>JAABUZ0100004785.1_pt1 | contig 18386 bp, 15 predicted proteins | sample 5562091 | NCBI WGS metagenome assembly JAABUZ01 (sample SAMN12813069, study PRJNA571459) | rock metagenome | isolation source: Antarctica rocks | place: Antarctica: Victoria Land, Linnaeus Terrace sud | collected 2015-12-21 | reverse complement strand
TTTAAAGTGATGTAAAGAAGGATCAAACCGCAACAAAGCAGTGCTGTATTCTCACATTGCTCTTACAGATGCGAAGGAGCGTCTTACATTGACTCCATCAAGAAGTGAGAAGGATGTAAGACACTACTCTCTACAAAGAGTCTTAAGCGCTTTGCGAGGACTTTGCATCCGTCTTCGAGGTGCTGTAGCCTGCACGTTCAAGCTTGCGTAACTCACGAACTTTACTACGTTTCTGGGCGTTGGCTGCACGCCGAGAAAAGCGGTTAGCGCGAGTCAGCTTATCATCCATGAAGACAACGATCTCCGTTAAGACCCCGGCAATATACGTTTTGTTTGCAGCGATAGCTCCTTCGCTTTGGGCGTCAAGATCATTGCGTAACTCAGTAAGTGCCTGAAAGTCTTCAGGAGTAACGGGAGCAGTATTGTTTTTTGTTTGGGCTGTCTGTGCCATAAGCAGAAATCTCCTTTTTTAACTTTTTAGCCTTCACCGTAAGGCTAATTCCTACTAATCGCGTTTCTTTTGCCATTTAATAGATCACTGTGTTGCTTCATCAGCGTCCCCCCTCTGCGTACCAATGGCGGCATATCGAGATGCAAGCAGTATCTATCCGAACGCTACCCAAGAACTGTCCATAAATGCGTTTGTCTTTCACGTTCCTTCAAAATGACCTCAAAACGCGATTAGCAGAGTATTAACCTTCGTTGAGAAAAAACAAGCAACATGACCTACATCTTTATACCCTTCCCTTCCTGTCGATCACTTGTGCTTGCTGAACGGCCCCGCCGCTTGCTACTGTGCGTGGTACCACTGCTTTTCAACATATGGCCCGGTGTCATTGGTGCACTGGATGGAGGGTCTAAACGCATCTATTCGTTCTGTCCTGTCTTCAAGAAACCTCTCAGCCCCTCTTGAATTAGCCCTTTCAAGCAAGATCAGTTGTGTCTCCACTTCATCCCATCCCTAATGCACTCAGTAGCATCTCTATTTATTTGTTAAAGTGCTGCAAGGCTTGCACTTAGCTTGCCAAGATTTTCTTTACCGCAATATTTTTTTAGCGGCTATATTTGGATTATAGCCGCAATTTTTCAATTTGTCAACATATTTTGCGGCTAATTGTAATTTTCGAGAAAATCTGTTAAAATTACCGTTATCAGGTAAGCGATAAAACAAATTTAGGAGGAAGCGATGCAAGAAGACAATTTTTTAACATACTCAGATGCAGTAAAATTGTTTGTAGAAGCAGGGCTATCAGATGGAACTTTTAGAAGAAAAGTAAAAGATCATCCAATTAGGAATAAGCTACCAGAGGGAAGAACAAGAGGAGCATTATACTCTGAAGCAGATACTAGAGCCGCATTAGAAGAAAGCCGTAAAGATAAACCTGCACTAGAAGAAGTTGACATAAATATTGCCTCAACAAAAACAGATAAGAGAACCAAACAAAAAGTAAACACGTGGATTTTCCGCCGAGCAAGACCAGGAGATACACAACAAATGTATGAACTTGGGGAACGGATTATGAGCCGCAATGGAGGTTACGGAATACGTCCAGAACAACTTGCTCCTTACCTAAGTATTCCTAATTCAGAAATAGGACATGTTCTTGTTAACAATGATGAAATTATAGGATACTTTACTATCGTTCCGTTAACACATGAACAGTTAATGCAAAGAATGCGTAAGGAAGTATATATAGCTGACTTTCCGCCAGAAAGCCTACCAAGATTTGAACCTGGAAGACCGATCGATTGTTTTGTATGGGAAATTATGTCAGAACCAGTACAGAAGCAAGTAGGACAATACCTAATTAGCAAAATGCTTAAATTCTTCCATAATCTCGGCAAAAGGGGAGTAGATATAGAAGGTGTGTACGCAACTGCAACATCTATAGAGGGAATCAATCTTAGCAGAAGAATGGGTATGGACCTTATGGATCTACCAGAAGTAACACGCCCTAACTACATGCCGTTCGAGCTGAAAATACAAGAAAAAAGAAACTGGATAACTAGAGATTACATACAAGGACTTAGAAGTTACAGACTAAAACAAGATAGGCTACAAACAACAGAAAATGATTAGTAGGTAGATAATATAAAACACACCTGGACAATTGATCCAGGTGTGTTTTCTTTTGAATATGCTACACTACTCTTGTCAAGGAAATTGTCGTATAGCATCAAGAGGTTGCAAAAGTGAAGACTCCTAAAGGTTCTGGGATGCAAAGAGTATTTTCCACCCAGGAAGCACTTTATGGTATATGCTCTAACTGTATAAGCCTTTCAGGTCGCTTAGATCGAAAACCGATTTATTATACAAATGGCATTTACCTCTGTTCAAAATGTAGAAACCAATCCCTTCCTAAAAAACCACATAAACGTGGGAAAAAACGTGGAGTCTAATAAAAATACATCTAGATAATTAGTCTAGATGTATTTTTATACCCATTTCTACATGGATCGAGCAATAATCATTCAGTTCCTAACTTATTCGTGGATCGAGCAATAATCATTCAGTTCCTAACTTATTCGTTATGCCAGTAAGCAATTGCAGCATCTTATCGAACTTCTGATCCATGCTATCAAGTCTTAACTCTACACTACTAAGGCGTTCTTTTACCTCTTCGATGTCTCGCCCTTGCTTATCTTGATGACGTTTGATCTCTTCGCCATCTCGTTCCTGCTTATCTTGTTGACGCTTGGCTGCTCTAATTTCTTCTTTGAGTCCCTCTAACCGTGTATCAATGGCTTCAAGACGAACATTTACAACTTTCACTTGATTAAGCGTATCTTTGATATCTTGCCCTTGATTCCCTACAATTCCCCTGATCATTGTCACCGCACTATTGGTATCATCAAGTTTATAGATGATATCTCGTTTCATCGTTGCAGCATCTCTTTCTAGTGCTGCAATGCGATTTTCTTGTGTTGTCATGATATCTCCAATCTCAAAGCAAGGACTATCATCTACCTTCTTGGTAGTATAACAGACTGTTGGGGTACAATACTAGAAAGGCTACCTACAGAGACAAAAGTACGAGATACAATAATTCTGATTTTGTTCTCCAATAGAACAAAGTGAGAGACTTTTCCTCTCTCCTGTAGTCGCTACAATGTAGCAATGGATGTAGCAACTACAGAAAATTAACGAAAATTGAAAGGGACGAACGGAAACACAAGCCGTTAAAATGAGCTTGGAGAACACCGAAAGAGACAAACAAAAACGCCCTTTGTCGAATCCCGTATGCGCTATTCAGTTCAAGAGACAAGGGAGAAATTCGTTTCCCTTGTCTCTTTGCTATGTTGGAAACAATTTGCTATAGTAAGAGTATCTCCTCACGGGATGTTCTCATTCATCTGGAATACCTCACGGGAGACAAATAGAACGCCTATTTTTTTAAGGAGGACTTCATAAGATACGTATGCAGAAGAAACTTCTATTTGGTCTTTTAGGTTTTGCACTTTTGACCATCGTATTCACTTCCTGCCGGGTTGTAGACGCCAGTACACTTCCAAAAAATCCTAAAGTACAGATGGGTCAGTCAAATTTCCTGGTTCAAACCGTTAGTATTAACAAGGGCCAGTCTATTGATCTGATCGATACGGTTTCGTCGAATCACGTTATTCTCAATGGTCGTTGGAATGGCTCAAAGCAGGAGCCGAAGAAAGAAGCAAACGCACCAGATGTGAACGTAACGGTCAGCGCAGCAGGTCAAAGCAAGACGGTAGGGCCATTCGCTACTGCTGGTAGCTATAATATCTATTGTAATGTTCACCAGGGGATGAATTTGACTATAGCAGTCAAATGAGATCTTCATACACAATCTATACAAAAAGAGCATAGCCCAATCTCCTATGCTCTTTTTGTATGTCTTGCCGTGAGCATCCTCTTCTCAACTCCTGGATCGAATCACTATAGATAGTGTAGCATAGTACTTTCATAGTATATATTACATACATTGTGTAAGTATTAGCACCCGGTATGCTATACTTTTTAACAGTATCATAGAGTTGATAGGAATAATGGAAGCGCAATGCAAGAAAAATCAGAACAGTCAGTCAAAAAGAGAAGCATTTTTCCTCTTCATTTTAAATATGGAGCTATTCTTCTGCTTTTCGCATTAAGTTTGCTTATCGCTGCTTGTTCTACTGGATCTAATACGGCACCAAATGGAGATACGACGTTAGGTGCAGGCTCGACTGCTACCATTCACCTCGGCAATAATCTCTCTCCAACTCCATCTTTGGCACCCTACTGGTGTGGCGCGTGGATTACAAAATCGACTATTCCCTATGATCCGCAAGGCGTTGTTGCACTTTATGCAAAGTATACGCGGAACGTGGACGGAAACCCTATCGGGATTGCAGGCGCTCAGGTTCAGGCACTCATTCAGTGGGGCGATGGCTCGACTCTTCCAATGACTCAAACGACCTCGTCAGATGGCCTTGCCGTGTTCTTCGCGCCGATTGGTGATAAGGCGGGAGCGGTGAATAAGCTTTCACTTGCTACCTTCACATTCAACGCTCCTGGTGCTAGCACCTGTGCCGTCGACAGCAAGAGGCCCACTTCATTTGTCATTGTGGCTCCAGTCGCCACTCCGACTCCTACCGATAACAATAACAACGGCGATAACAATAACAATGGCGATAATAACAATGGCAATGGTCATCGCCGAAAGCATAACTAAAAATTCTCCTTGATGATTAGAAGCAAGAACTGTTCTCCAATGAGAGCTATTCTTGTTTTCTTCATTTTTTTGCAATTGACAACATAACCTTGTGTGTGCTACGCTCTTACAGCATAGGCGACTTGTTATTCCGGAAGAGTTTATGCAAAAATTTGGAAGCGTGTTACTCAATCTCTTTTTTGATTGGTAATGTTCTACATCCACATCTGCACTCTCTTCAATCCTCTTGCTTCCTTTTTTCGTTCAGAAAGGAGTTATACCCGCTGGTAAGAGTTCTGTACTAAAGACATGAAAGCTTTTCATCGGCATCCAGTTACACGACCTCATTTGTGTAGACGTTGATTCGAAAAAGGTACTTCGCGTGGCCCTGTTTCTAACAATAAGCAAAGACATCCACGCGACTAGTAGAAGTGAAGGTGCCATCAATGACGACGAAGCGCGCAATCACAGTTACCGTGAATGGTCAAGAACATCGCTCTGAAGTTGAGCCACGTATGTTGCTTGTCCATTATTTACGAGAGGTACTCGATCTTACGGGTACACATATTGGCTGTAATACCTCACAATGTGGAGCATGTGTGGTCCTGCTCAATGGAGAGGCAGTGAAATCATGCACTGTTCTGGCAGTTCAGGCGGATAGTAGCGAGATCACAACGATCGAAGGGCTGGCTCCAGAGGGGAGTCTTCATCCTCTGCAAGAAGGTTTTTGGGAGAAGCATGGCCTTCAGTGCGGCTTCTGCACACCAGGCATGATTATGGCTTCTTATCAACTGCTCAAAAACACCCCCGATCCTACGGAAGCCCAAATTCGCAAAGGGCTGGAAGGCAATATCTGTCGTTGCACAGGATATCAGAATATTGTACGAGCAGTCCAGGACGCGGTAGATCGAACGCGCACCGGTTCCTCAGCTCCGGTCAATGCCGGCGACTAACCCACAACTATGCAGGGAAGCTCAAATCACCGTTGTGTCTTGTAATCGTTTCGTTTCTCGATGTCTGAGAAAGGACATGCACACCTATGGGCATTGCAGCTATAGTTGGATCGCCGATTAAGCGGCGAGAAGATCCCCGTTTGATTACTGGTCAGGCCACGTACGTTGATGATATTAAACTTCTAGGCATGCTTCACATGGAAGTGCTCCGTAGCCCCTACGGCCACGCTCGCATTACGAGCATCAATATAGACGAGGCACGCAAACATCCCGGTGTGGTCGCCGTGTATACGGCACAGGATCTGAAAGGGAAAGTTGGCAATATTCCAGTCGCCGCACCACTTCCTCCTTATATCACTGAGGGCATGGGCCGCCGCACCCCACTTGCCGATGGCAAAGTCCGTTTTTATGGAGACCCCGTCGCCGTTGTGATAGCCGAGAACCGCTACATTGCACGCGATGCAGTCGACCTGATTGATGTAGACTACGAGCCACTTCCAGCCGCCATCAACGTGGAAAAGGCAATGCAGCCGGGTTCACCTCTTCTTTACGAAGAATTTGGGACCAATGTTCCCGTCGCTATTCATCCTCCGGCAGAAGATATCGACAAGGTGTTTGCTGATGTGGTGGCGAACGGCGGTGTGGTCGTTAAGGACCGCTTTGTGAATCAGCGTGTGGCCCCCTCTTCTATGGAGACGCGCGGCGTGGTCGCTGAGTACCGCAAATCCGATAAAGCTCTAAGTCTGTGGAGCTCCTCGCAAATTCCACACCTCTTACGTAACTATTTAGCTGAGCAGCTCGGTCTTCAGCAGCATAAGGTACGCGTCATCGTACCTGAGGTTGGAGGTGGCTTCGGCTGCAAGCTCAATATCTATCCTGAAGAGGCGCTGACGGCGTTCGCTTCTATGCAGACGGGACGTCCAGTGAAATGGATTGAGGATCGCGGCGAGAGTCTGGCGGCAACGATTCATGGACGCGACCAGGTGAATTATATGGAAGCGGCGGCGACGAAAGACGGTAAGGTCGTCGGAGTGAAGTTCCATGTCATTTCCGATCTCGGTTCCTACCTGCAGTTCTTCACCGATGTGATTGCGATCGCATTTACGCTGCCAATGCTCAGTGGCTGCTATGATATTCCAAATGTCTACAGCAAGTGTGACATTGTTTTCACCAACAAGGCTCCAACTGACGCCTATCGTGGTGCTGGACGGCCTGAAGCGACGTACATGATCGAACGCGCAATGGACCTGGTCGCATTCGAACTCAAGCGCGATCCGGCTGATGTGCGTATGCAGAACTTTGTCAAGCCTGATCAGTTCCCACATACAATGGCTACCGGCGCTCTCTACGACAGCGGAAACTACGCGGGAGCACTGGAAAAGGCTATGGATATGATTGACTACCGGAGCCTACGCGAGGAGCAGAAGCAGAAACGTTCAGAGGGCAAGCTGCTGGGCATCGGGGTGTCATCCTACGTTGAGATCTGTGGCATCGGTCCTAAGGGTACGACTCCGTTTGGTGTCTTTGAAAGTGCTCGCGTGCGTATTGAGCAAACGGGTACGGTCATGGTGTATACTGGCACCTCACCGCATGGACAGGGCGAAGAGACAACGTTTGCTCAGTTGGTGGCCCAGGAGTTTGGCATTCCTGTTGACGATATCCTGGTTATGCATGGCGATACAGACTCCACACCAGAGGGACGCGGCACATATGGAAGCCGCACCACTGCAGTCGGAGGCACCGCTATCTATCAAGCATCCTTACGCCTCAAAGAGAAAATGAAGACCATTGCCGCCGCTATGCTAGAGGCTAGCCCTGAAGACATTACGGTAGAAGATGGCAAATTCTCGGTTGTCGGCTCAGAGCAGAAATCAGTCGCTTTTGCTCAAGTTGCGGCAACAGCTAATACGTCTAACACGCTCGCCCCTGGTATCGAGCCTGGATTAGAAACAACGGTCTTCTTTGAGCCGGCAGCCTGCACATTCCCCTTCGGCACGCATATCTGTGTCGTAGAGGTAGATAAAGAGACGGGCGAGGGAGAGATCGTACGCTACATCGCAGTTGACGATTGTGGACCACAGATCAATCCTCTCATCGTAGCCGGACAGGTTCATGGTGGTATCGTGCAAGGCATTGGGCAAGCGATGTATGAAGAGGTCGTCTATGATGAAGAGGGACAACTGCTCACCTCAACATTTATGGACTATGCTATGCCAATCGCACCAGAACTTCCACTCTTTGAGCTTGGCCATACCGTCACGCCTACAGATGTGAATCCTCTTGGCGTAAAGGGTGTTGGTGAGGCTGGCACGATCGGCGCGACACCGGCAGTTGCGGCTGCTTTCGCTGATGCTCTCGGTCTTAAACACATCGATATGCCTCTGAAGCCCGAAAAATTGTGGCGTCTCATCCATCAGCAATAGTAGATACATGAGGGCGAATAGAGCTCACAGGAAGTTCGCCCTCAGTCATGATAAAGAGGAGTATATAGAGTATGTCTGTACCGGCAGTATTCGATTATCATCCAGCCAAAACGGTAGACGAGGCAATTGCCCTCTTGCAGCAGTACGGTGATGAGGCAAAGATACTGGCAGGTGGGCACAGCCTGATCCCGTCGATGAAGTTACGCCTGTCTCAGCCCGAACATCTCATCGATATCAGTAAAATTGCTGAACTCTCCTACATCCGTGAAGATAATGACAAAATCGTTGTTGGCGCAAATACAACCTACGTTCAGATTGAGCGCTCCGATCTTCTCCGCCAGAACTTCGCCTTGCTGCCCGATGGCACGAGTGTGATTGGAGATCAGCAGGTACGCAATCGCGGCACCATCGGTGGCAGCATCGCGCACTCTGATCCCGCCGCCGATATGCCCGGTATCGTTCTGTCGTTGAAGGGAGAGGTTGTCGTGCAGGGGCCGAATGGGCAACGCACGATCTCAGCGGACGATTTCTTCGTGGATACCTTTACGACAGCATTGACGCCCGACGAACTCGTTATTGAGATCCGCTTCACGAAGTTGCCTGCACACACTGGCACAAACTATGAGAAGTTGGAGAACAAGGCATCTCACTATGCCGTCGCAGGTTGCGCGGCTGTGATCACTCTTAGCGATGATGGGACCTGCGCTGCTGCGAGTGTCGTTATTACGGGTGCGGCCGTTCGCACGATGCGTGCAAGCGGTGTGGAGACGGCGTTAGTCGGCAAGAAACTCGATGAAGCGACCATCACTGAAGCGGCCAGCCATGCAGCGGATGGTATGGAGCTAATTTCAGATATTCATGGTTCTACAGAATATCGTCGTCAGATGACCAGTGTGATGGCTCGCCGGGCGGTTACCGTCGCAGTTGAGCGCGCGTAGCGGATCTTCCGTTCCATCTCTTGCAGGAGTCAGGGTAAGCAGATTTCTCTTTGCCTTGACTTTCTGCTTGTTTCAACTGGCTTTGCTTTCTCTAAAAAAAGAGAAGAGGCGGATGCGACAACCTCTCCAGAGTTTCTACTACTATTGATCAACTAGAAAGAGCTATATGCATGCACGATATTTGTATCGAACGTTGGGCCAACACCCTGGTCCACTACTGCCTTCATCTGAAACCTGGGGACATTCTTGCAATTCACGCGACTCCGCTGGCCACTCCGCTTGTAGAAGCCGTCTTTCGCGAGGCCCTGCATGCGGGCGCGCGACCAGTTCCATTGATTGAGTTAGAGACTCTCGACGAGATTCTTTTACGTGAGGGGAGCGATGAGCAGTTAATGCAACCATCGCCTGTGGCACGGCTGATGGCGGAACAGGCAAACGCCAGGCTGGTTATCTCCTCACGCAGCAATCCAAAGGCATTGAGCACTATAGATCCAGCACAGGGAGCCAAAAGGCGTCAGGCGGCCTATTCGCTCTCTCGCCTCTTCCGCCAACGCGAGCAAGAGGGAACCTTTCGCTGGTGTGGAACGCTCTACCCAACGACAGGATATGCGCAGGAAGCAAACATGTCCTTGAGTGAGTTCGAAGAGTTCGTCTTTGATGTGTGCTTTCTCAATGATCCCGATCCTGTCGCGCGCTGGCAAGAGCTTTCGCAGCAACAGCAACGCCTGGTAGACTGGCTGGTTGGACGAAAACAAGCACATATTCTTGGTGAAGGTACTGACCTCACTCTCTCGATTGAGGGGCGCACGTTTATCAATAGCGATGGCAAGCGGAATTTCCCTAGTGGAGAGTTTTTTACAGGTCCGGTTGAGAACAGTGCTAATGGCGTAATTCAATTCACCATTCCAGCTACCTATGATGGACACGCGGCCGAGGGCATACGCCTTGTCTTTCACGAGGGAAGAGTAAGCGAGGCGACTGCACAGCAGGGCGAAGAGTATCTCCAACATATGTTGGAGATTGATCACGGAGCGCGCTACCTGGGAGAGTTCGCCTTTGGTAATAATATGCGTATTACAAAGGGCACCCGGCAGATTCTGTTTGATGAGAAGATAGGTGGAACTGTCCATTTAGCATTAGGATCAAGCTATCCTGAGACTGGAGGAGTGAATCAGTCTGCTCTCCATTGGGATATGATCTGTGATTTGCGCACATCGGGCGAGGTCTGGATAGACGACATCCTCTTCTTAAAAAATGGCAAAATCCTGGTGTAGCGGAGAAGCTTGGGAAAGAACGAGCTTGCCACTTCCCGTTTGATAGCTTAGAATAAAGGTATATTAGCAAAGTACTACTCTTTTAGATACAGATTACTACTACATTTCACCTGGGAGGCGTACGTTGGAGCAGGAAACGTCCATCAATTTTTCAACAATTGAAGATGTACAGCGGGCATTGTTTGCACAGCGCTATATTACAAATCGCAGCCTGGCTACTGCTGTTTATCTTGCACTCAAAAGACGTAAGCCGCTTTTGTTAGAAGGTGAACCAGGAGTTGGCAAGACAGAGGTCGCGAAGGTCCTGGCGACACTTCTCAATACAAAACTGATCCGCCTACAGTGCTACGAAGGCATCGACATCAGTGCAGCCGTTTACGAATGGAACTACACGCGTCAAATGCTTCAAATCCGCTTACTAGAGGCGGGCAAGGCAGCCGATCGTCAGGAGGAGCTGAAAGAGATCTTCGGCCCCGACTTTCTCATGCGAAGGCCACTTCTACAGGCCATCGATCCCGCCAATCTCCAACCTCCCGTCCTGCTTATAGATGAGTTAGACCGCAGCGACGAGGAGTTTGAGGCGTATCTCCTCGAATTGCTCTCTGACTTCCAGATCACCATTCCTGAAATTGGGACGATTCGAGCCAAAGAGCCACCTGTCGTCATCATTACCTCAAACCGCACACGCGAAATTCATGACGCGCTACGTCGGCGCTGCCTCTACTACTGGATCGATTTCCCGACTTTAGAGAAAGAGTACGATATTGTTCTGGCACGCATGCCAGAGGCTCCTGAGCGCCTGGCTCGACAAGTCTGCCTCTTTGTGCGTGAGTTGCGGACAATGGATCTCTACAAAGCGCCAGGAATCGCGGAAACGTTGGATTGGCTCAGTTCGCTCCTGGCACTCGATCAGACAGAACTGACGGAAGGACCTCTGCGCGAGACGCTGGGTGCGGTTCTCAAGTATCAGGACGACATCCTGAAAGTGGGCGGGCTGGACATCAGCAAATTGCTGCAAAAGCTGCGAGGAGCGTAGTCCATGACGACCTCATTCCAAAGCAACGGTGAGCATAGTGATCCACTTGAGCTACAATCGTGGGAGATAGAACGTGGCGAACGACTGCTGTATCGCCTGACAGAGTTCAGCCACTTGCTCTGGGAATCGGGCCTGAACATCGGCCCACACCAGGTGCTCGATCTCGCAGAAACGCTTGATACCATTGATCTTACCAACAGAGAAGACTTCTACTACGCGCTCAAATGTAGCTTGCTCACTAAGCATGAGCAAGAGCCAATCTTCGATCAGATGTTTGGCTACTTCTGGCTCATTCGCGGCAAGATGGAGAACGGAAAAGATAAGAATGCGAGCAAGGGGCTCAAAAAAGAGGAGAAGCAGATGCGCCTCCCTCCCTCCGAGCGCAAGCGCATGGCAGAACATCTGAACACGAGCGACCCACGGAAAGATACACGCGGCGAGATGCGTCAAACCGAACGGCAGAAGGCAGTTGAGGAAGAGCGCAAAGACGATCTCAATGATCTCGGTGATGCGCGCGAGACGACATATAGTGCGATCGAACAATTGCGCAAGAAAGACTTTGAGAACTTTAGCTGGGAGGAGGTGCAGGAAGCCAAACGCCTTATGGCAGCCATGCACTGGAATCTGGGGTTGCGCAGAACACACCGCAAATCGCCCGCCCGCAAAGGCTCATATCCCGATATGCGGCGTATCATCCGCCGCAACCTTAAATATGGTGCCGAGCTGCTTGAAGTGACATGGCGCAAGACCAAACAGAAGCCGCGCCCGCTGGTCATCATTTGCGACATCAGTGGCTCAATGACCCTCTATTCTCGTTTGCTTCTCCACTTCATTCACACAATTTCGAATGGCCTCATGAACGTTGAGACGTTTGTCTTTGGCACACGGCTCACGCGCATTACCCGCCAGCTTCAGAAACGAGACGTTGATGATGCGGTACGCGATGTCTCGAAAATTGTACAGGATTGGTCAGGCGGCACGCGTATTGGCGATGCACTCCACTTCTTCAACTACACCTGGGCAAGGCGCGTTTTGGGACGAGGAGCTGTTGTGTTGCTCATCAGCGATGGTTGGGATCGTGGAGATGTTAGCGTGCTCAAGAACGAGATGGATCGCCTGCAGCGCAGTTGCCACCGCCTTATCTGGCTCAACCCGCTCCTGGGTTCGCCTGACTATCGTCCCCTGACTATAGGAATGAAGACCGCCCTGCCATTTATCGACGACTTCCTGCCCTCACATAACCTGGACAGTCTCATACACCTGGGCAATTTGCTCTCGTCCGTCGATGATAGTAGACCTCTTCGTAGTAACGAGGCTCGCCGCAAGGCTGTACAAGCCTGGAGTAAGCCGAAATTGTAGGCATAGAGTAGCTATATACAAGATCTAAGCACAAAACTTCTTTTCCTTCGGAGGTTTCTTATGCGCGATGTATTGGCCGATATCACAAAATGGCGCGCCCGCGGCGAAAAAGTTGCGGTGGCAACCGTTGTGAGCATGGCAGGCTCGGCACCACGCCGACCGGGTGCGAAGCTGGCTGTCAGCGAAAAGGGCGAGCTGGCCGGATCAGTGAGCGGCGGGTGTGTTGAGCCAGCCGTTGTGGAGACGGCAATGGAAGTTATCGAAAATGGGCAGCCACAGATGCTGGAGTTCGGCATCAGCGAAGAGGACAATCTTGCGCAGATTGGTCTGGCATGCGGCGGCACGATCCAGGTCTTTGTTGAACGGCTTGACTGGTAGCATCTGAATCTTACATATTGTGTTGAGATGCAGTCAGAGATGCAAGGTTTGTTAGCATCTCTGACTGCATTCAAGCGAGAAAAAGTGGGATATATCCAGGATAAACTTATGAGCGAACTTTTCGAAGAGCTTACTCAGGTATTAGAAGATGAAAAAGGCGTGGCTCTGGCGACAGTTGTGCGTGGAGCCGAACACATTGGCTCCAAGCTCATCGTTTTTCCAGATAAGACGACGCGTGGAACGCTAGGAAATGAACAGCTTGATGCTCAGGTCATCGAGGACGCTGAACATGCTATCTGGAACGCTAATGCCAGCATATACACATACACGCTTCCAACAGAGCAGACCATCGATATTTTCATCGAAGGCTTCCCACCACCACCAGAGCTCCTCATCATTGGCGCAGGACACATCGCTATCCCCTTGACCACTATTGCGAAGACGCTACAATACCGCGTCGTCGTCATTGATGCGCGAGCCACCTTTGCAACACCCGAACGCTTTCCAAATGCAGATGAGCTTGTTGTGGCCTGGCCTGATGAAGTATTGCAAAAGATGCAGCTCTATCCCTCGACATCTATAGCCGTGCTTACTCACGATCCCAAGTTTGATGAGCCATCGCTCAAAGTCGCGCTCGCGAGCAAAGCAGGATACGTGGGAGCAATCGGTAGTCGAAAAACGGGCGTAGAACGCGCGGGACGACTGCTGCAACAAGGACTTACTCAGGAGCAGGTCGATCGTATTCATGGCCCGATTGGCCTGAGCATTGGCGCAGCCACACCTGAGGAGATTGCGCTCGCTATCATGGCCGAAATAGTCGCATTTCGTCACGACAAGCACCTCGTGGTGAAAAAGTAAGAAAGATATACTTAGAGAGGAAAGAGGCAAGTATGCCACAGCGTGATGGTCGGAGCATAGGCGGCCTTTATCGAACAGGGCAGGTTGTTGCTACCAATAGTATGCTTACAGCCTATACAGCCTATGATAGTAATACAAACGATGTGGTGGGACTCTATGTGATCGAAGCGCATACAAACGAACAATTGGCTGCATTGCCCTCCATCTCGCAGTTCCTCACAAAGCGTCAATCAATTCAGTCAACACATATCATCAAGCTGTACAACTGGGGCATCGAGGGCAGGCGCATCTACATAGCCACTGACCCTCCTCGCGGTGTGACGCTTCAACATGTCCTCAATACAGAAAATATATCTATCTCTCGTGCTCTTGATCTCTGTAAGCAATTAGCTACTGCACTCACGGTATTTCATACTGCTAGCATAGCTGGACTGGATCTTCGCCCTCTGCTTATTACTGTTGATACCATCAGTGTAACCGACCGAGTACAAATCGACGACATTGGGCTGCGCTCACTTCTAAGATCTCTCAACTATACGAGCGATCAACGTCAAGACGATATCGGATTTCTTGATCCTCGCTACGCCCCACCCGAATACATTCAATCAGGTGCTATTGGACCGTGGAGCGATATCTATCAAGTCGGCATTCTTCTTTTTATGCTCATCACCGGACGTCTCCCCTTTACCGGACGAACAGTAGCTGAGACCGGTATATTACAAGCAACAAATCCCGTTCCGCTTATGAGCCAGTATATACATGGGTTATCAGAAGGGCTACAGAAGATTGTTGAGCAGTGTATGGAAAAAGATCCAGCTCGACGCTTCTCTAGCACCACTGAACTCATTACAGCTCTGGAAAAGTTGCAACGCCAGGTTCAACCAGCAGCAAGTGGGTCCATAGAACTGGCAGGAGTAGTCCAAACCAGAGAAATGTCTTCTCTTGACATAGATGCAGCCCTACGCGAAGCTCAAGGAAAAAAGAAAGAGGCACAATCTCTCTCTCTTCTCAAGATACCAACGGAGTTTGGTATCTACGCGTATCTCACCTACGAGAAAAAGGGAAGAGAAAAGAAGTCTGAGTTCCAGCGCATCCCGCTCATGCAAAAAAGCGTCATTGTTGGCCGCACAGATCCAAAGCGAGGAGTGAGTCCTGATATCGATTTGAGCCTCTTTGATCCTGACATGACGGTTTCTCGGCTTCACGCCCGTATCAGCTTCGAAGGCTCTTTCTTCTATATCGAGGATCTCAAGAGCCGAAATAAAACCCGGCTTGGAGCGCTAGTCCTTACTCCTATGAAGCCTGAACTGCTCCAACACGAGGATACTGTCCATTTCGGGCGCGTTCGTCTGCGCTTTCAAATTCCTGGAATGGGTGCTGTTGCATTGGTTAAAAAAGAGGAAGAGGATTTTTGAATCCTCCTCTGATTAGTAAGGCTTCGTCACAAACTACATCGTTTTTGTGATCGCTAGCAGGTCCGCAAGAAGTCCCTGGCCTGTCTGTAAGCGACCTGCTCCCGGTCCACTGATAGTCACCTCTGAGAGTGTGTCCGTGTGGAACGTAATAGCATTCATCACATCATCCACCTGAGCAAGAGGATCAGAAAGAGGAAGAGCGATTGGCTCAACGCGCGCATCGAGAACAGCATCAGTCGCATCAGACGCGAATTGCAACGAGCCAATCAACTTGATTCGTTTCCCTGTGTCGAGAGCATGTTGAACCTGCTCTTTTGTAATTGTGGTAATGCCCTGACGCTTCACCTGTTCAGGCTTGAGTGAACGTCCAAAGACTAGCGATGCAAGGATTAACGTCTTCGCCACCACATCGTAACCCCCTACATCTGCAGTGGGATCGGCCTCGGCGTAACCCTGTGACTGAGCTTCGGCCAGCACCTCGGCATAATTTCGTCCCTGTGCCATCGCAGTAAGAATATAATTCGTCGTGCCATTGAGAATACCACGCACAGCCCGTACACGCGCTCCCGCCATACCTTCACGCACCGTACTGATCACAGGCGTCCCAGCCATGACGGTTGACTCCATACGCAGTTGCACATTTTGTCTTCGCGCTAGTACAAACAGCTCATCAGCAAACAGTGCTGCTGGCCCTTTATTTGCAGTAATCACATGCATACCCATCGACAGAGCAGTACGAATGTGGCTGATACCGGGCTCCGCATCGCGCAGATTTGTGCCTGTAGCCTCAGCAAGGACATCGCCACCGGTAGCACGCAAACCCTCTAATACGCTCTTCCAACGACGGACATCAGGATGGGATGTAAGGGGCTGACGTGTCGCCGCCAGTTCCAGCAGCGTAGGAATATTTAGACCTTCTTCTCGATAGAGAAAACCATCGTGACCAGTCGCTACACTCACAAGTGAAACCTCTACATCAAAATCGTGCCGCAACATATCCCTTTTGGCAACAAGCAACTCAGCGAGCCCTTGACCAACAACCCCAAAACCGATAATAGAGAGACATATCTGTTTCATGCGCTACTGCTTACCCTACTTACTGCACTATATCCACGATAATTTAAGACGATCCAGAATACGCTTGACCGGACCCAGCTCCTCGATTCCTAGTAGCCGCGAACTACGTACGTACACAAAAATACCGACAAACAACTCGATCAATAGCTTGATCAGCGCCAGTATCGTTCCTAGCAGCCCCATAGATTGATCGCGCGTCGTGACCAGCACAAGATCCAGCACGAAGCGTACAGCGAGTAGACAGATGCCCATTGCAATCGACGCACCTAGAACGCGAGCAAGAAAGATGCCCAGCGTTTTCATCTGCATATCACCGATGCGCTGATTGAGCAACCAGAATAGCGCCAATGCCTCCAGAATGTTCGCCAGCGAGGTTGCAAAAGCTAGAGCTCCCAGGCCCCACTGCGCACCTAGCACGCCCACATTGACCAGGATGATACTTAAGGCAATTTTAAAGGCGAACTGAGTTACACTCACAATCACAGGCGTTCTGGTATCGCGCATGGCATAGAACGAGCGCGTCAATATTTCCACCGCCGCCAATCCACCCAGCCCAATGGCGAAGAAGGCCAGCGGCACGGCAGTGTACTGCGCATCTTTTAATGTATAGCGACCATGTTGCAGAAGCACCTGAATGATCGGCAAGCCCAATACGATCAAGCCTACACTAGATGGGATCGACATAAACAGGATACTGCGCAATGTTTCCAGAATGGTGCTGCGAACCCGATCGAAGCGTCCCCGTGCCACATTTTCCACTAGAGTGGGGAAAGCTGCGGTCGAGGTGGCCAGGCCGAAGATACCGTATGGCAACAGCACAAGCTGGAATGATTGATAGTATTGAGTAATCAGACCATTTACGCCAGCAGCTCCCGCGACACTCCCCAAAACCAGAATGAGAGCACGATCTACAAACGTTGAGAGATAGATCATGCCTGAGTTAATGATGCGCGGAACCATTTGACGCCCAATCTGTAGCACCCCCTGATCACGCCAATCAAATGTAGGCATGTACTTCATCTTTACTTTAAAAAGTCCGGGAATCTGGAAAGCGACCTGCAAGAGAGCACCCAGCACAACACCCCAGGTGGCGGCATACACGGCAAACAAATCACTACGTTGCCCACGTAATGCAAGAAACAAGCCAGGAACAAGCCCGGCAATCAAGCCTACATTGTAGAGTACGGTACCAATAGCCGGCCGCCTGAAGTCCTGCTCTGCATTGAGTACGGCTGTGACAATCACGCCGCCACCAAGCACGACCGACTGTAAGAGCATGATCCTCGTTAAGCTGGCAATCAAGTCTAATTGATGCGGATCATGGAGGCCAGGATTGTAGAGTGGCACCAGGGCACGAGCAAAAATAATTGCGATTAGTGCTAAGACTGCCATAATGGCTAGAGCGAGATTAAGTGCAGCACTGGCCACATGCCAGGCTTCCTTCTCATTTTTCTCACCGACCATAATGTTGGTAAACACAGGAATGAATGCTGAGCTTAATGCACCACCGGCAACAATATTGAAGATGAGGTCGGGAACAAGAAACGCCTGTAGATAGGCGTCTGATGTATTGCTCGTTCCAAAGACAAATGCAAACATTGAGGTGCGCAAAAGACCCAGAACACGGCTAGCAATGAAAGCTGCTGTAAGGATGAGCGTTGCCCGGCCAATTCGCACTTTCTGAAGCATGCCTGTATCCTGGGCAGATGAGGCGGCGGGCTGTAGTTCTCCTGCAGCTTCCTTCCTCTTTGACTCACTCTGCAAACCACCAGGTGGGAGGGTCGAGGAACGGACGGGAAGAACCTCATCCTCCGGATGAACGGGTGAGGGTAAGGGAGATTGAAGATAGCTCGATGGCGTCCTCATACCAGCCGGAGAAGAAGGTCGAGCGGCTCCTGGTAATACTGGAGGAGGTGTTGGATAAAGCTCGGAAGCTGGCTTTTCACCTCTTCCACTCCACGGAAAGTTTACGGTCACATCTGGCTGCCCGCGTCGTTGCTGCCTGCGCATA
>JAABUZ0100004784.1_pt1 | contig 18386 bp, 14 predicted proteins | sample 5562091 | NCBI WGS metagenome assembly JAABUZ01 (sample SAMN12813069, study PRJNA571459) | rock metagenome | isolation source: Antarctica rocks | place: Antarctica: Victoria Land, Linnaeus Terrace sud | collected 2015-12-21 | reverse complement strand
TCTCCCCCTCTCCCCCTCCTCTTCTAAGTTTCCCTGTTGAAAAAGCCTTGGATTTGTCTCAGGGCGGCTGGGGCAATATTGAACAATGCCCAACTCGCTGCCACAATCACTGGTAGTAGAACGAATGCTACACGCAAATCAATATCCATATCTAAATCTCCTCTGTTATGTCGAGATTAAAGTTTATTCAACTGTTCTCATATTTTTATTTTTATCTGAAATGGACACAATTTTCCATTTCCCACATTTTGCAAGCATTAGTGGGTTGTTGTGAATCCTAGATCGGTGCCCTTGCCAGCATGAACCAAAGCTAACTTTTCGTAACGTCGGGCGTGTTCGATCAATTCTGCCACTTCGGTTTCAGAAATCTCGCGGAGCCGCTTGGCAGGCACCCCAACGACAAGGGAGCGCGGTGGCACATCTTTGTTAACCACTGCCCCAGCACCAATAATGCTACCAGCTCCCACCCTTACCCCATCTAACACTACCGCCCCAATGCCGATCAAGCTTCCCCGTTCAATGTAAGCCGAATGCACCACAGCGCGATGTCCCACCGTGACGTAATCTTCCAAAATTGTTGGTTTACCGGGGTCGCCGTGCAAAATAGCTCCATCCTGGATATTTGTGCCTTCTCCAATTTCAATCTGCTCTACATCTCCCCGCACAACCGCTCCATACCAGATACTAACCCCCACCCCTAGCTTGACCCAGCCAATTACAACCGCATTTTCGGCAACAAAAGCAGCTGGAGAAAGGTCGGGACGAGGCCAGTAGGATGCGGTAGACACGATAGAATAACGGAGTATGATAACCAGGGATACGGTCGAAACTCCAACCCTTGAAGTTACTAAACGCTTAAAGAGCTGGTTGCCAGACCGCAACACCAGGATATCACGGTAAGCATAAGTGTCAAAATCAAACCACTGGTGCTGGTGCTAAAAAAATACGCGCTGTCCGCACTTCATGATAAATCCAGGCTTGCAGTACCCAATTTTTGGCCCAGAAATTCAGTGTCCCCACTGCCGCCAGACCATACCGGCGCTGACACTAACTGATACATATCTGTGTCCGCGGCATGGTGCATTTGAAGCTGACCCAAAGACGGGAGAACTAATTCATCTCCAGTCAGGGCGTCACTGGCGACGTTGGAACAATGAGTGGTACCGGCAACATACACATCCGGATGGAATTCGGTTTGAAATCCATGAAGCACTAGACCGGCTCTATACCCAAGGCTACCGGGCAACACGGGTGATCATCGCTCAACGCTATCAAGAATTAATTAGTGGCTACTTAGAGCGCAGCACACCGTGGCGTGGGCAGTCAGAGCCGTCTCGACCCCGGCTCTACGGCTTGCCGGTAGAGTTTAGCCCTGATCCCAAAGAGGAACCGTGCTGGGAAGTGATTAACTTTGATCTGGAAAAAGAGCCTGGTGTCCCAGTGCGCTACCCCTATTTCCGTTTATTTGAGTAGGTGGAGGATGCATCACGTCTCAATCCGTACCGGGAATATTCATCGCGCGATCGCTTTCTACGAACAACTAGGATTTAATGTCTGTGAACGCTTTACCACTGGCTACACCCTAGCTTGCTGGATGGAAGGACTAGGCGGACGGATTGAGCTAATCCAAATTCCGCAACCGCGTTCCGCCCCGGATGCCTTTGGAGATGAGCATTATGTTGGATACTACCATTTGTCGTTTGACATCACCAACGTAGCGGCAGATCTGTCCACCTGGTTGACAGCCTTGAAAGAACGCTTTGTTGAGGCGCTTCATACCAACGCAGGGGAATACGAGCCGCTGAAGGTGCTGTTGGAGCCGACTCAACAGCAGATCGGCGATCGCGTCTACGAGGTGGCTTTCATTGCCGACGCGGATGGCCTACCGCTTGAGTTCATCCGGGTTTTGAGCAGCGTGAACGCCTAGACTGAAGTGTGATAGATATTTCTAGTTTAAAAATCAGGTTCATAAAAAACATTCATGTCTGTGTTTTCCATATTGCGTCGCTATCGTCTACCGCTTTTAATATTTAGCCTCTGCCTGAGTGCGACATTGTGCTTCACCGGCAAGGCAACATCTACCCAACTGGTTGCTGCCGATACTCAGCGCCCAGCTACTCAAGAATCGGTCACTTCTAAGAATGAGACGCCGCTTGCTGTAACCAAGGACGTCCGTAAGACCGTGCTAGAAAATGGTCTCACCGTCTTAACTAAGGAAGTACATACTGCCCCGGTGGTGAGTGTGCAGGTGTGGTACCGGGTGGGGTCGCGCAACGAAGCACCGGGAGTAAATGGCATTGCCCACCAGTTGGAACACATGATGTTTAAAGGCACCACTGATCGCCCAATTCAGTTTGGTCGCCTATTTAGTGCGTTGGGAAGTCAATCCAATGCCTTCACCAGCTATGACGAGACTGCCTACTTCGGCACCGTAGAGCGAAATAAGCTAAAGGCGTTGCTGACACTAGAAGCAGACCGAATGCACAATTCCGTGATTGGGGAAAAACAATTGGCGAGTGAAAAGCGCGTGGTGATTTCTGAGTTGCAAGGGTACGAAAATAACCCCGGCTACCGGCTCTCGCGCGCGGTGATGCGTGCGGCATTTCCCAATCAAGCTTATGGTTTGCCGGTGGGTGGCACCAAATCAGATGTGCAGAAGTTTACACCTGAAGAGGTACAGAATTACTACCACACCTATTACAGCCCTAATAATGCCACTCTCGTGATTGTGGGGGATTTTCAAACAGAGCCAACTCTGGAGGCTGTAAAAGACATCTTTGGCAAGGTTCCCAGAAGTGGAACGCTCCAAACACAACTGTCTCCCAGTCAGAAACCATCACCCACACCCGAATCAGTAGGGGCAGGCACAAGACCTGCCCCTACGAAGGCACCAATTGTGTTGCGGCAGCCTGGAAGTGCGGCGCTGTTGCAGGCAGTGTATCCGTTGCCACCCGTTAATCACCCGGATGTACCAACACTGGATCTAATGGATTACATCCTTACAGGGGGGCGGAGTTCTCGACTTTACCAAGCTTTGGTGCAATCGGGACTTGCCAGCGGTGCCGGGGGTGGTGCGGAGAACTTGATTGCAGGCGGCTGGTATGAACTATCTGCTACGGCAGCTCCCGGTAAAGATCTGGCAACAATTGAGCAGGCGCTAAACGGAGCGATCGCTGAATTACGCAACAAAGGCGTGACAGCGGAAGAACTGAACCGGGCAAAGGCGGAACTGCGCGCCAGCGTGACTTTACAAAACCGCGATATTAGCAATCAAGCAACCCAGCTGGGCAACGACCAAACAGTAGCTGGGGATTATCGCTACACAGACCGCTACCTGGCGGCAGTTGACAAGGTGAGCGCCGCAGATGTGCAGCGGGTGGCAAAAAAATACCTTGTACCCGACTTACGTACAATAGGGTTGTTTGAGCCAACCCAGGTAGCTGCTGGTACAAGTGCTGGGGCAACGGGTTCGACGCAAACCTCCGAACACTTCAACCTTGGCCCTCCGGTAGCCCCAGTTGAGGTGGCTAAGTACCTCCCTCCTGTGGACTCAGCCACAGCGTCTACAACTCAAGCGCTGCCAGAGCAATTGAGTTTGGCCTCTGGCCTAAAAGTGTTGTTGTTACCCGACCGCAGTACCCCGACTGTGACTCTCACTGGGTATATCCAAGCCGGTACGGCGTTTGACTCCGATGCCAAAGCAGGTCTTGCCAGTATGACGGCGGTAAACCTGATGAATGGCACTAAAACCAAGGATGCATTGACTATTGCCAAAACGCTGGCGGATCGAGGAGCAGATCTGGGGTTCAGCGCCAGTCGCGAAGGGGTAGCCGTTGGCGGCAATGCCTTGGCAGCAGATTTACCCACCCTGATCCAGGTATTGGGTGATGTGATGCAAAACGCTGCATTCCCAATGAATGAGTTAGAACTGAGTACTCAGCGCGCCTTGACTGCTATCAAACTGGAATTGGATAACCCGTCACGCTTGGCACAAAGGAGGTTTCAACAAGCGATTTACCCAGAAAATCATCCGTTCCATCACTTTCCAACGGAAGCCAGCCTGAAGGGAATTACCCATGCTGATGTGGTTCAGTTTTACCAAGAGCATTACCGGCCGGATAGTATGGTACTGACCCTATTGGGAGACTTTGAGCCATCGCAGGTACGATCGCTACTCGAAAAGCAACTGGGCAGTTGGAAAGCTAGTGGCAAACCCCCACAACTCGACTATCCGCCTGTACAACTGCCTTCTAAGCTTATTCGCCTGAACCCAGTCCTGCCTGGTAAAACCGAGTCCATCACTTTCATGGGTTACAAGGGAATTGACCGCAAAGACCCACGCTACTATGCTGCGTTGGTGCTAAATGAAATTGTGGGCGGCAATACGCTATCGAGTCGGCTGGGAAGTGAAATTCGCGATCGCCTGGGGTTGACCTATGGCATCTACAGCTCCTTCCAGGCTGGAAGGCACGCCGGTCCATTCTTAATTGAGATGCAGACGGCTCCGGAAGATGCCCAACGTGCGATCACAAGTACCGTCACCCTACTACAGCAGATCCATAAGCAAGGTGTGAGCGCCGCTGAAGTCCAGGCTGCTCAACGCTCGATTACCAGCAGCTACATTGTTGCCCTGGCAAACCCTGACGACTTAGCAAGTTCGATTCTGATGGATGAAGTTCTTGGGCTGGGTGCAGATGAACTGCGTCAGTTTCCCCAACAAATCCGGGCAGTTACCCTTGCCCAAGTCAATCAGGCTGCTCTTGAGTTGCTGCAACCGGATAAACTGGTCGTCGTGACAGCAGGTCCAGGTACCTCAGCAGAGCAAGTCAAGAATTAAAATGGAGAAGACTCCTAATACTTAGTTGTAGACAGTCTTCAAGAGTGAGTAGTAAAACCATTACTCACTCTTGACTACTCACTGCGCCTTCGGATCTTGGTCAAAAACTAGTTATGTAGCACGCTTAACTACCTGTTAATCCATGAACATTTTTAGCAATCTACTTTCTCAACCGGCTCAATCTTCCCGTCCTAAAAAACAACGCAGAGGAATTGAAATTAAATCTTTGCGTGAAATTGAAATCATGCGGGAATCGGCGAAGATAGTGGCAACGGTACTCAAAGAAATCTCAGAGCTGGTACAACCGGGAATGACGACTGCTGACCTAGATGCTCATGCAGAAAAGCGCATCCGGGAGATGGGTGCAACTCCAAGCTTTAAGGGCTACCACGGCTTTCCGGCTTCAATCTGCTCCAGCATTAATAATGAAGTCGTGCATGGCATCCCCAGTCCCAAGAAAGTACTCCGCACAGGGGATGTTTTAAAAGTAGATACTGGCGCTTACCGGCAGGGATTTCACGGCGACTCCTGCATCACCATCGCTGTGGGCGAAGTCGAACCCCAAGCGGCTAAACTAATTCGGGTGGCAGAAGAAGCCCTGTACAAAGGAATTTCACAAGTTAAGCAGGGGAACTACTTGCTCGACATTGCTGGTGCGATTCAAGACCATGTGGAAGCGAATGGCTTCACCGTAGTGGAGGACTTCACGGGACACGGTGTCGGTCGTAACCTGCACGAAGAACCCTCGGTTTTCAACTTCCGCACCCGCGATATGCCTAATGTTAAGCTCCGCACTGGTATGACCCTGGCAATTGAGCCAATTCTGAATGCAGGTTCTAAGGTTACGCGCATATTATCCGACAGGTGGACAGCGGTGACGGTGGATAATTCTCTATCGGCTCAGTTTGAGCATACAGTGTTGGTAACAGACAGTGGCTATGAGATTTTGACTGATCGCTCGAAGGTTTAGTCTTCTACCAAACGCATTGCCGTAGGAGTGAGCGGACGTCTGGCAGATATCGCAGCAAGTGAGTAGATCGCATTTGATTGGAGCGCACCTAGCCGAAGAAACCCATTAGAACGACGGCTAGAGCGCCAATCCCTGCTAGAATTGAAAGCACAAGTCCGGCATTGGGACTACCTTTGAAGGAATAGTTTTTGTCACTCATGGTCGCTTCTTGTTGTTTTAACTTCTAATCTGATTATTGCATTTTCTGGACTTTTCTGCTACCCACCGATAGCTAGCCGCTGTTGCTGACGCTCCTGAATCCGCTCCAAGCTGCCGGTAGGAATTGAGGCAATTAGGGCTCGGGTGTATTCCTCTTTAGGTTCGCGGTAGATACTTTCAGGTGAGCCTTGTTCGACAATTTTACCCTGGTTCATCACCAGGATGCGATCGCTCATAAATTTAACTACGCTCAGGTCATGGGAAATGAAGATGTAGGTGAGGTTAAACTCTGACTGCAATTCTTTCAAAAGATTCAGCACTTGCGCCTGCACAGAGACATCCAACGACGAGACTGATTCGTCGCAAATAATGAACTTGGGATTGAGAGCGAGGGCACGAGCAATACAAACTCTTTGACGTTGACCGCCGGAGAATTCGTGGGGATAGCGGTTCATCCGGTCGGGTTCCAGCCCCACGCGCTCCAAGAGGTAAGCTGCTCGTTCTCGGCGCTGTCGCTGTGTCCTTCCAACTGAATGAATCAAGAGCGGCTCCATCACAGCGTCCCCAATCTTCATGCGCGGGTCGAGGGAGCTAAAGGGGTTTTGGAAGACAATTTGCATACCTCGCCGCAGTTGCTGCAATTGACGCCCACTTAGGGCAATGATATCTTGCCCCTCGAACATCAAACTTCCGCTCATTGGTTCAATTAGTCGCAGTAATGTTCGAACGAGCGTTGTTTTGCCGCAGCCAGACTCCCCTACCAGTCCCAGTGTTTCGCCAGGGTAGACCTCAAACGAAACATCCTTGACCGCTATGAAATACTCCTTGGTTTGACCAAACATTCCTCTTACTGGGAAGCCAGAGCGGAGGTTTCGGACTTTTAGGAGGGGCTGCTGCTGCTGTAGTTTTGCCATCCGTTGAGCCAGTGCTTCGGTGCTGACAAGAGTCGGGTAGGTGGGTTTTTTCTCGTGAATCTCTGGTTCTCCTGTTGGCGTCAGCTTAACGCTCATAAAGTCGGAAACAGTGAGAAGATGCTGCGGTCGGTTGTCTAGTCTAGGTTTGCAAGCTAGCAAACCTTTGGTATAAGGATGCTGGGGGTTGGAAAAAATTTGTCCTACGGGGCCTGACTCGACAATTTTGCCTTGGTACATTACGGCAACCCAGTCAGCAATTTCAGCAATGATGCCTAAGTCGTGGGTGATGAACATCATCGACATCTGACGGCGGTCGCGCAACTCCCGCAGCAGATCAAGAATTGTCGCCTGCACCGTGACATCCAGGGCTGTGGTCGGTTCATCGGCAATCAACACCGCTGGGTTACAGGAGATTGCCATTGCGATCATTACCCGCTGCGACTGACCGCCGGAAAGTTCATGGGGATAGCGCTCCAGCATCGCTTGTTTTTGTTGATTTACCAGCTGCTGAATCCTCGGCTGGTTTTGCTGGGATGAGCGCGGTGATGCTTGTCTTGAGGCTTCGATACACTGCTGCTCCAACTCCTCATTACTGGGGAGGAGCTTAACTTCCTGCAGGAGTGCGATCGCTTGAAACCGTGCTTGTCCCGCTGAAACATTCTGGTGTAGCCGAATCGCTTCCGTTAACTGAAACCCGATGGTATAAACCGGGTTGAGCGAACTCATCGGCTCCTGGAAAATCATCGCCAGCTTACCACCCCGGTATTGCTGCATTCGCTCTTGAGGCAGTTGGAGCAGATTGATTGGTTGTTCGCCATCCTCTGCTTGAAACCAAATTTCTCCCTGAGTAATCATGCCCGGAGTCGGCACTAGACCCATCACAGCCAGGGAGGTCACTGATTTTCCTGACCCCGACTCCCCTACAATTCCCAGAGTCTGACCTCGATGCACCTTAAAGGAAATGCCATCAACAGCTTTATTTAGCTTGTCGTCAGATAAAAATTCAACCTGTAATTTGCGAACGTCTAGGACAGTTTCACTCATGGGATGTAGGAAAATTAAAGCACGCGCTCAGGTATCTCATTAATCATGAAAATCGCGCAAAACTTGATTTTAACAATACCTAGCCGTGTTATTTTTTTTTGAGTATTGTTTTTGGTCGCATCTGACCAAATTCGAGTAGGAGAGTGGGTGAGGGTTTTCTTCCCCCTACCCACGCCCCTACCCAAGTTCCCTGATCCCTCCTAAAACGGAATGTCGTCTACTACATCCTGTTCGTTCTTTGGTACCTGATAGGCTCGAACCGGGGGCTTTGTAGCCTGAGGTACGCTTGACTGTAAGTCAGACTCGGCAAAACCTTTGTCCTGAGCCAAAGACTCGACTTTCTCTGGGGTACGCGGCGAGCTAGTACCATCTGTGGCGTTGCTGGGGGTGACAGCACTTGGACGTGGTTGCTCCATACCAAGCCCTGTCACGTTGCTAGAAGCAGGCGCGAACGTTGATGAGCCGATACTGACATCATCACCTAGAGGGTGAATCCGTTGAGCCGTCAATTCGGCGCGTTTTTCTTTGAAACCCTCTGGGCGCTCAACGGTGTTCATACCCAAGCGACCTTCAATGATGACGCGATCGCCCTGGTGGTAATGTTGTTGAATCTCTTGAGCAAGATTCCCCCAACCCACCACTTTCAAGGTCGCTGGCGGCTCTTCCGCCCGGAGTCCCGGAAACTGGACGAGCATTTCCGAGATCGCAGTTTGATTTTCCGATGTATAGCGAAGTTCCGGTTCTTGAACGATCTGGGCCATCAAAATGCAGCTATTCATGTATCAATACTCTCCTACCTGGAATGTGCGCGCTTTCCTTTGGGTCAGCTGAGGGGTAACAGAATACTCTTCACACCTCACTCCTGAGTTCTCCCGGTTCTTGTTCAACAAACGCTTGAACACGAGTGCGGTATTCCCTCAAACTTTCCTCCACCCAATCTCGATCATTACCGTTTGCGAACAAATGTACCAGTGGTTCACCTGCATCCGGCAAAATTAACACCCAATTGTCATCCTGATGAGCGATAATCTTGACACCATCCACTAACTCCAGGTCCTGGGCTGGGTGAGTTTCTACCAGGTGTCGCATCAGCGCTCCCTTAACCGTCCAGGGGCAGCGAACTGTGTATGTTTTGTGGTAAACGCGGGGCAATTCTGTCCGCATGGCAGCGAGCGAGCGATCCTGTATCGTCATCATCTCAATCAGCTTAGCGATACAGAACATCCCGTCAAAACCCGGATGCAACTGCGGGAAGATAAAGCCAATCTCCCCACTCCCTGCCAGCACCACATTCGGATTCTCCTGAGACGCTTCCATCAAAGCCGTCGGATTCGCTTTAGTACGAATCACCTTCCCATCATGGCGACGGGCAATCTGTTCCACCGCGCTGGAAGAATAAACTGGCACCACTACCGTTCCCCTGGGGTGAGCCGTCAAAATCAGGTTTACCATCAGCGCGGTCAACATTTCCCCCCGGATCGGTGTACCCGATTCATCAACCAGAATCAGCTGTTCCCCATTCGCCGTCACCTGCACACCCAAATTTGCTTTCAGCGCCTCGACGACATGACCCAGTTGAGTCAGCAACTGCTCCCGCTCAGCTGCCGAGACGGCTGTCTGTTTCAGGCTGGCATTCAGCACTACCGCATCGCAGCCAAACTTGGTCAGGAGTTGGGGCAGGACGGCTCCATAAACCGCGTAAGTATAGTCAATGATGACTTTCGAGTTAGTGTGGCGAATCGCTTCAATATTTAGATGCTGCTCAAAAGCCGTGCTGTAAGCGTCAACCACTTGGCTGGGGTAGGCCACATTACCAATATCAGGAATTTGCACCCGCCGCAGGTCTTCCTTAAAATAGGCTCCCTCAATTTTCTTTTCTTGTGCTTTCGAGAGATTAATTCCCTTTTTGTCAATAAACTCAATCAAGATGTAATCGGGCCGATCTGGATGCACCCGCACATGTATACCCCCAGCAACTGATAGAGTCGGGACAATCGTACGAGCAATGGGTATAGCCGTTGCTTCCAAGTTCTGAATATTTACACCCACGGACATGAGGCCAGCAATCAAAGAACGAGTAACCATGCGGGATATACTCCGCTGATCGCGGGAAACCGTCACTTGGGCACCTTGCTTCAAGGTAGAGCCATAAGCCGCTCCCAACTTAACGGCAAATTCTGGGGTGATGTCGATATTGGCCAATCCAGTGACGCCCCGTTGACCGAACAGATTTCGTTGAGCGGTGTGCCCCCAAATTAAGTTAATATTTAAGGTCGCACCAGATTCAATTTGTTTACTAGGCCAGACGCGCACACCAGGGCTAATTTGCGCTTCTTCTCCCACGGTTGAAAGGGCTCCTACCACAGCGCCTTCCAACACAGTGGCACGGCGGTCTACACGCGTGCCTCTGGCAATCACACAGGCTCTTAGTTGCACTTCCTCGCCAATCATCGCTCCATTCCAAATAATCGGATGCTTCAGATCGGCGTCAGCGCCAATCGTGACATTGTCGCCAATTATGGTTCCAGCCTTGATCTGCACTCGTGGTCCAATCCGGCAGTTGTGACCAATCAGCGCTGGGGCTGTAATTTTGGCGGTTGGATCGATATAAGTGTTATCACCCACCCAAAGACCTGGAGATTGCTCATTATAGGCATAATCAAGTTTTACCTTACGGTGCATCCCATCGTACTGGCTCTCCCTGTAAGCATCTAAGTGACCGACGTCACACCAGTACCCTTGAGCGATGTAACCGTACATCGGCTCGTCTTTTTTGAGCAGCAAGGGGAACAGGTCTTTCGAGAAGTCGCTTTCTTGATTTTCTGGCAGATATTCCAGAACGGACGGTTCCAGAATGTAAGTGCCGGTATTAACCGTGTCGGAAAAAATCTCACTGGTGGAGGGTTTTTCTAAAAATCGGCGAATGCGGTGGTTCTCATCCGTGATCACCACACCGAACTCTATGGGGTTGGGAACGCGAGTCAGAATCAGGGTTGCTTTTGACTGCTTTTGTTTGTGGAATTCAATTGCCTTGGTAAGATCAAAATCGGTGATACTATCTCCGCTAATGACTAAAAATGTTTCATCCAGCAGTTCTGCAATATTTTTAACGCAGCCTGCGGTACCCAAGGGCTGGTCTTCCTCTACGGCATAAGTCATCTGGATGCCAAAGTCACTGCCGTCTTGGAAGTAATCGCGCATGACGTCAGGTAAATAGTGCAGAGTAGCAATCACTTCGGTAATTTGATGCCGTTTGAGCAAATTGACAATGTGTTCCGCGATCGGTCGATTTAAAATGGGCACCATCGGTTTTGGCAGGTCACAAGTTAGCGGTCTAAGCCGCGTTCCAGATCCTCCAGCCATCAGCACTGCGCGCATAAGTCCTCCTTAGGTGTTTGCACTCATCACTGGGTATAAGCCAATGATTCCCGTTTCGCTCATCTATATCTCGTCTATATTTAGTCTCCTACGTCTGTTGAAACTTAAGGCACTCCCGCAAGACACATCCGTTAGAATCGTTATATTCGCCGCTCTTGTGGGGACATTCTTCTCTCCCCCTCTCCCCCTCCCCCCATCTATTCCGTAGGCTACTCTAAAATTGAGTTAGTAAGCTGTATGATCAAGCGACTAGTATGGCTTGCAGCTGAGTCATTAGGCAACGTCGGCACCAATGTACCATGGCGTGCTTGGACTCGTTCACCCGAAGGAAAGTTCAGTTGCTCAAGGGGTTGATCGGAATGGAGTTAATCACTTTTGGGTTAATTATGGTTTATGGAGGCGGTATCTGGAAGTTCTGGAAAGGGTTTCACCGCACTAATTTCAATCAAAGTTTGCTCAATCGGCTCTCTTTGTCGCTGTTGTGGCCGGTGTTGTTGATTGCAAATAAATCCTATCGCCGCAACTTTAATAAGGCGCTTAAGGGTTAGGTATCTGTTTTAACTTCACAGTACCCATCATTCAGTAGAGGCGTTTGGCTAATTGGGGGGACTCACGAGAGTGCCCACCTAGCGCTAGCAAGCGCCACATTGAGTCACATCCACTGGTATGTCTAACCATTGACTCAGTTCAGATGTCAACCAATTCACCTCTAAATCAGTGAGTCGGGAAGAACCAGAATAGTTACTATTGAGCCTATAACTACGGGTTCCAACCCCGAGCGTCAACTGAGGTGGAACATCTATAGTTCCCTCTCCAGTGGACTGTTTGTGTCTAGGCGTATATTCCAACTTCCAAATATTTTTTCTCGAACTTGAGCAGCTAGTTCCTGCCCAAATCGTGATTTTAGGTCCATCAATAAAAGCAGAAGGTTTTTGACCATTTCTTATTAAAGCATAAGGAGTATACTCCAGCTTACTGAGCTTTATTTTGGTCATTTTACCAATAGGAAACCGACTCCATAAAATTTCTGTAGAAATATCCTGTTGATTGAAGCGATAAGTGATTCCAGAAACCAGAGGAAGAATCAAATAGACGACTCCAAAAGAATTGAGGAGAAAAAAAGAAAATACTAAAGCTCCGTAGTAGAGTAGCGCAATTGGCCAAGGTAAAGCCTGAGAAACTTTAAACGTCTGAAAGGTGTGGATAATACTCCAGTTGAGCGCAAGGAATATCGGGGCAAAAAAGAGAAAAAATTGAATACTTCCTCCAAAAGTTGGGGGAATATATATTTCCAAAATATGTCTGTCTTTTTTGAGGCGAACTTTGCTACCAGCAGGTTGTTGAACTAATCGGTTTAATTGAGGATGCTCAAGAGCATCTAGTGCTTGTTCAGCAGAACTCAAGCGACGACTCAAACTAGGCTCAGTCATCCATTTCAGCCAGTCCACCAGTTCAGGACTGAGATTAACCATTGACTCAAACTCAAGCTTCAGTTCTGCTTGCGGTAAGTCGCCGGGGTACTGTCCTGTTGCCAGGTGAATCAGGGTTGCTCCCAGACTGTAGAGATCAGAAGCTGGTTGGGATCGTTCGCCAAATTGCTCAGGGGGCATGTAGCCGTAGGTACCCGCTATCGTGATAGTTCTTCCCTTGCGAATGCCGGTTTGTACCGAGCCAAAGTCAACCAAGTAAACCTGACCGTGACTATGGGCTGAGGGGTTTGTCAGCAAGATATTACTAGGTTTAATATCTCGGTGGATCACGGGCGGTTGACAATGATGCAAGTAAGCCAAAATGCCTAATAGGTCTTTAGCCAACTGCTGAATCTCTGCTTCACTGAAGGTGCGTCCAGCTTCGATATATCGATCTAGGGATTTGGCAGCAATGTAGGTCTGTACTAGCGCAAAGCCAATGAATGTGTCTGTCTCAATCTCAAAATGGTCGAGGTAACGTGGAATCGCAGGGTGAGAGAGTGACTGGAGCACTTCAGCTTCACGCTCAAAAAGCTTCAAGTCCTCCCATTCAAAGTCATTACCAAAGCTGAGTACTTTTATCACTACTAACATCTGCGTCTGCAAATCGTGAGCTAGTAGTGTGCGCCGTCCGCCTTTCTTGGACAGTTGTTCCTGAATTTCGTACCGTTCTTTGAATCGCTTACTCACCTTAGTTTCTCCTTTACTAGCTTGCACAAGCCATCTATAGTGTTCTATAGGCCACCCTGTGGCCTTTTTGGCCTGTTGAATTTTGTCTAGCCCTTACTTAGAAGCTTTGCGAGTCGTCACCCTTAAAGCCTCCCTTGACACTTAGATCAAGGATTGTCCCTTCTTTTGGCGCTTTTCAAGCTCAGTTTCGGCTCAGTTTTTAACTGCGCCTTAAACTTGCAAAAAGTTCAAACGGCAAGCCAAAATTGAGTTAAGAACAACATAAGGGGTTGTTATGCCGCCGCGAGATACAACCCTTCTTCACCCCACTTAGCCGGATTATTTACATCGTGAAAAGGCGCCTGATCTGGTGCTTATCTGAACCGTATTGGATATTGTTCGGCAGAGTTGTGTGATCTGAGCATGTCTATTTGGGATTCTCAAACCTCAAAGAAAGCTGAGGCGCTCGCGGAAATATTGCCTATACAAATCGCAGCCGGGCGTTGCGTAATTGCCTGACTGCTTTACTAGTCCCATACTGTACAACTTAAATGCTTGTACTGACTCTAATCGCACCGGCTTCGGTGTTGTGACCACCTCCCTCAACGCTGTCGCCAATTCTGGATGTTGTTTAATTTTCTTCAAGTGGCATCGCAGGTGGTCGCTATAAATTCCAGCTTCTGTAGCAGCCGATTTCAAAAGTTGCTCAAGCGTGATGTTCTGACGAGCAATGTAATTCAGAGCCAAGTTTACTAAATGGGGATGTCCGCCGACCATGCCCATTAGTTGTTTCACCTTGGTGGCGTCCCAAATCAGTTCGTGCCGCTGTGCCAAATCTTGTACTTGTTTAGGGCTAAACTCCTGCAACTCTACGACTGTTCCCACGTTATTTAGGGGCGAGTGATTGATATTCAGTGAGGCATAGACATCTGTAGAGTGTACTACTACCAAACGAAGTCGTTGCCAAGTCTTGCTAGTGCGATCGCCGCGCCTTGCTTGCTCATGCCAACTTCGTAACAACTGACAAAAGTCAGTAGCGATTTGCGGGTGTTCAAAAACTTTATTAACCTGCTCCAGGACTAGTACTAGAGGACTGGTGTTTTGTGCCAACAGATATTCTTGGAAGTAAACCGTGCTGTTATAGTTGCAAGATAACATATCCTGCCAATAGTCAGCCAATTTATTAGGCAGCCCTAGCTGATGAGCGACACCAGCACAGAACCATTGGGAGAATTTATGTATGTTGCTGAAAACGGTACTATCTCCTAATTTAAAGTCAAAGAGTAGCTGTCTGTAGTCCATGTTTTCTACTTGATGGATGATCCTTTCCACCAACCAGGTTTTACCCATCTGCTGGGGTGCTTTAATTTGGATTAAGGAGCCAGGTTGTAATATGGCCTTGTAACATTGAGATTCATCAGGGACTCGCTCTATATAAAGGGACGAAGTAATAGGATATTGCTCCTCCAGTGCAATCTCTTGCCAATTCAATTTCAGCACAGAGCAGAAAGCCTGGAAAGCAGGTGCTTTAATGTTTTTTTCTCCTGTCAAAAAACGTTTTCAAGTGGGTAGCGAAACCCCGTCAGCAAAGAAGTCTTTGTCTTGCCAGTTATTGTTTGATTTTAAAAATTGACTCGCTTCCACAAGCCAGCGATAGTCATCAATAGCCCACCCTCTTTGCTCTCTGGCTTGCCTAATTTTTTTTATTCCCTGGCTAGAAGCTCTGAAAGTCAGCATCCTAATTTCCTCACTTGATACTCCTCAATATCAAACCTGAGCCCTTCTTTTGGCGCTTACGACTACTAAGGCTGGATACATAAGGCTCGGCGAACGGTGCCGGTAGCAGCGGCGGTAACTTGCCAAGACTGGGGGAGATCGCGCTTGCGTTAACGACTAACGAGATCAACGGGTACGAAGTCAAACCCGGTTCCAGATTGAGAAGAGTTGGTTGGTTGCACTTTCACTAACTGAATTGGCAGCTGACGATCGCCAGTTTGAGGATCGAATCGCACTGCCTCACCCACGCCCATCGCACTAAAGCTATAGCTCCTCAAAGCTTGCTGAAGCCCTGATCGAGTTTGATGCTGCAACCCTGTGCTTAGTGCCTGCGCTGCATCATAACTCATTGCCGTACGCCAACTCACTTCGCCGCCCCATCGCCGCCGCGCTAAGAGTGGAAATTGGCTATTAGGATAAGTTTGAGGATGCCACACAGCAGGCAGCACCAACCCACTAATATTCGATTGCCCCTCCTTCAAGGTTTGAATGGTATACAGCGAGGGACTACTAAACAGCGGTAATTGACCTTGATTCACACGGGCTAATTCGATGGCTTTGCCAATGCGATCGACATGGGGAGAAAGAACTAACCCTTTAGCACCCCGGCTGAGGGCTTCTTGAATCGCTGCTCTGGAGCTAAATGTAGGCGAAGCAAAGTCGCAGACCATTGGCACTAATCGACCGCCCAAACTGCCGAACGAGGCAACAAATTCGTCTTTAAACGAGACATTATCGGGGGCTTGCGAGTCGTAGCACATAACAACATCCGGCTTTTGAGCCGTCTTAGCTACATATTCGGCTAAACGAGCCGCGATCGCGCGAGTCGCCGGAACTGTCCGAAAAATGTAGCTCCCACCAGATAACGTTTCCGCGAAGCTCGTAGGTGAAATCATCACTAGTCTGCCTTGCTGGTAAATGGGAGCCGCAGCGAGGGAGGCATTACTGGCGTTGTGCCCAATCACGCCGAGAATTTGATCGTTTTTTACGAAGGCGGTGGCAATTTGTTTAGCGAGATCTGGGTCGTTTGCATCATCAGCAATCGCCACCGCTAATCCAGCTTGGTTGATGCCACCTTTAGCGTTGATTTCGTCTTGCGCTTGCGCCACACCACGCAAGATTTCTTGGGCAACATTGAGGTTGCTGCCAATGGGAACACTGACGGCAATATGCAGAACGGAAAGATTTCTAGCATGAACTTTGGCATTGTTCAAATAGATCAGAGCTTCGGGGTCGTTGCGTTGCTGTTGCAACGATGCAACAAAAGTGTTTGAGGGCAGATGGATAATCCCCCGACGCGAATGCCTCAATCCCTGAGCGTTTCTTGGCCGTGGCTTCCGTTGGAATTAGACTCTGTTCTCCTTCGAGCGGTCCTAAAGCAAGGACGAGCGTCTCGTCCGAATCTCGGACGTTCCACTCGGTGCGCACCGCGTAGTCCGTGCTTGTCGTCTCTTGGAGTGGATAAACGGACGGGATCTTTCCGTCCTCGGCAAGTCGCCCCAAGGGACACCACCCGCGAACCGGCAGGAAAAGCGACAGAGCCGTGTCGAGTGCGGTGTCGACTCCCGTCTGCCCCCCGGTGACGATCTAAAGCCGTGAATGGGACGCTACGGCGGTGACCGGCTGTACTGTTGCTCTTGGCGTGTCTACCGGAAGCGCGATCGCTTTGGGAAGCGTAACCCCTCCGGCGATCAGCAGCGCCAGGACGCCGCTGCCGTCGTTCCTGATGACATTTTGAATATCGATTACAGAATTCATGTCGGCGACGAATTTGTTGCAATGTCCTGTGAAATAATTGCAGAGGCACAGGGTAAAGCAAAGACTGATAATTAAACTCAGCAACTTTGGAGCCAGTAGTCAGTAGGCTACTAGCTACTGACTACTATTGCAAGATTTCAATTTACAAGTCAACTAGGACTCTTATAAATTGCTCCTAAATTGAACTTGTGAAACTAAAATCAATTAAATACTCTGAGCCTAAGAGCTTGATTAATTCAGTTTTTCACCTACTGCCTTGTACTTTGTTGCCCTTGACAATTTTTAAGAATAGAGAAAAGGTTAAATCCTTTATTAACCCTCCACGCTTGCCACGTTTTTGGACCACCCCCAACGAGGGGACTAAGGATACTACTGCCGCTATTAACATAATGCTGCCAACCCAATGTAGCAACTGTTGGGTATTGTGCCGCAAAATTCCCTGGCTGAGGACTTACTTGATCGCTCAGATTCCATCCTAGCTGAGCGCTAAATTTTTCGATTTCATGTTCGCAAGTTTTACATTTAAAACCTCCCACTTTTTGCCAAATCGGTATTTGTGGTGTAAATCCATATTTTCCATTGCTATATTTCATCCACAGTTGGTCAATACTGTTTAGGTTCGGGCAAGAAAGATTTTCGGAGTCGTTGCGTATCAAAGAAATGGTTGCTTTATCAGCTTCATCCCATTTTTTGGCTTCTAATAAGCTTTGAAGTGAGGTGAATTCACCTGATCTTTCTTGGGACAAAGCTTGAAATACTGGTTGAACGAATACAGCTACTACAGCAATTACTGCCGCTGAAAGACAGTATTTAAACTTCATTTTCGTACTCCAATTTATACTGTTACAACGTGTTTTGTGTACTAAGGTTGATGAAACCCGGATAATTGATTAATCATGCACTGAGTCCCTCAGGGGTTTTGGCAAGGTATCGATGCAATTCCAGCGTATGTCAAAATTGGCTGAGGCCAACACTCGATTTCCATGGAGTATCTCACTTTTGTAGGAACACGCTAAACTACAAACTGAAGTTGCAGCATTCCGGACTCTGTCCTAGATTGTTTGGCAATCCCCCTGAACAAGCCTTGCAAGCACACATTCAAGCGATTGCTGCCATCTTTCCCTATAGGAGTATACTCCAGCAAAGAAAAATTTCCATATCGACCTTATCCCTTTTCTTCGCAGTCTTCAAGATCAGTTTCGGATCAGTTTTTTAACTGAAGCCATTCAGAAGTAGTTACAAACTGTGTAACCGTTCAGGGGGGTAGAGAAAGTCGATTGAAGAAGGCAGCGGGATCTGGAGGCAGAAGGTTCCGTACATTGGGGGATTCAGACCCGCAATGTACGGGAGCCCGTTCACAGGAGGAGTTGAAA
>JAABUZ0100004781.1_pt1 | contig 18389 bp, 13 predicted proteins | sample 5562091 | NCBI WGS metagenome assembly JAABUZ01 (sample SAMN12813069, study PRJNA571459) | rock metagenome | isolation source: Antarctica rocks | place: Antarctica: Victoria Land, Linnaeus Terrace sud | collected 2015-12-21 | reverse complement strand
AATGAGCGATCCGAGCGTGTCATTGCTGAAACGGGCTCTTGTGTTTTGAATGGTTTACAGCTATTAAGGAACCCGCCGACAGGCTCCCCTAAGGCGACCGAAACCCAGTTCTGACAGATCCTTGTGGGTCACGTCGATCACGACCATTCTTAACAATATTGGGTCGCTCACAAGGCGGACAGAGGCTACCTGATTCCTGCTCCGTTTGGTCGGTCATCACTCCGCAGCATACTCCATCCCTGCACGCCCCAACAAGACCCGTGAAAGCAGTGGCGACAACCCTGACAGCAAAACACGCATAACCAAGATTCGTTGCCTTCGAAGGTACTCTGATCCGGGCCGACTGGCGATGCCAAAGTCAGTTCTGACAAATCCACTGGTCAGATCGGCTAGGCGGTCCTGCTGGAGGACTGTCCAGCGTTGACTACCGCCGCGGAGGTCGTCTCGGATTGCACGCTTTTGCGCTTTGCCGCCACCCGCTTCTTCGCGGGAACAAGGCTGCTTCGCTCGTCTGCTTCCGCCACCGATGGCTGCGGTTCGGGAGTCGGGGAGGAAGTTTTCTTCTGGGGAGGACGGGCTTGCTTGGCTACGGCCGTCCGGGCCCGAACCGCTGCCTCAGTCGCCTCCTCCAGCAACTGTTGCGTTCCTGGCTCACAGGAGTTGCAGGACTCCAAAATCTGGGACAGGATGGTCTCCACCTTCTCTAATCGTTTGAGAATTTTCCTGCGTTTCATCGCCTTGCCCTCCTGGTTAGCTGTGAGCCATGACTGGCAGGAACTCAGCTGTCCCCAATTATTATGACAGGGCGGTGACAAGCCGCGAGGAGGGGGAGGCAGAACAGGGATGTTTCATGAAAACTCCGTCCCGGCGTACCAGAAACCTTCTCCCGTAGGGCCCGAAAATGTAAACGTGTTCTCTTTCGCCTTAACGTAACGTTCGTCACGTCGCTGTAGCGTTGCTCCTTCTTGGGGCTCACGAACGGATTCCACGGTACGATCACATTTTTTGGATGGACAGTTGACGCAAGCGGCGGCATGGCAGAAAGCTGATGCCGCGAACGAACCATTGAACAGCGCCGGGAACACGGTTGCCAAAGAGGGCCGTTAAGGACCGGACCACGCCGTCATCACAACGGTAGAAAACGCGATCACTCCACTGACGCCAGCCGCGACCGTGGTTGGCGTGATCCTGCATGATTTCTTCGATGTTCTGCAAAACGCGAAGACCGAAGGGTTCGCGATATTGATCCTTCACGAGAACATCCGTCCAACCGGAACGGACCTGTTCGACAAATTCCCCGAAGGTGGCGGCGTTCGTGAGGTCCAGTACCGTGTTGGGTTCCAAGGCGTGACGGTCACCCCCCCCCCCGAAATAACCGGCTTGTTCAGTTTAGAGGCCATTTGCAAAACGTGGCGGTTTTCCGCCCAGGGACGGAGACCATTGAATTCCAAGGCGTGCAGGGAGGTTCCGTATTGACGAACAAACTGCGTCGCCCACTCCCTATGCTGTTCTTGGCCTATGCTGTTCTTGGCCTATATTGTTCTCGTCCCAGCAGGGGTGATTGAAGACGATAAGAGTTTCTTTACCATCAGCAAGGGTCTGCAACAAGCTGGCGATCTTCCTCGTGCGGCGTGCTTCCGTCAAGCTCTTCAACTCCCCCATGAGCTCCTGCGCACGAGACGGCGGAAGATTGTGGATGCCCAGGTGAAAAAAGGTGGGTCCGTAGGGCACAGTCCATTCCACAGAGACGGGAAGGCGGCGGCATTCCTCGAGCAAGCGCAAGCCGAGCGCCCCTTCGATGTTGTCGTGGTCCGTCAGCGAGACCAAGGCATTCAGGCCGAACCGGTTTTGAATCTCATTTCGTTCGAGCAGCCAAGCGTCGTAAGCTGCCAGCGGCGGCGTCCACCAAGCCCGATGGAGATCGAGCGAGGAGCCGTGAGCGGCGCGGTATTGTGCTTTTCCTCTTTCCACAGCCGAGCGCACCAGCCGGAAGCGAGCCGTTAAGCGATGAATAAAAGAGAACGTTTCCTGGGAATGCAGCGTATGGCTGTGCAGCGATACGGCGGCACGGAACTGTCTCAGCGCTGCTGCTAATTCGAGGTGAATTTTAGTTTGCTTCACAACCGCTCCCATTCAGCGATGGCCCGTGAAGCGGGGACCATAAGCTGTTGACAACGTAATCGAACAGCCCAGCAGTAAACACAAACGGCGGTTGTGACTGACTGCACCACAGATTCTTCATGAGGGAAGAATGACTAAGATCGTTGAATTCTTCATCACCGAATGGTTTCGATTTCGTCAATCAGGTGATTCAAAACACTTTCAGCCTTTCGCTTTCGGTGATCACGGTTCGATAGTCTGCTAGGTGCAGGATCATCATGCCACCGACTTTCCCTTTGACGGGCAGCCTTCGCGGCCTGCTGCTATTCGATGTGGCCGAGTCCATCGATCTGGAACGGTTGCATCGGATTCTGGGCACCCACCCGAGCCGGCGTGAACCCGCTTTTCGACATCCCGCGCCAGAGTACGTGCGTTTTGAACGTCCGCCGGTGATTGAGTCGGTCGGAAGCCGGCCGGTGCGGGGCCGCGAGAGCGTAGAGATCCGAATCCGCTATTTCGAATATGGAGTGGCGAGCGTCGAAATGCAGTGGCCGTTCTGCGCTTCCTGCTGGGAGGATCTGACATTGCTGGCGAACCGCTGGATGACCTCTCCGGACTGGGAAAGCTTGGCCATGTCCCTGCTGCGTGAAGCGCTGGTCCGTACCGGTCCGGCGTTAAGCCGTCCGTATCAGGAATGGATTTCGGAGGATTATTACGTGGTTCAGCTGGACCCGATCCAGACGAGCCTGGGCGCCATCCTGACAGCCGAGCAACTGGTCCAGGAGCGAGGCGGGGAGATCGCGCAAATGGTGCGAGGCGAGGAATTCCCGCTGTCGTCCACAGAGTGCCGCGAAGTCCTGCAATCGACCATGTCCTACTACCCAACGGATCTGCTCGTGCTCGGCTGGGTGGGGGCTTTCATCTATGACCATCGCCCGGCGGTCGGCTCTACTATGGACTTGCTCGAATACGCGAACACGCAGTTACTGGAATTTCGTTATTACGACGAGGTTTTGACGCGGGTTCTGGCCGATGTCTATAAACGCTTGGAGAAGCGTCATACGATGTGGGGACGGTGGAAACTGGCCCGAGAGGCGGAAACCCTGAATACCATTCGGCTCGACTATCAGGAACTGGTCGAGCATACCGATACGGCCATCAAGTTCCTCAGTGATATGTTCTACGCCCGCATGTATCGCCTGGCGGCGGCGCGGATCGGAGTCAATGACTACCGTCATTTAGTGACGGATAAGTTGACGACCGCTCGCGATCTGTATGATTCGATGATCAACGAGTTTCATCAGGGCCGCGCCTTTTTCCTGGAACTTTCGGTCGTGGTCATCTTACTCGTGGAAATTGTGTTTCTGCTGCTCCGCAGAGCTTGACTTTACCGAGAGACCTGGCAAAAAGAAAAAGGCACTGGCTTGGCCCAGTGCCTTTCCAGGAATTCTTACTTTTACCTTAGAAGTTCACGCGCAGCGCCAACTGTAACTGCCGCGCGGTTCCCAACCCAATCTGGTTCGAGACCGTCGAGTTGAGTACACCAAAGTTGGCACCCGCCGCCGTCGCCGTGAATGGTTGTCCCGGTTGAATCGTGTTCGCCGTGGTCGGGCCAGCGCCGACTCCCGTGCTCAATCGGACATTGCCAGGATTGGCGAAATTCGTGTGATTCGTAATGTTGTATGCCTCGCCGCGAAGCTCGATGTTAACTCGCTCGGTTACGTGAAATCTCTTGCTGAGCGTGAGGTCGAGCTGCGCGAGCGGCGGTCCCGCCAGCGAGTTACGGGCCGAATTGCCGAAGGTCCCCGGCCTCGGCACGGCAAAGGCTGCGGGGTTGACATAAGCTAGGCCGTTATTATACAGAATCGGCTGAACCCCTGAGACCACATCCGGCCGTCGTACATTACGCGAAGCACCGCCGCCCGGAACGTTCACCACCGCCGTAGTAACTACCTGCCCATTCGCAATGACAGGGCTGGTGTAAACGTTTCCATTCCGGCTATCGATATAAGCGAGATCCGGACGCGTGATCAATACATCAATGGGCACGCCGGAGCGGGCATTGAGAACGCCGCCCAATTGCCAGCCTCCGAGTAGCAGATCAAACGGTCTGGAGGCGTTGCTGCCGAACTGCCTGCCGCGTCCGTACGGCAACTCGCAGAGGGCATCCACATTCAAGCTCTGCCGAATATCGAAGTTATTGTTTCCATAATCCGCGCGAAAGTTGAATGGATTGCCTGCCGTGTTAGCTTCATTCGAACCCTGGCTATTTCCAATCGAGTGACCCCAAGTATACTGTGCGCCTAACGTTAGGCCCTTGGAGTACCGGCGATTAACGCCTACCTGAAACGCATTGTAGTTGTCAGTGCCGCCACTGGTTTTGTAATCGATTTCGGCAAAACGATTACCGAACTGCCGGATGTTGGATCCGAGGCCGGTTGTTGCATTCTGGGCCACGCCTATGGTCAGATTCGTGATGGAACGTAGGAACAAATTGCGCCCTTGACTCCCCACATATCCCAAGGTGAACACGGTTGAATCCGGCAATTGTTGCTGCACGGAGAATGAATAAGAAAGTATGCGCTCCGGAATGCGGTACCCCGGCGCATAAGCGCGAGGCTGATATCCAAGCGTTGGACTGTTGATATTGTAATTCGCGTAGATCGAGGCAATGTTTAGCGGATAAGAGATTGGATTTGTCGCCGACGCGGAAAGAGTTGTGCCGATCCGGTCGTTGGCCTCCGGCTGCAACTGATCTTCTGTCTGCCCCGGACCATAGTAGTATCCCGCGCCTAATCTAACAACTGTTTTGTTGTTTGAAGCCAATGGTGACCATGTGAGGCCCAGGCGCGGTCCAAAGTTTTTGGTGGAGCTATTGTACCAATCACCGGTATAGCGTGGAATAATATTGCCGCTTGGAATATCGAAGAATACGTTTTTGTTGCGGGCTTCCGACAGCACGCCGTAGTACTCATAACGCAGGCCGTAATTGAGCGTGATGTTAGGCCGGATGCGCCATTCGTCCTGCGCATAACCGATATAGTAGGTCTGCTGCAGTTTGGCGTTTCCGGAGAGTCCTGTAAAGGGGCTCAAGGCGCTCAGGTCGCCATTGAAAGCAATCGTGGCTGGCCGGTTTGCCAGAAAGTCGCTAATGTTGTTAAAGCTGTAGGTCGTGCCTCCCAACTGATCGTTATAGAGGGTAATGGGCCGGAACTCGACGCCAAACTTCATATTGTGATTGCCCTTCATAACTGACAAGTTGTCGATTCCTGATAGAGAGTAATTGGTATAAGGAGCGCCGCGCCCGTTGAAAGCGCTGGAAAGCCGAATCAGCCCGCTAGGGGTCGCAATCGCGGCATTGCCCGTTTGTCCTGCGATACCGCCCAGTGCTACGCTGCCCGTAAGGTTCAGCGTGACACCCGTAAGATCCACGCCCGGACTTGGTCCGGGGACTCCCGCCACTCGCTCCTTCACGGAATTCACACCGAACTTGGTCTCATTCAGAATCGTTGGCGTAAGCGTCTGAGTCAGTGTAATCACGCCATTTTGCGGAACAACTGTCTGGACGTACCGACTTAAAGTCGAGTTCTGAGTTTGTGAAGAATTTCCCTGATCACGGAAATAGCGCACGTAAAGCTTGTACTTATCATTAATGTTGTAATCGAACCGGATACCGCCGTAATCCTCATCCACCAAGCCCGGACCAAGAATAGAAACCACGTCCAGAAACTGATTAGTCGTTGAAAATTGGCCGACCGGAAAAGCCGAAAGAAGCGGCTGAATACTAGGCACGGCCGCTGCGCGCGCTGCCGCGCTCAACGTAGTCTCCACAAACGGACTAGCCGTGCGCTGCCGTAAGCCTTCATAGCTGCCGAAAAAGAACAGCTTGTCGGTAATAATTCTTCCGCCTAGCGAACCCCCGAACTGATTTAAACGCAGCTTATCCGGGCTCGATCCGGAAGCGAAAAAATTCCGTGCATCAAACCAGTTGTTACGGTTGTATTCGAACAACGAACCGTGCCAATTGTTGGAACCCGATTTGGTAACCACGCTAATCTGCCCGCCTGTGCCAGTCCCATACTCTGCCGGATAGTTACTGCTATCCACCCGGAACTCTTGGATATTTTCCAAACTGTTTTGCAAGCGGAAGTTCGAAGTTGTTTCGCCATTCAAATTCCCGGGTGAAGCATCAATGATCGAAGACGCCTCCACGCCATCATAGCGAATAATGTTCTGCTGATTGGAACGGCCGCTGAAGCGGATGTTGTCATACGTTCCGCTGCCGCTGTTGACCGCTCCTGGGGTCAATAAATACAACTGCGAAACTTGCCGTCCATTTAACGGAAGATTGCCCACCTCGCGCTCCGACACATTGACGCCGATCTTGGCATCGCTTTGATCCACCGCATCGATCGCGCCGCCTTCAACGTTTACCACGGCGGAAGTACCGTTCACCGCGAGTTCCAGGTTGCGCCGAATCTCCTGGCCCACCTGCAAATTTACCTTTTTCACTTCTGCATTGGAAAACCCCGTCTGTGAGGTGCGGAGTGTATAACTCGACGGCTGTAATCCGGTAACCGCATAATTGCCGTTGTCATTGGTGGTCACCGTGCGTTCCTGATTGGTGCGCTCGTCCACCACTGTCACTTTTGCTCCCTGAACGGCGGCACCCGACGGATCGGTCACTGTGCCTGCAATCCGCCCCGTGCTGGTTTGCGCAAACAGCGATGAAACAGAAAGAATGATCCCTAGCAGGATCGATATAGTAATCCTCAATCTTAACCCCCACCGTTGAAGCTAGCGGAAGCAGGTTACCGGAGCGTTGCAACCCCATTAACGTTCCGTGACAGCAGTACCGATTGATAGCCGCAAACCTTATCCCGGCAAATTCTCCGGGTTCGCAGCAAGGGTCGAACGGGCGAAAGAACCGCTTTCAGCACGGCGTGCATGTTCCGGTTAACCATCTGAATCGCGCGGTGCCGGACCTGACACCAGCGCCCGAGCCTGCCGATACAGTTTCGTCTGCCGTGCACGGTAGGAGCGAGTCGTAAGAATGTGCTGATGGGCCGCTTCACGATGGAGTTGATCGGCCGCTAAGGATAAGCGGATCAGCGTTCCTAAACGGGCGCTGTCCCGGTCCGGACCCGAAGTATCCAGCGACTTGACTAAGCGCCAGATACGCTGGCCTTCGGCCGTCTGCTGATAACTGACTGACCGTGTGACCGGAACATCCGCCGCCGTGATGCCATTGTACGTGGACTGGAACAGATCCCGGAGATCCGTTGCAAACAAATCTCCCAGGTTATTGGGAGGCAAGCCCAGCAGCAACTCTTCCGTCTTGACCACGGAGGCTGTTACATAATGCCGCGTGGCAGTATAACCCGGTTTCGCATAGGGGCTGATGGCAATCAAAGGCGTGCGGTGCGGATGAATGTGGTCGATAGACGATTGCGCGTCATCATACGTCATGAAAATGGCGCTGCCCTCGCCTGTTTGTGGGCTGTAGTAGATCGGGCTTGACATGATGTGTTGCACCACCATGCCCAGACCTACATCGCCGTCCGCAATCTGCTGCAGCGGGTTGGATCCAACGGTTCCGGCGTTGGGCGCCTGCGGTCCGCCGGTATGGTCATTCGGCTGATAGATGTAGATAAATTGCGGCAAGGTACCGTCCTTCACCATACGGTCGAAATCCTGGATGAACTCCTGCGCGCGGCGCTGATCGGAGATGTTGAAGTTGTAACCAGGATAGTTCCGGTCCAGCCGTGCTTCTCCGTCGGCGTTATTGGTGCCGAGTACCGCCAGAATCGGCATGGCCATAAAGTAGGACTGGCCTAGCCCCTGCACCGGCGAGTCTACATCCCCGCCATTCACGAGCGGGTTGGTAACGTTAAAGTTATCCGATTGCAGCTTTGGGTATCCGAGCAAGCCGCTCGGGGAATCGTTCATGGAAGTTGGCGTGCTGGTTCCCGTATCTGTGCCCACAATGCGGATCAGAGCGCCATAATCCTTAAAAGAGACATTGTGCCGGGCCGCGTTGTTAAAAATGTAACCGGCTTCCGGATAGTCTTCCGGCTCGAAGTTCTTGTTGACGAGCAAGCCCCGGCCGCTTTTGACCAGGAGCGTTTTTTGCGTGTAATCGCTGGACGTACCGGAAGCCGCGAACTGGTGTCCCGCGTCGCTTTCCTCTGAATCCGAGTAGTAGTTTACGGCTGTCGCAAACTTGGTCGCGAGTATCTGGGTATTGATGCTCACGCCTGTGTATTGCCCGTTGGTGTAGGGAGTGCCATCAAAGTTGTTGTAATTCAAGCTGGCAAAGTTGCCGAAGCGGCTGCTTAAATTACCAAGCATCGAATCAAAAGTTTTATTTTCGTGCAGGATAAAAAATACGTGTTTAATGCGCGAAGACGCTGCCCCGCCCGCCGGGACGATGCTGGTGTCGGTGGGTTGATTAATGGCGAAGTTGTTCCGCAGCACGGCATTGTTATCGACCGCCTGCGTCGTGAGATCAATCTTCTGCACGGAGCCGAAGATGTAGTTGCTATCCACGCCGGGTGCGGAAGCTAGGCCGGTAGAAGGCGGAGTGGTGGAGGAAGAAACCGTTTTGGGATTGATGTCTTCCCCGATACCCTTCGCATTCGCCACATAAAGGGTTCGGCTATCGGCGCTCACCGCTAGCGCTGTCGGATACCAGCCGGTCGGAATGCGGCCCAGGGGTTGGGGGGCGGCGGGATTGCTCGTATCCAGTACCGCCACAGAGTTCAAACCCGCTTCCGCCACATAGACTCGGGTACTATCCGGGGAAACAGCGAGCGCATTGGGATAGGCTCCATGAATGGGGTTGCCTGGAATCACTGAAGCATCAATCGGGGACAGATCGAAATCGGGGAGCTTGCGATTGTTATTCAGTACGATCAGCCCCAGGCTGTCGTTGTTTGCCTTGGTCACATAGAGAACCTCTACCGGCCCACGGCGGACCATCGCCATGGCAGAAGGATGAGTATCGCCGACCTGATTCAGGGCATCGAGCGGCTGTCCCTGGTAGATCGAACCAAGCGGAGAAAGCGCCGCCCCATTGCCTTCCGGAGCGTTGAGCAGAGTCACCGAAGAGGTTTGCGGATGAGCGCCCGTTGTACTGGTGGACGGAACATAAAAGCCATCCGGCTGATTCGGCCCCGTCACATTGATGGACGTCAACGTGCCCGATCCATCATAAGCCGGGTTCTTGAATTTGTACTCCATCATGCCCCAGTTCGAAACCGCCACGCGCGAGCCGGAAGCGCTCACGGCCACACTGTAAGGGAAGCGGCCTACAGGCGACTGCTGGACAACTGTCTTTGTCGTCGTGTCAATGACAGCCACGCTATTATCGCCATTGCAGGCGACATAGAGATACTTACCATCCGGGCTCAGAGCGGAGCCTGCCGGAAAGGTGATCTTCGCGCCTGCAGTACGCGAAAAGCCAGTCGGCACGGGAGGTTTGTTTCCGGCGGTATCGGTCGTATTAAAAGCAGCCGACGGCGTGTAATTGGAAACATAACCGATGTTGTTCGGAAGAATCGGCCGAATGACGATGTTGGCAGGATTTCCCGGCGTGATCGCTCCGTCTGGGGAGATATTGAAAAGTTTGACATCGTTATCCGGTCCACCCGAAGCCCAAAGCGTGTACGGGCCGTTGCCGGTGACCTGCAAACCGATATAGAACAAACCGGCAGTGGCTTTGGAGACCACGGCCATGCTGCGCGTATCGATAACAGATAGAGAATAGGCAGGCGCATTCGCGGAATTTTGTAAGGAAGGCAGACCTCCTTCGCGCTCATCATCGTTGCTGGAAATCAGGAAACGACTGTCGGCAGTGAGAACGAGGCCCAGGGGATTCATGCCGACCTGAACACTCTGTCCGGCAGGCTTAACGATGCGTCCATTCGGCAGCACGCCGCTATAGTAAGACCCAAACTTGTTCGGTCCGGCGAAGAGTTCCGCCCCGGCAAACGGACCGCTTTCCGAACTGCCGTAAACCGGAGCCGTGACCGCGCCCCAATTGGATATATCAATCATGGCGCCACTTTGGGCATTCAGAATGCCGGAAGGGAACAATAAAACGCAGCTCAACGCCACTGCCGCCGCCGCGCGTACGGTCCCGCCCATAGCCCCCCGGCTTCGCAGGCAATCTGCTATGCGCGACCGGAAATAAAAAACTCCCAGAAGAAAACTCGTCAAGCCCAACAGCGCGAACGACCCCGGCTCGGGAACGGGCGTCACCGAAGCCGAGAGCGTGCCGATCCCGTAACGAAGATTTGGATTCACCGCGTTCAGAGCATAGATATTCACGCTGCCCAAAGACAGATTGGAAAGCGTAGCACTAAAGATTGCTTGCACGGTTGTGGCCTGTGGAGTGCCTCCCAACGAGCTCAGAATGCTGAGCGACGTTGTGCTGAGCGCTCCGGAGATCGTGGCGCTCAGGAGATTCCCCAAGGATGGACTTGGATTGTCTAGGGACGAAGAGTCCAGGAAAATAGCTACAGTATCCAGCGTGGTGGTCTGTGTCCCGGAACTTCCCAATAGCGGAATCACGCTGCTCTGGCCGTTTGGGTAGTTCCCGGTGAGTTGGAGGCCAGTAAAGGTAACATCTGTGGCAACGTCGAAAACCGGATCACCGCCCGATGCGGTCAGATTACTGACTTCAAAACGAATTGTATCGGCGCGGGCTGGCATAGCCAGACCAGCAAAAAGTAGAGCGGAAGCTGTGGCAAGAAAGGCCGGAAGCCGCATGTGTCCTCCAATGAGTGGGGTTCAACCGGACAGCACAGTAAGGTAAGGAGTGCGTCCTGCTCTCAATAGATAGCTTGTGGAAGCTGCAAAGTGATGACTGTGGCGTTACAAAGCCGTCATAAAACTGGATCGAGCGAACCAAGCAGCCCCTGGTACCCCGGCAACTCCCTTTTCATTCGTTCTTAACGTCAGTGGGTTGTCGTACCGGCGCTATCTGTAACTCATCAAGTCCCGCCATCAATCTCGCGCTCGCAATGGGATTATTACTTCAAATCGCTTCGAAAGCTCAAACGGAACGAGCCGGTCTATCCGGAACGGTTCAAGACGAAATAGGAGGTGCGGTTTCTAATGTTACTGTGGTGATCGGCACGATTCGCCGGGAGTGCTTGGACCACGTCATCGTTTTCAACCAGACCAGCTTGTCTCACCATCTCCGATTGTTTCTCGATTATTACCATCACAGTCGTTGTCATCTCGCTCCGGTGAAAGATACGCCCGAGCCGCAGCCGGTGCAGGGGCCTGCACAAGGACGAGTCATCAGCATTCCGCAAGTCGGCGGTCTCCATCATCGTTACGAGCGGCGAGCCGCCTGAAGGTTGGCAATTCTGTTTCAACTCTACTCAAAACGGATACCGAGGAGAAATGATTGCTGGCTTATCCCAGTGTCAGCCTCCCTGCCCTGCGGACCTCAACTTCTGGCTCGGCTCACCGGCCCAACTGGCAAACGAGCCCAGGTTCCGTTTGGGGCATTTCCCACAAACCTCTCCGCTGCCAAATGGAGCGCAAAACGCATTCTACGAGAACGACAGTAATCCAGAGAAGCTGGCCGACTTTCGCGATCCGCGCCTCCAAGCTAGCCGTGCGGAGATCGTCGCCAGCTTGCGCGGGAACTGGCGAACCGAGCTCTTGTTTCAAGTCAAACAGGAGTTGGCACGCTATGACTTTTGCCAAGCACAGATCGAGGAATGTGACCGCGAACTGCAACAGCAGCTCCGGAACTTTCCCGACTGGCCCCGGGAGGAACAGGGAGAAAAACGACAGATAAGCAACTGCCACCCAAGAAGCGGAAGCAGCGAAAAGGCCGTAACAATCCGCCGTTTGATTTGAGAAACGAACTGCAACGGATCAGTGGTGTAGCTGTGACGCGCATCGACGGCATTGATGGGATGACGGGGCAAACAGTTATGAGTGAAGTGGGATTAGCTATGAGCCACTGGCCCAGCGAGCAGCATTTCACCTCCTGTCGAGCGTGGCCTCTTTGCCGTCACTGCTGCATTCGCAGTTCTCCTCCATCCAATAGGGCCGGTTCGGACAGTCAGGCGGATGATTCGCTCGGGTGTCTCCCATTACGGTCCCGAGAGCAGGTTCGGGTTCGGAATCTTGCGCCTGCGCCGCCACCTCCAACCTGTCTTTCTGTTGTTTAGAAATGGAGGCGTAGCATCATTTGTATCCGCCGGGGCGTTCCCGTTCCCACAGCGCCCGTATTCAAAACATTGGTAATTAGCCCGAAGCTCCCCGAAGACACGTTGCTCGCTGGGCTGGCGTACGCCGGGTGATTCAGCAAGTTGAAAGCTTCGGCCCGGAACTCCAGGCGAAATCGTTCGGTCAGGGCAAACGCCTTCTGTAACGCGGTATCAATCTCATACCAGCCTGGCCCACGGCCGACATTCCTGCCGAGATTGCCGCGAGTGCCCGGTGCGGGAGTAGCGAAAGTTGCCGGGTTAAACCAGTTATCGATGGTCTGGTGGGCGGGATACAGCGAAACACCTGTCACCAGATTCGGGCGTTGGGCCGAGTTGTTGCCATCCGGCAAGCTATTGCGACTCCGAGAGATCGTGATGTTCACCGGAAGCCCGCTGTTGGCCGTCGCAATTCCTGACAGCTCCCATCCACCCAGAACCTGGCCGATGAACTTGCGAGTATTCAGAAACCGGCGGCCGGGGCCGAACGGCAACTGATAAATCGCATTGGACGTAAAAGCATGGCGAACATCGTAACTGGAATCACTGCGGTCACAGACCCGGCAGGCCTGATTTTGAAAGGAGATACTTTCGCCTGCCCCGAGCGAGCCGTCGGCAATGGCATGTGACCACATGTATTGTGTTTGCCACAAAAGACCACCGGTGAACCGGCGCTGCAGCGAGAACTGCATCGCCTGGAAGCTGTTATTGGCATCATTGGCTTTCAGGCCGAACTGGGAAAATTGCGGTAACGGGCGCTTGCCAGTGGCCGGATCGATCAGGTTCACCGCATAGCGGTCAAACGAGTGGCGGCCGTTGCTTCCGATGTACCCCAGCTGTGCCTGAAATGCTCCGGGCAATTGCTGCTGTACCAGAAAATCCCAGTTCTGATAGGAAAGATCCTTGCGGTATCGGCTGATCGCCTTCGGGCTGAAAAGCGCGAGCGAGGGAGTGATAAAGCGATCAATGGGGTACGCAATCGCGGGGTTGTCCAACGAAGTAATCGAGTAGCGCGGCACGGCGCTTTCAAGCGGATCGCTGAAGTCGTCGTTTTGGTTGGCTCCGTAGTAGATCCCGAAACCCGTCCGGATGACCGTTTTGCCGCCAAGTGATGCCGGTGTCCAGGCAAGCCCGACGCGAGGTCCCCAATCGTTCACATTCGGCTGATAATACGGAGTGCCGGGCGGACAATACCCGCCGCACCCCAGAATGTCGACCACCGCCGACCGGTTCAGAACCTCCTGGGCCACGCTGTAGAACTCATAGCGCAACCCGAGATTCAGGGTCAGCTTCGGCGATGCTTTCCATTCGTCCTGCAGGTATCCCATAGAGAACGTGCGTCGGTTGCCGCGGACCCCTTCGCCTTCCAGGACACCGATGCTATCGGGAGTGTTGTTGATGAATTGCTCTCTGTCCGAAAAGCTGATCGAGGACGTTCGGATCGAGTTGCCGGCATTGTTCAGCCGAATGCGCCGAATCTCCACGCCTGCCTTTAAGGAGTGCCGCCCCATGATCTTGGTCAAATTGTCAATGTAGGAGAAGGTGGTGCCAATCTCCACGTCGACAGAGTTGGCATTGAGAGGATCGAATTGGGAAGTCGAAACATTAATGGGCGAAGTTCCAATGATCGTGTTGTGATAGTTCACCCGGTTTAATCCGAACTTGCTCTCATTCACCAGCGTGGGAGAAAAGATGTGTTGGAACTGCAGAACCAGATTTTGCGGGATGACCGGGATCAGGTTGCGGGTTCCAAGGGCATCCTGCGGGCTGCTGATCAATGCATTGTCGATGTTGTAGCGAACGTAGGTCGTGCTCTGATCGGAAAAGCGGTAATCGAACCGGAAAAGACCGGCGTCTTCCCGAACCGTGTTCTTCACGCCGATGGTGAGTTGGTCTGTATCCGGGTCCACCGAAACCTGGCCTTTCGGATATGCGTTAATCAGCGGCGCCAGCGCGGGGGACGTCGCCAGGACCGACGAACGAAAGGAGGCGCTGGGCACGAAGCTGGTCAGTGTTTGCCCGAGTGATTGCCGTAATCCTTCATAGTTCAAAAAGAAGAACGCCTTATTCTTGACGACTGGTCCGCCCAGTTGAGCGCCGAATTGATTCAGCCGGAATGCCGGAATCTGTGATGGATCAAAAGGCGAGCGCGTGTCCAGCTTGTCGTTGCGCAAATAGTCATACGCGGTGCCATGCCAGTCATTTGAGCCACTTTTTGAAACAACGTTGATCTGTGCGCCTCCGGCGGCTCCGTTTTCGGCCGTATACACAGCCGTACTCACACGGAATTCGGCAATGGAGTCGAGCGAAATATTCAATCTCGTATCCGCCTTTTGCGTCTGCTCCTGCACGCCGCTGGTATCGATGCCGTCAAAGGTGAAGTTGCTGTCATCGAGCGAGTGGCCGTTGAACCGGATATCGCGTTGCTGTCCACCTCCCGCGTTCACGGCGCCGGGTGACAGCGTCATCAAGGTGGCCCAGTTGCGCCCATTCAATGGGATATCAGCGATCTGCGGCGCTTCGATCACAATCCCCTGCTCAGCCGAAGTTTGATTGAGCGCTTCCGTGGAGGCCGTCACGCTCACCTCCTGCGTTGCGGTTCCGACCTGTAACACGGCGTCCAACGTGCGCGCTTGACTGACCAGCAGATCTACTTGGTTGATGACGGTTGGCGTGAAGTGATTGCTCGTGATGGTGATGGTGTAACTACCGACGGGAAGCGAAGCAAATTGGTAAATGCCGTTGGCGTCGGTGAAAGCCCGGCGCTGCAAGCCAGTTGCCGGGTTTACCAACTGAACATTGGCATGAACCACTCGACCGCCGGAAGTATCAGTCACCGTGCCGTTGATGGAAGCCCGGTCCTGTCCGAAGGCCGCTAGGCTGCAAACCAATCCTGCCAAGAAGTAGCGAGTTACTTGCTTCACGAAGCCTCGATGCTAATCCTGAAATGTTACAGCTTCATGGCAGCCAACGAGCTGATAAATATTTTCCAACCAATCCTATTACCGTTGCTGCGTGGGAGAAATTCAAACGTAGCGGCTGGAGTGATCCAACGGCTTTCCAAGTGGTCGATGCCCTTGACTCGGCTTTCAGCCAGCTGCTCCTTACGCCCGTCGTGGCCGCGATTTTCGGAGCGATTGGGTCTGCCATGGGTCATCGTCCTTGGACTCCCAAATGTGCGGGCTGACTGGGCGGTTAGATCTGCCACAAGAGGAACATGGAACATACCGCCTGCTTACGGCTGACATGTTCCATGTTGTAGGCACAAAGCTGAATGACTGGTGTTATGCTGTTAAGCCGTGCGTTTGCGATACGCAGCAAAGGCAAGAATTCCGGCACCGGCAAGCGCCATTCCGACGCTGGCTGGTTCGGGGGAGGCCACAAACTCAGCGCCGTGAAGGCCGGTCCCGGTGAGTATCGGCGTCACGATGCCAGTGGCCGGATCAACACTGCCGAACATATTGCCGACACTGACGAAAAGCGATGTGTTCGCGGCGAGTCCGGACGCGGCGATTGCGTACACGGTGTTGGTGGAAGAATCGGTAACGTAGAAAGTGCCCGAAGCGGCAGTGGCGTAAATCGCGTCATCCGGGCTGCCAATCGTGGCCCCGTTCCCGCCGCTTAATTTCACCGAACTCGCTGTCTGGGAGACAGTACCGGGGTTAGTGATGAAGGTCAGAGCGCCGTCCCCTTCTCCTGTCAGGATGAGCCCGCCAGTAGGCGTCGATTTAAGCGAGTCAGGGTCGGTCGCCAGAATACCGGCTCCCGTCAGTACGGTCGAGAAAGAAAGCGGCGTAGCGGGATTCGAGCTGTTCAGCTTGACGACGACAGCGTCGGAAGCGGAAGCGGGATTGGTTTGACTAAGGTAGACGTTGTTACCAAGAAAAGCAACATCATCGAAGCCGCGCGAGCTGGATACGGGAGACGGATAAAAATAGGTGTTGACGCTGCCGGTAGAAGGGCTGATGATGCTGAGTTGGGAGTTGCCGTCCTGATTTTGTAACGCCCAAACAACGCCGGTGGACGGATTGTATTTCAATCCATCGACATTGCCGCCCAGGCTGTAGGTATTCTGAACTGCACCGGACAGGTTGTACTGCACGAGGGTGCTGTTGCCGCTGTAATTGGAAGAAGCGGCTCCATTGCTGTACTCCACCCAGAGTGATCCATTACCGTAAGTAACAGAATCGGGCGATCTCGCGTTCACAGGAACACCCGTCGCGAAAATAGAGCTGGTGTAGGAAGCGGCAACGGCCACTTTGGGGCTGAGCCAGAGAGCGCCGATCAGCAGGGCACAATAATGGGCCTTGAGAGTAACGTGTTTCCATGTCTTGACGTTCATAAATTCTCCTTTGTGGAAGTCCGCACACGGGCGATGGCGAAACTCACTTCACTCGACAGGAGAGCCGGTGTGACTTCCCCACCGGTTATACCGGGCACATGTTACAGGCAAATGAGAATGGTGATTTGCGGTGCTGGAACAAGCAAGTAAAAACGCAAAAGTGGGTTATGGCGTTTCAATTCCGAATACCTTATCAGCAAACCTCTTATGACGCAGCCGGAACGTGCAAAGTCCCAAAGCACCTACGACAGCAAATAACCAGAATGTCGCCGGTTCAGGCGTCTGCGAAATTGAAGTGACCCGGACTGAACTCGCCGAATCCAGAATAGGTGTTCCGGTACTCCGCTCAAACAGATTAAAATCGGTTACTCCCGGACCTACCACCATGCCACCCGGAGTGCGCAAGTTCGTCAGGAAGTATAGGTAAGAACTTCCTCCAATATCGGCATCCAGAGCAGTAAAGCTGTTTGTCCCGGAATTGAAGTCAAGCCGGAAAAACCGATCGCTCGACACGCTATTCACAATGGAACTGCCTGTCTCCAGCAGCTGGTTAGCCGGATCAAAGAAAGAAATGGAAAAAGACTGTACATACTGAGCGGGACCCGCACCCGGCAACTCCGAGAAAGAGGTCGGCGTGAGGGCCGCATCGTAACTGAATGACCCGACTGCCGAATAACCAGCACTGCCGGTCCAAGCAAAATTCACAATCGTAGCCGCTCGTGATATATCAGGTACCAACATCAGGCTTGCCACAATGGCCACGCTAGAAAGAAGAAGTTTCATTGCCGGAGTATGCACAACTCATATGGCGTCAGAATGACAGTTAGTACCTAAACTCAATCTCCTTGTTATTAGCCCTTATGGTTAGGACAAAGCTAACAGCACTGCAACGGTTTTGTTACGAAGTTGTCACTTGACACTGTTACAGTGAGCAAGTCTTTCTGGTAGAAAGCTGATGATGCCACTCCCCTTGGTTTTATTGGGGCGTGCCGGGATGACTGATGACTGAGAAGCAGAGCTTCGCCGTACGGCGCGAGGAGCGTGCCATGGCTTCAGTCAGGCGACCAGCAGTTGGGCCGTGAGCGCCTCCCAGGCTCGGACCAGCGGCGGACGGATCGCCTCGTTTGAATCCCGCGGAAGCGCCCCGACTCGGTAGAAGCCTTGCTGAAGGTTCCGGACAAAGCCATGGGCTTGACAGAATCGCTGCGCTCCGCCCGCGGTCTTGCACCCGCGAAACACTTTGAGTCTTCCTTTGAGATGTTGGTGGTCCCGCTCGACTCTCTGCTGCTCGGCTTTTCCGGTAATATGCTCGACGTCAGGCAGCACTTCGGCCAGCGCGGGCGGGTAAGCGGCGGCTTTGTCGGTGGTCACGGTGTGTGGTGTCACCTCCGTGTTCTCGAGAGCGGAGCGAAAGAAAGCGGTGGCGGCTTCGGTATCGCGGTGCTCCCGGAATAGAACTTCGACCACCTGTCCGTATTCGTCGATGGCCCGATACACGTACCCCCAGCGCCCCGCGACTTTCACATAGGTTTGATACTGTCGGCGAAGTCAGGAGGCGGGAGCGAGTCGGGCAAACCGCGAGCGGCGTTGTTAGCTACCACTTTATTTGCGAATAGAGCGACTTTCAATCACTTTACGTGCGAATGGCGCTACCACGCTATCGGCGAATGAATTGCTAGGACCCGTGTTGACACTACGTTTCACGCCCCGCCGCA
>JAABUZ0100004780.1_pt1 | contig 18389 bp, 19 predicted proteins | sample 5562091 | NCBI WGS metagenome assembly JAABUZ01 (sample SAMN12813069, study PRJNA571459) | rock metagenome | isolation source: Antarctica rocks | place: Antarctica: Victoria Land, Linnaeus Terrace sud | collected 2015-12-21 | reverse complement strand
GTTCTCGTCTGCGCGGTTCTCGTCTGCGCGGTTCTCGTCTGCGCGGTTCTCGTCTGCGCGGTTCTCGTCTGCGCGGTTCTCGTCTGCGCGGTTCTCGTCTGCGCGGTTCTCGTCTGCGCGGTTCTCGTCTGCGCGGTTCTCGCTAGAAAGATCGGGGCGCACAGCACCGCGTCGTATCCCACGTCGGCAGGTTCTATGCCCGCGCGGGGCCGCACAACGGTTCCCCTTGAACGCGCGCGTGCGGCATACGCGGTGGGGCGAGGGCCTGGTGGTGCGCTACGAGGGCGATAAGATGGTCGTCCTGTTCGACGAGATGGGCTACAGAACCCTGTCGACCGAGTTGGCGCGCGACAAGCACCTCCTCGAATCGGTGGAGAGGTAGTACGGCGGAGCCTACGACTGCCTGCCCCCCGCGTGGGGACCTTGTCTTGCCGGGAGCGCCGCTTGCATTGTCTTGCCGGGGGCGCCGCTTGCCTCACCTATATGGCGTCGTGTTATAATGGCCGCGCTATGGGTGAATATCGATTGAGCGTGCGCGAATGGCCGGAGAGCGAGCGGCCGCGCGAGAAGTTGGCGCGGGGAGGCCCCGACGTCCTCTCCACCGCCGAGTTGCTAGCCATCATTCTGCGGACCGGCACGGTGCGCGAGGATGTCCTGACGATGTCGCAGCGTCTGCTCGTGCGGCATGGCGGCATCAGCGGCCTGGCCCGGTGTACGTTGGCCGAGTTGGGCGCGGAGCATGGGTTAGGGCTGGCCAAGGGCGCGCAGCTCAAGGCGGCGCTCGAGCTGGGCAAGCGGCTGCAAATGGAGCTTGGCGCGGCGCGCGTGCAGGTGCGTTCGCCCAAGGACGTGGCCGACCTGTTGATGTACGAGATGGGTGTCCTGCAGCAGGAGGTCATGCGCACCGTCCTATTGAACACGAAGAACCACGTCGTCGGCTCGCCGGTGGTCTACCAGGGCTCGGCCAACATGGCCGTCGTGCGCGTGGGCGAGGTCTTCCGCGAGGCCGTCAAGCAGAACGCGGTCTCCCTCATCCTCGTCCACAACCACCCCAGTGGCGACCCCACGCCCTCGCCCGAGGACGTCGCGGTCACGCGCGAGGTCGTCCAAGCGGGCAAGATCCTGGACATCGACGTGTTGGACCACCTCGTGATCGGCCATCAGCGCTTCGTCAGCCTGAAAGAGCGTGGCCTCGGCTTCGGGCCGTAGCCGATCGTTAAGATAAAGCATAGCTTCGCATAAGCGTTGCCCACGGGCACGAACACGTTGATGCTGTCTGCATTGCGACAACTGTGTGAACAGAGTAGAGTGATATAACGGTTCTAGGCGTAGAGGACGGGGGGAACAGAGCGATGGCGGTCGAGATTACCGAAGGTGCGCCATTGGCGCTCGACGAGGCTGCTCGGCGTCGAGTGGTCGAGTTCGCACGGTTTCTGGAGATGTGTTACCCCGGTAATAGGGCTGCTGATGGGCTTATGCTCACTGCCCCTGACGGCCGGCAACAAGACTTCCCAGCGCCACTATTGGATGTAATTGCACATGCTTTCAGCCATTCTAGCACGAGGGGATGACGTCGCACTCGTGCCGCTGGACAAGGACGTGAGCGTGGACGAGGCTGCCAGGCTGCTCAACGTGTCGAGTCCCTTTGTCGAGAGGCTGCTCGATGATGGAACAATACCTGTGGTCGTGGTCGACACCGACAGGCGGATACGTTTGCGCGACGTTCTCGCATACGGGCAGCGCCGTGGTGATAGGAGTAGACGCTTGCTGGACGAGGCGCTGTCCTTCGCGCAAGAGCACGGCGGCTACGACTAAGCGGCGATGCACGATAGCCCCAGACCCATACCCATCGCCGTTGTCGACGCCAACGTGCTCTTTCCTCTCTCGTTGCGCGACGTGCTTTTGCGCGCAGTAGAGAAGGGCTTGTTTAGGTTGCGGATCAGTCGGCAGATATGGGACGAAGTGATCCGCAACCTCGTAGCGAAGGGAGAGACCGTAGAGGGGGAGGAGTATATCAATCTATGACGCGGGCATTATCCGTCCCACCGAGCGGGAGCGCTAGGTCTTGAGCAGCGAAGGGACAAAAGGGACGAGGACGCGCCTCTACTTGATCCGGCACGGCGAGGCGGTGAGCAATGTCGAGCCGATCATCGGCGGGATGCGGGGCGACACGGGGCTGACCCCGCGCGGGATGGAGCAGGCCGGGCGGCTGCGCGACCGTCTGGCCGCGACCGGCGAGATCGCGGCCGATGTGTTGATCGCCAGCACGCTGTCGCGCGCCCGTCAAACCGCCGAGACGATAGCTCCCGCCCTCGGCGTGCCGATCACATGGGACGACGAGGTACACGAGATGCGGCCGGGCGAGGCCGACGGCATGAGTTGGAACGACTACGCGGAACGGTTCGGCATCCCGGACTTCGAGCAGGAGCCTTTCCGCCCGCTCGCCCCAGGCGGCGAGAGTTGGGCCACGTTCATGCTGCGCGTCGCGAGCAGCCTCGATCGGATCAGTAAAGAGTATGCGGGCAAGACGGTCGTGGTCGTGTGCCACGGCGGTGTTATCGACGGCTCCTTCCTCTACTTCTTCGGCGTCAATATCCTGCCGCGTCCGGGGGTCGAGTTCTACACGCGCAACACGTCGATCACACAGTGGGAGCGCCACGAGCGCGTGGACCGCTCCCCGCGCTGGCGGCTCGTGCGCTATAACGACGACGCGCACCTCGACGGGATGCCCCCGCGGCCGCCGCGCGATTGGGAGGCCCCGAGCACGGGGTCGGTCGACGACGCGGACGACGGGGATGGCGCGGACTCGGCCGTTCCGCTCCCCACGGAGGAGCCCATAGATGAATAAACCTTTATATTCAGCGCGAGGCCGCGGGGGCGCGAGATTTTCTCAGATCTCTCCACCGTGTCTCCGTGTCCGCGCGGTGAACCGGTGTTTGAGGGGACAGGGATGGTAACCGACGAAGGGCGCTACGCCGATCTGACGCTCGATCGATTGGGGGAGGCCCTGTTGGAGGGGCTCTACGTGAGCGACCGCGGGCTCCTGATGAGCCTGTTCCTGGCCCTGCGGCTGGGCAAGCCGTTGCTCCTGGAGGGCGAGGCCGGAACGGGCAAGACCGAAGTCGCCAAGGTGCTGGCGGCAACCCTGGGGGCGCGTCTCATCCGGCTGCAGTGCTACGAGGGGCTCGACGCGAACACGGCGGTCTACGAGTGGAACTACGCGCGCCAGATGCTGGAGATCCGGCTGCTGGAGGCGCGCGGCGAGACACGCGGTCTTGGCGAAGAGGGGGAGATGCGCGATATATTCGGCCCTGACTTCCTCATCGAGCGCCCGCTCCTGCAGGCCATCGCCCACCGGGATCCCGTGCCGCCCGTGCTGCTGATCGACGAACTCGACCGGGCGGACGCCGAGTTCGAGGCGTTCTTGCTCGAACTGCTCTCCGACTTTCAGGTCAGCATCCCCGAGCTTGGCACGATCCGGGCGGCCATGCCGCCCGTCGTGGTGCTGACCTCGAACCGCACGCGCGAGATCCACGACGCGCTCAAGCGCCGCTGTCTCTACCACTGGATCGACTATCCGGCCTTCGAGAAGGAGCGGAGCATCGTGGCGCTCAAGGTCCCCGCCGCGTCCGACAGGCTCGCGGCGCAGGTCTGCCGTATGGCAGGCCTCCTGCGCGGCATGGACCTCTACAAGGCTCCGGGCGTCTCCGAGACGCTCGATTGGGTCAAGGCGCTCGTGGAGTTGGGACAGGACGAGATCGAGCCGGAGACGGTGCGGGCGACGCTTGGGTGCGTCGTCAAATACGAGGAGGATCTGCACCGGTTGGCCGGTCCCGAGGCCGACGCCCTCGTGGCGCGGGCTCGACAGGGGGACTAGCGATGGCCGGCGAGGCCAATCCCCTCATCGGAGCGACGCTGCGCTTCGTCGATACGCTGCGCCGACTCGGTCTCTCGCCGGGGACGGGGCAGGCTCTCGACGCCGTGCGCGCGTTGAGCGCGATCGACCTGACGCGTCGCGACGATGTGTACGCCGCGCTGCGCGCCGTGCTGCTCGACGCTCACGCCCACGAAGATGTCTTCGTCGCCGCTTTCGACCGCTTCTGGAGCGGGCTGCGGCCCCTTTTCGACGCCTACGGCGGAGCGGTGGCCGACTACCTGTCAAATGAGACAGGGCGTCCGCGTGAGGGGCAAGAAGGGACGACGCCGGAGCGCCGTGTGGACGAGCGGCGCGTCGTGCTCCTCGCCGCCGAGGGGGACGCGGCCGACGGGGAGGACGGCGCCGACGCGGGCGATCCGTCCGAGGAGCAAGCCGTTGCCTACAGCGCGACCGAGGCGCTGCGCCGGAAAGACTTCGCCGATCTGAGCGAGCGCGAGCTCGCCGAGTTACGCCGTCTGCTCGCCGGCCTCACCTTTACTCCGCCGCTGCGGCGCTTGCGGCGCAGCGAGGCGGCGCGCAACGGTCCGTTGCTCGACCGGAGACGTGTGGCGCGGCGCAACCTGCGCTACGGCGGCGAGGTACTGGTCCTCCCGCGGCGGCGACGCAAGCGGCGCCCGCGCCCGCTCGTCCTCATCTGCGACGTGAGCGGCTCGATGGACCGCTACACGCGCCTGCTGCTGCGTTTCCTGCACGCCACGACGCAGGGGCTGGAGGGGGTCGAGACGTTTGTCTTCGGCACGCGCCTCACGCGTATCACGCATGGGTTGAGGACGCGCGACCCCGACCGCGCGCTCGACGAGGTGGGCCGCGAGGTCCTCGACTTCGCGGGCGGGACGCGCATCGGCGCGTCGCTCGCCACCTTCAATAGACGCTGGGCGCGGCGGGCGTTGGGACGTGGGGCGATCGCGGTCATCATCAGCGACGGCTGGGATCGCGGCGACCACCGACTGCTCGCGGCGGAGATCGCGCACCTGCAGCGCTCGTGTCACCTGTTGGTGTGGCTCAACCCCCTGCTCGGGCTCGAAGGGTACCAGCCGCTCACGCGCGGCATGAGCGCCGCCCTCCCGTTCATCGACCTGTTCCTGCCCGCCCACAACCTGGCCAGCCTGGAGGCGCTGGCCGCCATGCTCGGCCGTCTCTCCGACGAGCGCCCCGCGCGCCGTGGCGGCGGGGGAAGAATAGTGACACGGGCCGGCTAGCGCGCCGTTATTCCGTGGCCGGCGACAAGATCTCTATCGCGACGCCGTCGGGCGCCTGAATGAAGGCAAATCTGAGACTGACGTCGCGCGCCTTGTCCGCTCCGTCGTGATGTTCGAGACCACCCGTCTCGTTCGGGCGGAACTCGACCCCCTTGGCGCGCAGGTCGGCGACGGCCTCGTCGAGGTCGGGGACGTGCAGGGCGAAGTGGTCGACGGCGTTCCCACGCCCGCTGTGTTCGTACGGGCGCGAGGTGATGGTAACGCGGACGCCGCCCGCGTCGAGTTGGGCGAAGGTGACGCCGTTGGCGTCGAAGGTGCGGATGCGGCGCATACCGAACACCCGCTCGTAGAAAGACGCCGCCGCCTCCACGTCGGCCGCGTTGAGATGCACGTGGTCGAAACTGTAGCTGACCGCCATGGCTTTTTCCTCTCTCAGTGGGACTGTACGCTTCTCCGTGGTCTTAACTCCTGTATTCTACACGCGAGTAGCCTTATTGACGGAGGCGCAACCCTCGTATCGGGTCTATGAATTCTGCGCTGCGCATGCTGTCAGGGCAGGCGCCCTCACCCCCTAACCCCCTCTCCCGCCGCGGCGGGAGAGGGGGAACATGAGTGTATGGGCGCGGCGGCCGGAGGCCGCCGCGCCCAGGGAAACGAGCGTGCCCAGACCATGTTCTCGTGTCGCATCTGTCGGCGAAGCGGTATCCTTTGTGTAGAGGATAGGCATGATGACCGAAGAGAGGAGGACTATCTCAATGCGCGAGATTTTGGAGCGGGTCGGGGATTGGCGGGCGCGCGGCGAGCGCGTGGCCGTGGCGACGGTCCTGACGACGGCGGGCTCGACGCCCCGGCCGGCCGGGGCGAAGATGGCCGTGACGGCCGGCGGCGACGTCGCCGGCTCGATCAGCGGCGGCTGTGTCGATACCGACGTCATCGAGCACGCGGTCGAGGTGCTGCGCACCGGCCGCCCCCAGACCGTCGAGTACGGCTACTCGCCCGATATGACGTGGGAGGTCGGACTCATGTGCGGCGGCTCGGTTCAAGTCTTCATCGAGCCCCTCGAGACGGGCGCGTCCGCGGCGGCCGATCCGATCGATACGGCCTGGGTCGCGACCCTGGCGCGCCAGGCCGGCGAGCCCGCGTGCGGGATCTAACGTGAGCCTGTTCGACCGCCTCGCCACGGCGTTGCGCGACGACGTACCGGTCGCGACGGCCACGCTCGTGCGCCCCGCCGGGCGAGCCGGGGCCAAGCTGCTCGTCTACCTCAATGGGAGCGGCGAGGGGACGCTCGGCGATCCCGCGCTCGACGCGCGCGTCCGCGCCGACGCCGTAGCCCTCCTGCGCAACGGCGTCAGCGAGGTGCGCGTGTACCCGGCGGCGGATGACTCCGACGACGCGGTCGCGGTCTTCGTCGAGTCGTACGCGCCGCTGCCGCGCCTCTTGATCATGGGCTCGGTCCACGCGGCCCCGGCGTTGTGCGCGCTGGCCGCGCGAGTGGGGTACCGCGTGATCGTGATCGACGCGCGCGCAACCTACACGACGCCGGAGCGCTTCCCCGACGCCGCCGAGATCATCGTGGCCTGGCCGCATCGCGCCCTGGAGACGTTGCCGCCGCTCGACGCCGCGACATACGTGGCCGTGTTGACGCACGACCCCAAGTTCGAGGAGCCGCTGCTGCCCATCCTCTTGCGTAGCGACGCCCGCTACGTCGGTATGATCGGCAGCCGCCGCACGCAGGCGCAGCGCCGCGCGTTGCTGCGTGGCAAGGGGGTCACGGAGGAGGAGTTGGCGCGGTTGCACGGTCCTATCGGGCTCGACATCGGCGCGGTGACGCCCGAGGAAATCGGGATCGCCGTCCTGGCCGAGATGACGGCGATCAAGTACGGGCGTACGGCCCGGCCGCTCAAAGATGTCTTGGACGTGACGACGGCGACCGTGGCCGGGGCCGGCGTGTGATCGCGGGGATCGTGCTCGCGGCCGGCCACTCGGCGCGCCTCGGCCGGCCCAAGCAGCTGCTGCCGTACCGCGGGCGTCCCTTGCTCTCCTGGGCTCTCGCCGCGCTGGCCGGGAGCGGGATCGACAAGCTGATCGTCGTGCTCGGACACGACGCGGAGGCCATACGGCGGGAGGTCGACCTCGGCGAGGCGCGCGTCGTGCTCAACCCGCGTCACGCGGAGGGGATGAGCACGTCGCTGCGGGCGGGGCTTGCCGCGTTGGACGGGGACGCCGACGTACAGGCGGCCGTGGTCACGGTGGGGGATCAGCCGCTGCTGCGGTCCGCGACATTCGATGCCCTGATCGAGGCGTACGGGGAGTCCGGCGCGGCTATCGTCGCGGCCGACTACGGCGGCCATCAGGGGACGCCGCTGCTGCTGTCCCGCGCCGTGTGGCCGCTGGCGCGCGCGATTCACAGCGATCGCGGCGCCCGCGCCCTCTTGCGCGATTATCCCGAGCTGGTCGTCGCGGTTCCGGTCGATCCCGCCAGCGCCGTGGATATAGACACCTGGGAGGACTACGAGACCCTGACCGACGGGGACATATAGCTTCACGGCGCTTATGGACGGGGTATCTTGCCCGCGTTGCCCCATCGCTACGTCGGGCTTGTGTCGCCGCGGTCGGGCGTGATTGGGCGCACATCGCTATGGACGATGTAGACCAACTGGGGGCCGATACGCGCATATGCGACCGGCATTCCATACGCCTGTACGAGGCTGGTATACTTGTGCGTCATCTCCAACCATGCCGGCGTGTGGTGGATGGGGGCGAACACAGGGCGTATGTCTACGCCACTACGAATCACGACCGATCGCTCTCTCGTGTGCTGGACGCTCACGAGGGCTGACGCGCGATCGACGCTATGTCAAGGGTACATGTTATGCAGCAGCGGCAAGGCGCCGGTTCGCCGGCTGGGTCTGGTAGTGGTCCGGGCGCCGCGCGACCGAGCGGCGCCCGCGGAGGGTTTGATCCGCCGCGGCCGGGTGGTGGGAAGGCGCTCTTGCGCGCGCTTGCCTACCTGCGCGCTCATCGCCGCGACGCGATCGGCGCGTTCGTCGCGCTGCTGTTGGTCACGGCCGCGAATCTCATCACGCCGCAACTCATCCGCGTCGCCATCGACGGCGGCCTGACCAAGAATCACCCGTCGCAACTCCGGTTCGCCGTGGTCGGGCTCGTGGTTGTCGCTCTCATCCGCGGCCTTTTCACCTTTTTGCAAGGGTATTTGTCCGAGCGCGCCTCGCAAGGGGTCGCCTACGACCTGCGTGACGCCCTCTTCGAACGTCTGGAGCGCCTGAGCTTCAGCTACTACGATCGTGTGCAGACAGGTCAACTCCTCACACGCCTGACCAGCGATGTCGAGCAGATCCGCCAGTTTGCCGGGACCGGCATCATCCAACTCGCGGCGTCGGTCGTGATGCTCGTCGGGACGACGGCGCTCTTGCTGCTGACCGACTGGCGCCTCGCCCTCGTGGCGCTGGCCATCGTCCCGGCCATCTTCCTCCTGCTGCTCACCTTCGTGCGGCGTATCGGCCCTCTTTTTGGGCAGGTGCAGCAGACGCTGGGTCGGCTCAACACGATTTTGCAGGAGGACCTCTCGGGCGCGCGCGTCATCCGCGCCTTCGCGCGCGAGGACTACGAGACCGCCCGCTACCGCGACATCAACGACACCCTGCTCGATAAGAACGTGCAGACCGTGCGCGCGCTCGCCAACAACTTCCCATTCGTCTTCTTGCTCTCCAATATCGGCACCCTGGCCATTATCTGGATCGGCGGCCTGCAGGTGATCGGCCACAACCTCTCGATCGGCACGTTGATCGAGTTCAACAGTTATCTCAGCTTCCTGCTGCAGCCTATCCTCACCATCGGCTTCCTGGCCGCGAGCATCTCGCGCGCCGGGGCCTCGTCGGTACGCATCTTCGATATCCTCGACGCCGCGGTCGACGTGCGGGACGCGCCGGACGCGACGCCGCTGCCGCCGATCACCGGATACGTGGAGTACAAGGACGTGCATTTCGGGTACTCGCAGGGCGAGCGCGAGATCCTGCGCGGCATTAGGTTCACGGTCCGTCCGGGACAGACGGTGGCGATCCTCGGCACGACCGGCTCGGGTAAGAGCACGCTCGTCAACCTATTGCCGCGCTTCTACGACGTGACGGGAGGGGGCGTGTCGATCGACGGGCGCGACGTACGATCGGTTACGCTGGAGAGCCTGCGCGGTCAGGTCGGGATCGTGTTGCAAGAGGCGCTGCTCTTCAGCGGCCCCGTGCGCGACAACATCGCCTACGGCAAGCCGGACGCGACGAGTGAGGAGGTCGTGGCGGCCGCCCGCGCCGCGCAGGCCGACGAGTTCATCCGCGCGCTCCCCCAGGGCTACGACACGGTCGTGGGCGAGCGGGGCGTCGGGCTCTCGGGCGGCCAGCGTCAGCGCATCGCCATCGCGCGCGCCCTCCTGGTCAACCCGCGCCTGCTCATCCTCGACGATTCGACCTCGGCCGTCGACGCGGAGACCGAGGCGGCGATTCAGACGGCGCTCGACGCCCTCATGCGCGACGCGTCGCGCACCGCGTTCGTGATCGCCCAGCGCATCAGCACCGTGCGCGACGCCGACCTCATCCTCGTGCTCGACGATGGCCGCATCGCCGCACAGGGCACGCACGACGAACTCCTGCGCGAGAGTCCGCTCTACAACGAGATCCTGGGTTCGCAAATTCAGCAGGAACCCGAGTTAGTCACCAGTGGATAGTGTGGGTAGTAGTATATGAATCGAAGCATTCCGGGCGCCGGTCTCCCGGACGAGCGGGCGCGCGATCGCGGGAGGACCGCGCGACGCCTCGTCGGCGAGTTCGGCCCGTATCGCCGCCAACTGGTCGCGATCTTTGCCCTCATCGTCGTCGGAGCGGTCACGCAAGCCGCCGGGCCGTTGCTCATCAGCCGAGCGATCGACGAGGATATCCTGCATCCCAATCCCGGCGGTCTGGCGACGATGATGGTGATGCTTCTGGTGGTGTACGGCGTCGGGACTCTGGCGTCGCGCAGCCAGTTGTATCGCATCGGCGGCGTCGGCCAGCGGGTCCTCGCCGGTTTGCGCGCGCGCCTGTTCGACCAGTTTCAGCACCTGCCGCTGGGCTACTTCGATACGCACCCGGTCGGCGACCTAATGAGCCGCGTCCTCAACGACGTCGATACGATCAACCAGTTGCTCTCACAGGGCCTGACGCAGCTCCTGGGGCCCCTATTCAGTCTCGTCGGCATCATCATCATCATGCTGCGGCTCAACGTGCGGCTGGCCCTGGTGAGCTATACCATCATCCCCGTCATGGTCGTCGTCACGATCCTCTTCGCGGCGCGCGCCCGCGTGGCCTATCGGAAGACGCGCGAGACGGTCGGCGACGTGACGGCGGATCTACAGGAGGAGATCGTCGGTATCCGCGAGGCGCAGGCCTTCAACCGGACCGGCGCCAACATCGCGCGCTTCCGGGAGCGCAACGCCGCCAATCGCGCCGCCAACGTCTCGGCGGTCGGGGTCACCTCGGCCTTCTCGCCCACGATCGACGTGCTCAGCACGTTGGCCACGGCGATCGTGATCGGGTACGGCGGCTATCTTGTCTTGAGCCATCAACTTACCGTGGGCTACTTGGCCGGGTTCCTCATCTACGTGCAGCAGTTCTTCCGACCGATCCAGCTCATCTCGCAGGTCTACACGCAGGTACAGGCCTCACTCGCGGGGGGCGAGCGCATCTACTCCATCCTCGACGCGCGGCGCGAACCGGCCGACCCGCCGGGCACGCCCGAGATTGGGCCGATACAGGGGCGAATCGACTTCGACGACGTGACATTCGCCTATACGGAGGGCCGCGCCGTGCTGCACGATGTCGACATCCACGTGGCGCCGGGCCAGGCGGTCGCGCTCGTCGGGCGCACGGGGGCCGGCAAGACGACGATCGCCAACCTCATCCCACGCTTCTACGACGTGACGGGGGGCGCGGTGCGGGTCGATGGGCGGGACGTGCGCTCCGTGACGCGGGCCAGCCTGCGCCGCCAGATCGGCATGGTGTTGCAGGAGTCGTTCCTGTTCTCCGGCACGCTCGCCGCCAATATCGGCTACGGCCGGGAGGAGGCGACGCGCGCGGAGATCGAGGCCGCGGCCAGGGCAGTCGACGCTCACGACTTCATCGCGGCCCTTCCCCAGGGTTACGACACGGAGTTGGGCGAGGGTGGCGGCATGCTCAGCCAGGGGCAGCGCCAACTCGTCTCTTTCGCGCGCGCCGTCCTGGCCGACCCGCGTATCCTCATCCTCGACGAGGCGACGAGCAATATCGATACACGCACCGAAGCGGCGATCCAGAAGGCGCTGTCGACTCTCCTGAAAGGGAGGACAAGCGTCGTGATCGCCCACCGTCTGAGCACGATTCGCAACGCCGACCTCATCCTCGTCGTCGAGGATGGGCGCATCGTCGAGCGTGGCGCGCACGATGCGTTGCTGGCCCGGAACGGCCTCTACGCCGATCTCTATCGCCGCCAGTTTCGCGACAGCCCCGCGCCGACCCGCGATGGGACCGCCCCCGATATCGTCACCGCCGCGAGCGGCGGACGCGCGGTATAGCCCGGGCATCATGGACGCCGACCGAGGGGTGGCCAGCGCCGGCCAGTATGGGGGATCATCTTCTACCGCTGTCCTGACGGACACGGTTCATTCCTGGCGCCGGCCAGTACGGGGGATTATCCCTGGCCGCTGGGTCCTCCTTCAACGGCGCGCTCACGCGCGAGGCGTATTGTCGTCGCGGCGTCCTGCGTGTCGGTCGAGGTCCCCTCTTGTATGCTGCCCTCGTCGCGCTCTTCGGGCCCGTCCGACGATCCCGCGACGTGGGACGACAACTGGCGCGGGTCTTGCTCTGTCTCGGCGCTGTAGGAGTCTTTGTCTAGATCCCGCATGGTACTCTCAGGCATGTCGTGCATGTATCGATCCTCTTTTCCGTATCTTCCGTGCGCTCGGCCTTGTAACAGTAGCAGCCGTGTGCAGGCCATGTGCCACGTCGCCGCCGCCATGCCGCCGCTACGCCGACGGGACCGGCGCATAGTCGTGAGGTTGGCCTCGACGACGGGGAACGGGCACATCTAGAGTGTTCTTCCTACTCGAACTGTTGTTTAACGAAGCGAGATGATGGTGTCCAAAGGATTAACGGTATCGCCCGGCACGGCGTACGCGCGCGCGGCCCTGTTGGGCGTTGTGGCGGGTATGCGCTCGATGACGCCTTTCGCCTTGCTCTCGACTGCCGCGCGACCGCGCGCGGGGACCGCGACGTTCGCGGCGGTCGCGGCGGGTCCGCTTGGCTTCGTGCGGTCGCGCCCTTTCCGGCTGCTCAGCGGGCTGGCGGCGGTCGGCGAGTTGGCGGGCGATAAACTGCCCGTCGTCCCCAGCCGGCTCGAACGGGGGCCGCTAGGCGGCCGGCTGGCGATTGGCGCGTTGGCCGGCGCGGCGGTGTGCCGCGACGCGCGCGTCGGCGTCGTTCCAGGCGCCCTCCTCGGCGCCGCCGCCGCAAGCGCGGGCGCGTACGCGGGCTATTCCGTCCGCGCCGCGCTGGGGCGCGCCACGGGCGTCCCCGATCCGGTCTGGGGCGTCGTCGAGGACGGCGTGGCGGTTGGGCTGGGCGTGCTGGCCCTGCGGCCGTACCTGCGGCCGTAAGCTACGCCGCCGGCCTGGCCTGAGACTCGCACAGGAAGCGCCGCGAGATGTCCGGGAAAATGCGATTTATAGGCTTTCGAACACCGCCGCGATGCCCATGCCTCCGCCGATGCAGAGGGTCGCCACGCCGTAGCGCTGGCCCCGGCGCTTGAGCTCGTGAAGGAGCTTGACGACGAGGATCGCGCCGGTCGCGCCGATGGGGTGGCCCAGGGCGACCGCGCCGCCGAGCGGATTGATCTTCTCGTCGGGGATCTGTAGTTCGCGCCCGACCATTACCGCGACCGACGCGAACGCCTCGTTGGCCTCGACGATCGCGATATCGTCGATCGTCAAGCCGGCGCGCGTGAGCGCCGCGCGCGTGGCCGGGACCATCCCGACCCCCATCAGCGCCGGGTCGACCCCCGCGACCGCGTACGAGACGAGTCGCCCCGCCACCGGTAGGTTAAGATCCTGGGCTTTGCCGGCCGTCGTCACGAGCATGAGCCCCGCGCCGTCGTTGATCCCGCTGGCGTTCCCGGCCGTGACGGTCCCGTTGCTCTTGAAGACGGGCTTGAGCCGGGCGAGCGACTCCATGCTCGCGTCGGGGCGCACGTGCTCGTCCGTCGTGAACGCGATCGTTTCCTTCTTCCGCTGGAGGTCGATGGGGACGATCTGGTCCTTAAAGAGACCTTCTTGGGTCGCCTTGGCGGCGCGCTGATGGCTGCGCGCGGAGTAGGCGTCGGCGTCCTCGCGGGTCACGTTGTACGTCTCGGACACGTTCTCCGCCGTCATGCCCATATGGTAGTCGTTGAAAGTGTCCCACAGGCCATCGTAGACCATGCTGTCGAGCATATCGGCCTTGGGCATGCCCATGCGGTAGCCGTAGCGCGCCTTGGGCAGCAGGAACGGCGCGAGGTCCATGTTCTCGATGCCCCCGGCGAGGACGACCTCCGAGCCGCCGAGCGCGACATCCTGCGCCGCGGCGATGATGGCCTGCAGGCCGGAGCCGCAGATGCGGTTGAGCGTCATGCCGGGGACGCTCACCGGGAGACCGGATTTGATCGCGACCTGCCGCCCGGGGTTCATGCCCTGGCCGGCCTGTAGTACGTTGCCGACGATCACCTGGCTGACCCGTTCCGGGCCTATCCCCGATCGCGCGAGAACCGCGCGGCCCACCGCCGCACCGAGTTCCGTCGCGGGAGTCTCTTTGAGCGCCCCGCCGAAGGCCCCGATGCCCGTCCGCAGGGGGGTTGAGATAACGATATCGCTGTTGCCGGTCACGGTCCGCTCCTTCTTACTCCGCCGGCGCCACACCGCGCCGACCCGTACCCTTTTAAGATAGCGCGCGCGATCGAGAAGGCGCGGGACGCGCTCAAGACGACGCGCTCGTACCTTTAGCCAGGAGCGGTAAGAATTGACAATTCTCCCCTGCGCGCATTACCGTAAGTGCATGTGCGGCGCTCGTCGCGCCGCGCCCTATAGTCTGACGCGCTAGAGGGAGAGGGTTCTACGATGAGCGACACGACCGCTGATACCGGCATCGAGGCGTACGAGCGCCGCACGTTCCCGCCACCGCCGGAGTTCGCCGCGCGGGCCAACATCAAAGACGCGGATATATACACGCAGGCCGACGCCGACTACGAGGCCTATTGGGCCGCGCAGGCTACACGGCTCGACTGGTTCACGCCCTGGGACACGGTGCTCCAATGGGAGGAACCCTTCGCCAAGTGGTTCGTGGGCGGCAAGATCAACGCGGCGTACAACTGTCTCGACCGCCACGTGCAAGCGGGCCACGGCGACCGCGTGGCTTACTACTTCGAAGGCGACCCCGGCGACACGCGGACGATTACCTACAGGGAACTGCTCGACGAGGTCTGCCGCTGCGCCAACGCGCTCAAGGGTATGGGCGTGCGCCGGGGCGACCGCGTGGCCCTGTACATGGGCATGGTCCCCGAACTCGCCGTCGCCGTGCTGGCGTGCGCGCGCATCGGCGCGCCGCACAACGTCATCTTCGGCGGCTTCGTCGCCGACGCCATCGCCGACCGCGTCAACGACGCCGAGGCCAAGGTGCTGATTACGGCGAACGGCGGCTACCGCAAGGGTAAGGTCGTCCCGCTCAAGTCCAATGCGGACGCCGCGCTCGAACGCACGCCGAGCATCGAGAAGGTGCTTGTGGTGCGCCGCACCGACGAGGATACCCCCATGCGCGAGGGGCGCGACGTCTGGTGGCACGACGTTGTGCCGGCGCAGAGCGCGGACTGCCCGCCTGAGAGGATGGACAGCGAGGACATGCTCTTCCTGCTCTACACGAGCGGGACGACCGGCAAGCCCAAGGGGATCCTGCACACGACGGGCGGCTACCTCACGCAGACATCCTGGACCCACGCCAACGTCTTCGACCTCAAGCCGGAGACGGACGTCTACTGGTGTACCGCCGATATCGGCTGGGTGACGGGGCACTCCTACCTCGTGTACGGTCCCCTGTCGAACGGCGCCACGAGCGTGATGTTCGAGGGGGTCCCCGACTACCCAGGGCCGGACCGCTGGTGGGCGATGATCGAGAAGTATGGGGTGACGATCCTCTACACGGCGCCCACGGCCATCCGCGCGCACATGCGGGCGGGGGTCGAGCCCCTGCGCAAGCACGATCTCTCATCTTTGCGCGTGCTCGGGTCGGTCGGCGAGCCGATCAACCCGGAGGCGTGGTTGTGGTACCACGAGAACGTCGGCGGCGGGCGGTGCCCGGTCGTGGACACGTGGTGGCAGACCGAGACGGGCGGGATCATGATCAGTCCGCTCCCCGGCCTCACGACGACGAAGCCCGGCTCGGCCGCGCGCCCGCTCCCCGGCGTCTTCGCGGCGGTCCTCGACGACGCCGGGAATGGGGTATCGGGCCCGGAGGACGGCTACCTGGCGCTGACGCGCCCGTGGCCCGCGATGCTGCGCGGCATCTACGGCGATCCCGAGCGCTACAAGCAGACCTACTGGAGCCGTTTTCCGGGTAAGTACTTCGCGGGGGATGGCGTGCGGCGCGATGACGACGGCGACCTGTGGCTGCTGGGGCGCGTCGACGACGTCATGAACGTGTCGGGGCACCGCATCAGCACGATCGAGATCGAGAGCGCCCTCGTCGACGACCAGCGCGTGGCCGAGGCCGCCGTGGTCGGCCAGACGGACGCGCTCACGGGCGAGGCCATCTTCGCCTTTGTCACACTCAAAGGCGACGTCGAGGTGACGCCTCAGATCGGTGAGGAACTGCGGCAGCATGTCGCCCGGCGCATCGGGCCTATCGCGCGCCCCAAGCAGGTGCTCCTGACCCCCGACCTGCCCAAGACGCGCTCGGGCAAGATCATGCGCCGCCTCCTGCGTAACATCGCCAACGGACAGGAGATGGGCGATACGACGACCCTGGCCGACGCCAGTGTCGTCGACACCATCCGCTCCGCCACCGGCGCCAGCGACGAGTAAGAGAGTAAGTAGGAGAGAGAGGGCGATGGGCGGTTCCCCCGAGAGGGAACCGCCCATCGCCCTCTCTCTATCCCGTGGATCAAGGGTTACCGATTATCGGTCCTACCCACCGACGCAGCGGAGACGCCGGACGAAGATGCATAATGCGAGTGATAGGTGGCGAGTGACAGGGGCTAGTGGGTGAGCAAGGCGCCTCTCAACCGCCTCTGCTCATCGCTTACCACCGGACGCCGCATTAGGGAGGGGTGTGACATGACCGAGGATACCGAGGACAGGGTTGCCGTCGTCACGGGGGCGGCCAGCGGGATCGGGCTGGCCGTCGCGCGCGACCTCGCGCGCCGGGGCGTACGGGTCGTCTTATCGGACTACGACGTCGAGGCCGGCCGAACGGCGGCGGACGATATCGAGGGGTCCATCTTTATGGCGGCGGACCTCTCGGACGGATCCGAGAGCGGCCGTCTCGTCCGCGCGGCGACGGACGCCCTCGGCCGCGTCGACATCCTCGTCAACAACGCCGGCATTCAGCACGTCGCGGCGATCACCGAGTTCCCCGAAGCGAAGTGGCGGCAGATCATCGAGGTCATGCTCACCGCGCCGTTCCTCCTGACGCAGGCCGTCCTCCCCGGCATGTACGAGCGCGGCTGGGGCCGTATCGTCAACATCGCCTCGGTCCATGCCCTGCGGGCTTCCGCTTACAAGTCGGCCTATGTCGCGGCGAAGCACGGTCTCCTGGGCCTCACGCGCGTGACGGCGATCGAGGGGGCGGAGCAGGGCGTCACCTGTAACGCGATCTGCCCCTCTTACGTCCGTACGGCCCTCGTAGAGAGGCAGATTGCCGACCAGGCGCGCCTCCACGCTATCCCCGCGTCGGAGGTCGTGGAGAAGATCATGGTCGCCGAGGCCCCCATCCATCGCTTACTCGAAGCCGACGAGGTCGCGCAATACGTCGGCTACCTCTGTTCCGCCGCCGCCGCCGGCATCACCGGCGGCGCGCAGACAATCGACTGCGGATGGACCGCGCACTAGTAGCTACCAACCACGTCGTCGATGATGCGCGCGACCTCGATCGCGGCTGGTTCGTACATGATGGTGTAGTGGTTGGAGCCGGGGATCATGGTGTCGGCGCGCAGAGGGAGCGCCTGGGCCATGGCGGCGTGAGCCTCGTCGCCGATGAGCGGGGGCGTGCCGGGGAAGAAGCCTTCCGAGGCGCGGATGAGGGCGGTCGGGACCGTGATAGAGGACAGCCGCGCCGCGGTGGCAGCCTCGGCGGCGTTCCAGCGCGCGTCCTCCAGCGCCGCCTCGAGCAGACACTTGGGGCGCCAGCCCCCCTCGACCTGCCGCAGATCGTAGCGGTAGTTATCGGCCAGGTCGGGCGGCAGCGTGTCCATGGTGAGACCCTGACCGGGGAACCAGAAGTCGACATAGTCGTCCGGGGTCTTAAAGGCCATGACGAGGCGGCTAAAGGCGCGGCGCAGTCCATCCTCGATCCTTTTGGCCTCTTCGTCCACCGTGGCCTCTTCGTTTGGGCCGGCCTCGACGCGGGGCCAACCGCCGTCGAGCAGCGCCAGGGCGCGGACCCGGTGGGGGTACATCAGGGCGGTCTGGGCCGCCGCGAACGCGCCCATCGAGTGTCCCATGAGCACGGCCCGCGCGATCCCGACATGGTCGAGGACGCGCACGACATCGCGCGCGTGGACATCCAGGCCGTAGCCCGACGGCGGCTTCCCCGAGTCCCCGCGGCCCCGCAGGTCGAGCGCCAGCATCCCGTCCGGGTGAGCCAGATGGCGCGCGATCGCGTTGAAGGCGTGGTGGTGCGAGGTGATGCCGTGCAAGGCTATCACGGGGTCTGGCCCCTGCCCCGTCCGACCGGCGACGATCTCCACGTCCTCTATGTCGCCCGGTATCGTCTGCCGCGTCCATAACTCCCGCATCGCCGCCCCTCGTCTCTCTATTCAGTCTTTCCCGCCGCATCGCGGGCGTCTTCACCAGGACAAGTCCAGGACAAGTACCAGTATAGGAAGGGGCGGTGAACGGCGTAGCCGGCAACGACAACGCGGCGGGTTCCTACGTCAAGGAGGGCGGCCGCGTCACGGTCAACTGATGGAACGGAAGCGCAAGCCCGTGTGGC
>JAABUZ0100004778.1_pt1 | contig 18397 bp, 17 predicted proteins | sample 5562091 | NCBI WGS metagenome assembly JAABUZ01 (sample SAMN12813069, study PRJNA571459) | rock metagenome | isolation source: Antarctica rocks | place: Antarctica: Victoria Land, Linnaeus Terrace sud | collected 2015-12-21 | reverse complement strand
CCTTTTCATGCGCGGGGGTGCGCCCGCAGGCGCATGGGGGACTGATGTGAAAAGAGCCCCTCCGACGGGCTGGCGCGCCCCCTCTTTTCATCGGCGGGGGTGGCCCCCGCAGGGGCCATGGGGGACTTATATGCAAAGGGATCAAGATGAGGGTCCGCGGGCTGCCGCTATACTGTAGGCACGATATCTTGCGATGACGGGGATGGTGTGGAGGCGAACGATGAGCGTGATGGTGTACTCGCGCCTGGGCGAGTTGCTGCGGGACAGAAACCTGACGGTGCGCGACCTGCAACAGCGTATCGCCGCGCGGTTCGGGTTGGCGGTTGGCGCGCGGACTCTCGACCGGTTAGCGCGAGCCGAGCGGGTGCGGCGCCCGGACCTGGAGGTTGCCGCTGCCGCGGCGGAGACGCTGGGCGTTAGCCTGAACGATGTCTTCGCCGTGGACACAACCCCGATTCCCGCGGCGCGGGACAATACAGCCGCTGCGGAGGTGGGCAACGTGGACGATCTGCTCGACGATGAGGACGATGTCCTGGACCCGGAGCAGAGTCGGCGGCTGCAGCACCTGTTCGATCTGCGGGATCGCCGCCCTCTGCATGACGACGAGGTGGCCGAACAGAACGCGCTGATAGCCGAGTGGTCCCATCGCGTCAACGAGCGGACCTTGCGTAGTATCGCTGCTAAACGTGGCCAACCCCTCGAGCAGACGCGCAGCGAGGTCGCGGCGGACTTCGAGCGTGTGATGGCGTGGTGGACTGAGGTCCAGTCTGACCCGGCACGGTACGAATCGCTTGTACAGGAATCGTTGGACCAGCAACAAGCCCGAGCGGCTGGCTAGCGTGGTGGTGTCGATTCCGAGACAGAGACGGCCTCGGCAAGCGTTCTAATGTCATCCATCTTTCTGCCCCCCTATCTTGAGGAGCGCATCGCCACGCTGCGGCGACGCGCCATCCACAATCCTCGCAATCCCGATGTCCGCGAGGTCGTGCGCTTGCGGGCCAACGACGCCTGCGAGTACTGCCTTTTGCCGACGGTTAGCCAATTTCACATCGAACACATCGTCCCGTCACACCTTTGGGGTGCGTATGTGGCGGGGCAAGCGGCGGGACTACCGCCACGTCCTGGAAGGAGTGGCCCCAATCACATCGACAACTATGCGTGGTCGTGCCCCTTCTGCAATGGAGCGAAGAGCAAGCGCGTGGCGCATGGAGCGGGACGAACGGCCATTCGTTTCTTCGATCCGAGATACGATCACTGGCCGGACCACTTCATCTTTATGGCGGCCAGTAAGCACCTCATCATCGTCGGCAAGTCCGAGATTGGGCGGGTAACGTCCGGTCCTGGCGGGCTTCACTTCAATGCGGGAGGCGTCGAGAGCCCGCTGGGAACACGTCACAACCAGATCATGGACGGCAATTATCCGCCGGCCTGGGCACGCGCTGCTTACGACATCTGAGTCGGCATAATGTTGAGATCTGAGCCGCCTGTCAAACATGCGTCGCTGTACCATAGGGGAGCAGTCGTGGTAGTTATACCTCTGGGCCGGTAGCCGTTTCTTGACCGGGCTCTGGGGCGAAGAGTAGAGGACGAGGGGGAAATGGCGGAGACCGTCGGGACAAATGGCGCCAGGGGTCATCGGCAGCGACTCAAGGACCGCTTTGTGGCCGGCGACCCGCAAGCGCGCGAGGACGAGGCGCTGCTGGAGTTGCTGCTGTGCTACGCCATCCCTCAGAAGGACGTGCAGCCGTTGGCGCGGAAGCTGTTGCGGACCTTCGGCGGCCTGCGCGCCGTCCTGGACGCCGATATCGAGGCATTGTGCGCCGTCGAGGGCATCAAGGAGCACTCCGCCGTCCTGCTGAACCTGGCCGGCTGGATAGGCGCCCACACCGAGGCCTCGTCTTGACGGACGACATGGTACAGTCTGTGGTATGAAGACAACTATTGATGAGGCTGGCCGATTAGTTATTCCGCAGGACATCCTGCGGCAGGCTGGCCTACAACCGGGAACAGCCCTTGACGTGCGCTGGCATGACGGACGCATCGAGATAGAACGGGAGCCTGTCCCTGCCACGTTGGTGCGTAAAGGCCGCTTTATCATTGCAGCGCCTCAGAACGCAACGCCTTCGCTCACCGCGGACATGGTTGAGGACACACGAGACGCTCTAGCGCGTGAGCATGAACGAGGACTCTGAACGCAGACTCCGCTTCATGCCGGACACGAACTGCATTGTTGCCCTCCTTTCACCGCAACACGAACACCACGACCGGACCATCCACGAGATGGAGCGCCGTCTTGACAATGGTGAGACGCTGGTGATAGCCGCACATACCCTCGTAGAGACATACGCTGTCCTGACGCGTCTCCCTGCGCCGCACCGGTTAGCGCCGGTAGATTGTCGAACGCTGATCGAGGCTAACTTCTCCAGCGGTGGCGCGGAGATTATCGCTCTGTCGGCCGATGACTATCGCCGCCTCATCCACGACGCTCCCGATCGCTCTATCTCCGGTGGCCGCGTCTACGATGCTGTCATTGTCGCCTGCGCACGGGTGGCTCACGCCGATGTCCTCCTTACCTTCAACGAGCGCCACTTCGCACCGCTGGCCGATGAAGACCTTGCCATCATCCCGCCGTCATGACACTGCATCCGGCGCAAAGGCAACGCGCCGGATGACGGGCTGGTAGACTATGAGTACCGTACGCGGCCATGCATAGCGGCGCTCCACGACGGAGAGGACGATGCACCATGACCACCCGAACCCGGACGCACCCCACTATCGACGTCTCGTCGTTCCCGCTGAGCGACGGTAAGCCCGTGGCCGAGACATTGGCCAACATGGTCCAGATGTACGATCTGATGTATTCCCTGCATCGCCTATTGGCCGCGCAGGGCCGCACGCGGATCGCCATCGGCGGCAACCAGTTCCTCTACTACAACAGGCATAACCAGCGCGATAACCTCTCGCCCGATACCTACGTGGCCCTCGATGTCGCGCCGGCGCCGCGCAACGTCTGGTTCACCTGGGTCGAGGGCAAATGCCCCGACGTGGTGTTCGAGATCACCTCACCGAGCACGGAGAAGAATGACCTGAGCATGGGTCCGAGAGGCAAGTTGCGGCTCTACGCCGAGTTGGGGGCGCGCGAGTACTTTGTCTACGACCCACAACTGGTGATGCGGCCTATCTTGAAGGGCTTCGAGTTGCGCGACGACCAGTTCGAATCGCTGCCGATGCTGCCCACCGGGGGCATCATGAGCCCCTTGCTGCGCGCCGAGTTGCGGCCGATGGTCATGCCGCAGGGCGAACAGCGGCCGGCGGGAACTTACCTGCGCGTCTTCGATGCGGCCACCGGACAACCATGCCCCGTGTACGACGAGCACGTGGCGCAGGCAGAGGGGCGCGCGGCCCTGGAAGAGCAGGCCCGGCGCGCCGCCGAGGAGGCGGCGGCACAAGCTCAGGAACGAGCCATGACGGCGGAAGCGGAGTTGCGGGAACTACGCGCTGCTCTGACGCGGCAACAAGAGCAATAGGCGTAGCTGGTACCATGAAGGAGTATGAGCGACACCTCCACTCCCACCTTCTACATCACCACGCCCATCTATTATGTCAATGGCGAGCCGCACCTGGGCTCGACCTATACCACCACCGTGGCCGACGTGATGGCGCGCTACCACCGCCTCTACGGCCAGGACGCGCGCTTCCTCACCGGGACCGACGAGCACGGCGATAAGATCGCGCTGCTGGCCGCCGCTAACGGCGAGACGCCCGAGGCGCTGACCGACCGCATCAGCGGCGTGTTCCGCGAGATGTGGCCGCGCTTTGGCATCGCCCCCGACGACTTCATCCGCACCACCGAGGGGCGCCACAAGCGCGTGGTCCAGCGCATCCTGCAGGACGTCTACGACCGCGGCGACATCTACTTCGGCGAGTACGGCGGCCTCTACTGCGTCGGCTGCGAGCGATTCTACACCGAGAAGGAGTTGGTCGACGGGCGCTGCCCCCAACACGGCACCGTACCGGACTATATCCGCGAGCAGAACTACTTCTTCCGCATGGGCCGCTACCAGCAGTGGCTGGTCGACGTGCTGACCGAGCGCCCCGAGACGGTGCGCCCGGAGCAGTACCGCCGCGAGCTGCTGGCCTTCCTGCGCGAGCCGCTGGAGGACCTCTGCATCTCGCGCCCCAAGAGTCGCCTGACCTGGGGCATCACGCTGCCCTTCGACGAGGACTACGTGACCTACGTCTGGTTCGACGCGCTGATCAATTACGTCTCGGCGCTGGACTACCCCGACGGCGAACTGTTCCGCCGCTACTGGCCCGGCGCGCAGCACCTGGTGGCCAAGGACATCCTCAAGCCGCACGGAGTCTACTGGCCCTGCATGCTGCAAGCCGCGGGCATCCCCCTGTTTCGCCACCTCAACGTGCATGGCTACTGGACCATCGGCGGCGTCAAGGGCGGCAAGACCGACCGCACGGAATTGCAGGAGGCCGAGCGCCAGGAGGCGCTGCGCCTGTTCCGCGACCCCGTGGCCCTGGCCGACCTGCTCGGCGCGGACGGTATGCGCTACTGCCTGATCCGCGAGATGGCTTTCGGCTCGGACCTGGACTTCACGCGCGACCTGCTGGTGACGCGCTACAATGCCGACCTGGCCAACGACCTCGGCAACGCGGCCAACCGCACCGTCTCCATGATCGGGCGCTACTGCGGCGGCGAGGTCCCCGACCCCGGCGCCGAAACGCCCGTCGACCGCGACCTGCGCGACGAGGCCTGCGCCGTGCCCGGTCGCGTGTGGGAGCATATCGTGGCCATGCAGCCGCACCTGGCGCTGGGCGAGGCGATCGGACTGGCGCAGCGCGTCAACCGCTACTTCGAAGACAAGAAGCCCTGGTCCGCCTTCAAGGCCGGAGACACGGAGGGCGTGGCCACCACGCTCTACTACGCCGCCGAGACGTTGGGCATCGCCGCCTCGCTGCTCCTCCCCGCCATGCCCACGCGCATGCTCGAACTGCGCCAGGCGCTGGGCCTGGGCGATCAGCCACCTTCGACGGCGGGCGGCTGGGGCCACCTCGACCCCGGCACGCCCGTGGCCCGCGAGACGCGCCTGTTCCCTCGCATCGAGCGGGAGTAGGGTTGCTCCTATCCTCCTCCCCCCTTTCCAACGGTGGGGAAAGAGGACGATCACCTAACATAGAAGTATGAGGACGCTGACCGCTATGAAACGCCTTATTCCCCTGCTCATCCTGCTCTTGGCGATACCGATATCGGCGATGGACGCGCCAGCTAGCACGCCCGGCGCGGCGCACGCGGTGCGCTTTCCCGCCGATACGGCGGCGCACCTCGACACCGGCACCGAGTGGTGGTACTTCGTGGGCCACCTCGCCGACGCGGCAGGGCATAGCTACGGCTTCGAGGTCACCTTCTTCCGCTTCGCGGGACTGCGCCGCTACTTCCCCGGTTCGCCCGTGGACACGGCCTACCGCACCGACGTTGCGATCACGGACGAGGCGACGAACCGCTTCCACGAAGGTGTGGGCTATGCCGCCGCCTCGGCCCAGGCGACGGCCAGCACCACGGGGGTAGAGTTGCGCGCGGCGACGGTCAGCGTCTCGACGGTCGGCCCGCTGAGCTACCATGTCCAGGGCAGGACGTCCGACGGCAGCCTGGTCGACCTGACCGTGGCCTCCCAGCGCACGCCCATGCTGGTGCATGGCGGCTACACGGGTTGGGGCTCGGGCTACACCTACTACTACTCGCTGACCCATATGCAGGCCACGGGCACGCTGACGATCGGAGGGCGCCGCATCGCCGTCCATGGCATCGCCTGGAACGATCACCAATGGGGCAACATGCAGCAGAGCAACGTCATCGGCTGGCAGTGGATGGCGCTGCAGCTGAGCGACGGCGCCGACGTCAGCCTGGTCAACGAGCGCCCCCACACCAGCATCGACAACGACTGGGCGCAGGGCCTGCTACCGGACGGCCGCCAGGTCTACACGCCGCGGGCCACGATCACCGTGCTCGACCACTGGCGCAGCCCCGTCACGCACACCGTCTACCCGTCGCTGTGGCGGGTGCGCGTCCCCGCGCTGCGCCTCGACGTCACGGTGCGCCCGACGATCCACGGCCAGGAGGTCATCGACCGCTTCGCCGTCAACGGCTGGCTGTTCAGCTACTGGGAAGGCAGTTGCACCATCACGGGCACGCGGGCCGGCCACCCGGTTGGCGGCAAGGCCTACACCGAGTTGACCGGCTACGGCGCCCCGCCGACGATACCGCAACTCTGAATAGAGCCCTCACCCCCAGCCCCTCTCCCAGCCGCGAGAGGGGTTTGGGGCAGGGCCTGCAAAAGTCGGCGTAGCGGTGTAGGGTCTGACCTGGGAGCGCGGGCGTCTCGCCCGTCCCCGTGTTCGACGGGGACGGGCGAGACGCCCGCGCTCCCAGAAACACCCCGCCCTGCTCCCCTCTCCCGCGGACGAGAGAGCACGCCCCAACGTTGACCCGCGGCTAGGGTCAAGGGGCCAGTCGTCATGGGGCGGGGGTGAGGGTTGCTAGTGCCCGTTCTCCATCGTGGCGATGAGGCGGTTGGCGATCAACTGCGCGCGGTTGGAGGGGATAGCGAAGAAGACCCCCTGCACGGGCTCGTTGCCGCCCTTCTCGCCCGGCAACTGGTCGATGCCCAGCGTGTTGACGCCCACGACGTTGCCCTTGAGGTCGAGCAGCGGGCCGCCGCTGTTGCCGTGATTGATGGTGCTCTGGTGCTGAATCCACACCGGGCCGAACCCGTCGTTGAGGTCGCGTCCGACGGCCGAGACGATGCCCTCCGTGACCGAGGGCGGACCGCCCAGTTGGAAGGCCAGCCCATAGCCGATGCTGGCCACCGTCTGGCCCTGGGCCAGCCCATCGGAGTCGCCGAAGGCCAGCGGGCGCAGGGTGGTGGGGCCGATGTGGATGATCGCGAGGTCGCCCGCGGTGCCCGATTGGGCGTTGTTGGCCAGGATGCCCAGCGCCTTGTACGTCGTCTTGCCGTCGGGCGAGATCAACTGCGTGCCCTCGGCGCTGCCGCCCTCGACCACGTGCTTGTTGGTCAGCAGGTAGGTGCCCGTGGCGTCCACGCGAATCACAAAGCTGGTGCCCTGCGCCTCGGCATTGGAGAGGTGGACATCGACGCGCAGCACACTGGGCTCCACGCAGGTGACGACCCGCTGCAAGTTGGGCGCGTTGCATGGTTGCACTGGCACTTGCCCGCGCGAAGGCACGATGGGGTGCTGAGGGGGATTGACCGGGGGGACCTGTGCGCCAGTGGAGACGGTCCAGGTGAGGGTCGTCTTGGGCTGGCCGTCGATCAGCAGCACGGCGCGGTAGGAGCCGGGCGCGAGCGGGCCGTTGCCGTTGAGCGGGAGCAGCAGGGCCTGGCCGCCATTGCTCAACGTGAACGTATGGACCCTGCCCGAGCCGATCTGACTGCCCGAGGCATTGTAGAGACCGAACTGGTAAGTGTCCTTGCCCACGGTCGCGCCGCTGTAATTGAAGAAGACACCGACCTTGGTCGTGGTTGTCCCGAAGACGCGGCTGGTGTTGGGCGCCGGCGCGTCCTGCGACTGCGGGTCCCAATCGTTGAACGACCTGGCGGTGATCAGATAGGCCTTGGTGATGACGACCGCCACGGCGCCGGCGACGGTCCAGTTTAGCGTGACCGCCCTGGCGCCGTCGATCAGCAAGACCGCCTGGTAGCCTCCCGGCCGCGGGGTGTAGGAGCTGTTGAGCGGCGCCAGCAGGGCCTCGCCGCTTGCCGCCCGTGTAAACTTGTGGACGTGGCTGCCGCCGATCTGCTGGCCGCCGGCCGTATAGAGCAGCAGTTGGTAGGTGTCACTATTGGCCCGAGCGCCGCTATAGGTGAAGTAGATGCCGATCCGGCTCGCCGAGGTAGGGAACACGTTGCCCGTGTTCGGCGATGGATGGTCCTGCTTGCTGGGGTCCCAGTCGTTGAACGCCTTCTCGGTGATCAGGAACGACGTGGGGATGGCGACCGACACGGACTGGCCGACGGTCCAGGTGATGCGCGTCGTGGGGCTGCCGTCGATCAGCAGCACGGCCTGGTAACTGCCGACAGTCAGGGCGACCGCGTCGTCGATCGGCACGAGCAGCGCCTCGCCGCCCTCCTGGCGGGCGAATGGATGCGCCTTGCCCTTGCCGATCGACTGGCCGCCGGAGTTGTAGAGCGTGAACTGGTAGGTATCCTTGTTCGGCGTGGCGCCCTGGTATTTGAAGAAGATGCCGATTTGCCGGGCCGAGGTGGGGAAGACGTTGCCGGTATTGGGCGCCGGCTGGTCCTGCGTATTCGGGTCCCAGTCGTTGAACGATTTCTCGGTGATGAGGTACGACTGCGGGATGGTGACGGAGCCGGCGTCTCGCGCCCCTCGGACGGCGACGGCGCGACGGGAGCCAATGCGAACGTCGTCGAGCCGCGCCGCGATGGCCTCCACCGTTGCGTGGCCGCCGTGAACCACGCGAGCGGCGGCAACGGGTAGGCCGGCGGTAAGCATGCAGGCCAGCAGCGCGCCGGCAAGGGATGCGGCAGGCAGGCGCCGCCAACGGGCGGGGTGTGGGTGAGCAAAGCGGGAGAGCACTGTCTTACTCATATAGTGAGCCTTCTTTTCTTCTCTATCCGTGTCCGCCTACCGTTTGCTACGAGGCAGAGACGCATATCCCTTCACGACAGGTGTCCGTTGGCGATAGGGCACGAGCTATGGCGCCGCGCGTGGGCAGCCTGACATACTATAGACTGCCGGGGCTATGTTTGCCAAGAAACCCGATTTGGTGGGTTCCGATGCGGGCGCCATCCGCACCGGGGAACTCGCCCATAGCAGTCCCATTCCGTCATTGCCCCATCTCCGTCACCGTCCTACCATGCGCACTATTTGACAATATGGGGACAAAAGGTAATAATATCCCCAGTCGTGGGTGAAAGCGGTTGAGCGTCCGCGCCCCCTGCGGAGGACACATGGAGTCAGCGTTGACACAACGTTGAGAGCGGAGAAAGAGTAGTAGCGTGGTTGCACAGACACCAGCACTGGTCGAGGTCGGCAAGAGACGCCGCGTCCGCATGGGACGGCGCGATCGCCGTGAGGCCATTGCCTTCTACCTGTTCGCCAGCCCCTGGATCATCGGGTTTTTCGTGTTCAGCCTGGGGCCGATTCTGGCCGCGATCTACTTCAGCTTCACCGACCTGCAGGTCCTCAACCTCAGGAGTGGTCTGCCCAACCTGATCGGCCTGCGGAACTACCAGGATATGCTGAACGACAATACCTTCTGGTACTCCTTGAAGGCGACGGCCATCTTCACCTTCGGCGGCCTGGCCATCAACACCGTCGTGGCCATCCTGCTGGCGCAACTGCTCAATCAGCGCATCCCCGGGCTGCGGTTCTTCCGTACCATCTACTACATGCCCACCGTGATCGCCGGCGTGGCCGCCGGGTACATCTGGCTCTTCATGCTGCGCACCAACGACGGCTTCTTCAACGGCATCCTGGGCGCCCTGCATATCCAGGGGCCCGATTGGCTGGGCAGCACCACCGCGGCACCGGCCGCGCTGCTGCTGTACAACGTGTGGTACGTGGGCCAGAGCATGGTGATCTATCTGGCGGCGATCCAGGGCGTGCCGACCTCGCTCTATGAGGCCGCTTCGCTCGACGGCGCGGGCGCCGTCCGGCGCATGTTCAACGTCACGCTGCCCATGATCTCGCCGGTAATCCTCTTTAACCTGGTCATCGGTCTGATCGGCCAGTTGCAGTCCTTCATCCCCGCGTTCATCATCTCGCAGGGCGGGCCCCACTACTCGACGTGGCTCTACGGGTTCGGTATCTACCAGGAGGCGTTCAACTATCAGCACGGTGGAACGGCCGCGGCCTGGTCCGTGACGCTGTTTCTGATCTCGATCGTACTGACCGTCGGCCTGTTCGCGGGGGCGCAGCGCTTCGTGCATTACCAGGAAGGACGCTAGGAGGACGACCATGGATGCTACCGCTACCACCAAAACAGCGCGGGACATCGTTGCCACCAGGACAAGGGCGGGCCTGCTGGCCCGTCGCCGCAACAGCGCCGCGCTGCGCATCCTCTATTTCGCCATCGCCCTGCTCGGCGCCGCGTTCATGATCTTGCCGGTGTTCTGGATGCTGTCCACGTCGCTCAAACCGCAGGGCCAGGTCCTCTCCATCCCGCCGGTGCTGTGGCCAACCGAGCCGTACTGGAAGAGCTTCAACGAGGCGGTCACCAGCCCATCCTTGCCCACGGGCGTGTTGAACGCGATTAAGAACTCGCTGATCATCACGCTGCTCCCGGTGCTCGGTGATGTCGCCTCGGCATCCCTGGTGGCCTTTGCCTTCGCCCGCCTACGGGCGCCGGGCGCGAACCTGCTGTTCTTCATCGTCATCGGCACGATCATGATCCCCTTCCAGGTCACGGTGATCCCCCAGTTCATCCTCTTCAACCAATTGGGCTGGGTCGATAGCTTCCTGCCGCTGATCGTGCCGCCGTTCTTCGGCAATGCCTTCAACATCTTCCTGTTGCGGCAGTTCTTCCGCGGTGTCCCGCGCGAACTGGACGAGGCCGCCCAGCTCGATGGCCTGGGGTACTTCGGCATCTTCCTGCGCATCATGCTGCCCCTGTCCAAACCGGCGCTGGCCGCGGTAGCGGTGTTTTCGTTTGTCTACCACTGGAACGACTTTTTCTACCCGTTGATCTACATCAACTCTCCCGACAAGTACCCCGTGCCCTACCTGATCGAGCAGTTCGCCAACGGGGCATACGGGTTCGCGGAGTGGAACCATCTCTTTGCGTTGGGGCTGATCAGCGCGGTGCCGTCCCTGGCGCTGTTCTTCGTGGCCCAGCGCTACTTCATCCAGGGTATCGTGGTCAGCGGCGTCAATGGGTGACGCTTCGCATGACACAATACAGACGCCGCGCCCGGCCCCACCGATGGTGGCGCCGTTTGCGCGGCCGGTCGGCGGGGGCCGCGGACAGCGGAAGCCCCTCGATACGGCACAACAATCACAACAGTGATAGCCTGAGAGGCAAGGAGGTGACGGTAGGGGAATAGTCCGGCATGTCAGGTCGCACTTGTCCATGCATTCGTTCAGGCGCACCGCACGTTAACGATGACGTGTCACGATAAGAATCCGCGAAAGGATGACGACGCAATGAAGTCTCGCTTGCTACGACGCCTGTCTATCGGCGCCGCCTCGCTGGCCATGCTGCTCTCGGTGGTGACGCCGGGCGCGCTGGCCGCGCACCGCACCGCCGCGCACCGCACCGCCACGCATGCCAAGGCCCCGGTCACGCTAATCTGGTTCATGCGCATCGAGCCCAAGGAGAACCCTTGGGAGAAGGAGCGCGTGGCCGCCTTCGAGAAGCTCAACCCCGGCATCACCATCAAGTTGATCCTGGCCCCCAACCCCAACGGGCAGTTCGACACCAAGTTCAACACGCTGCTCAACAGCACGCCCGCCGACATCTGGTCGCACCTGGGCCAGGCCGGTTTCGCCGACTACTACCACCGCAACCTGCTCTACAACATGAGCACGCTGATCAAGCAGTACGGTTACGACTTCGGGTCGACGCCGAAGAACCTGGTCAACACCTACAACATCGGCGGCAACATCTACGGCATCCCCTCGATCACCCTCGGCAGCTTCCTGTACTACAACAAGGACATCTTCGACGCCTACAACCGGGCACATCCCAGCGCCAAGCTGGCCTATCCCCCGGTTAGCTGGACCGACAAGTCCTGGACATGGGCCAAGATGGTCTCCTACGCCACCAAGCTGACCGACCCCTCGAAGCACCAGTACGGCATCCTGCAGGGGATCTTCCCCTTCATGGGCTACGCGTACCTGGCGGGCACCGATATGTTCCCCGCTGGCGCCTACCAGAGCGGCACGCCCAAGAGCTTCAACACGACCAACCCGGCCATCGAGGACATCTTCCAGCAGATGGCGGACTGGGCCAACAAGTCGCACATCGCCCCCTCGTACTCCGACCAGAAGTCGGCCGGCAACAACGCCATCGACCTGTTCAGCACCGGCAAGATCGCCATGGAGTTCACCGGCGGCTGGGGCTTCCGCAACTACAACTCGGTCAGCTTCCACTGGGCCGCGGCGGCCATGCCGACCCTCAAGTCGAACAAGGACGTGTTGTTCACCGACCCGTACATGATGTACAAGGGCACGGCGCACCCCAAGGAGGCCTTCCAGTTCATCAAGTTCCTGACCAATCGCGACTCGATGCAGTCGTACGTCCGCGAGGTCTCGTTCACCCCGTCCAACCCCGACTTCCTGGGCCTGTGGTATCAGCTGAACAGCCAGCGCACCGGTCTCACCGTGGCGCAGCTGCAGACTCTGGTGGCCGGCGCCCGCGCTAACGGCCAGGAGTCGCCCAACCACCTGATCGTCAACTTCAGCGAGATCCACAACCGCATGGTCCAGGACACCGACCCCATCTTCTTCGGCCAGAAAACGGCTGCGCAGCAGATGCCGACCGTTCAGCAGGACGTACAGAGCGTTCTGAACCAGACGCGCTAGGCGAGTTGCCAGTTGCCCGTTGTCAGTTGTCAGTAGGGATCTGATGACGAGCGATCGGTGACGACTCGTCGCGAAGACCAGCCTGCGACTAAAGTCGCAGGGCAAAGAACGACGCCTAACGTCGTTGGGACGACATATACTGAGACACTTCAGTGTCCGTTGTGTGCCATGCGACTTTAGTCGCAGGCACACGTCACGTTGTCAAGGGGCAGGCCATCGCTCTCCTGGAGAGCGGTGGCCTGCCCTGTGTTGAGGGGAAGAGACGGCGCGACGCATGGTTGCCCTATCGGGGAACAGGGACATGACTCTTGCCGCGCCAGGGCCATGTAGTTTTCGCGGCAGGACGGCTGTACAGGGTAGGGGCATATTGCATACGCCCAGTGATGGCGCGACTGGGCGTATGCAATATGCCCCTACCCCAGACATCGCCCGCGTGGCCGAGAACTAAATCACGTGTAGGCCGCAAACCGGCGGTGCGGTCCAACAGGCGGCCGCGTCGCAAATCTTGACTCACTCTGTCATATCGGTGCGCGGCATCACGAGCAGGAGACCGGCCGTGGCCGCGGCGCAGACCAGGCCGGCGACAAGGAACATCCCGGCGGCGTGCAGATGTTGGTAGAGCACGCCGAAGATGTCCGTGCCCAGACAGGTGCCCAGGCCGAACGTCGCGCCGTAGAAGAGCGTCTGGCCGGTGGCGCGCAAGGTCGCGGGGACGCGGCGGTCGATGAACGTGATCCCCGCCACGTAGAAAGCGGCGAACGAGAGGCCGTGGAGGGCCTGGAACACGAGCACGGCATGGTAGTCGCGCAGGACGGCATAGGCCAGCCAGCGCACCAGCGCGGTGCCCAGTCCGATCAGCAGCACCGGCTTGATCCCCAGCCGCCGCATCGCCAGCCCGGCCACGGCCATCACCGGCAGCTCGCTCAACGAGGCAAGCCCCGCGGCGATGCCGACCACGCCGGTGTCGGCGCCAAGGTCGCGCAGGTAGAGCCCGAAGAAGGTGTTGTACGCGGCGTAGGTGGCGTAGGCCGCGAAGCACAGCGCGAGGAACAGCACCAGCGCACGGTCGCGCAGCAGGACGCCGATGCCGCTGCTCCCCCGGCGCATCATGCCCGCGTCGCCCTGCCCCGGCGCGGCGAGGCTGACCGCGAACGTGGCGCCGAGCAACAGCCCGTAGAGCGGGAACAGGCGCAGGATACCCGTGCCGGCGAAGAACGAGCCGGCGGCCAGGGCCGTGAGCATGAACCCGAACGAGCCGTAGATGCGCACCGCGCCGTAGCTGCCGCCGTGGCGGCGCAGCCACTGCAGCGTGGTGGCGTCGGCCAGCGGGATGGTCGGGCTGAGCGCGACGGCCAGCAGGGCAATGGGCACCAGCAGGACGGCGAACGAGTGGGCCAGCGCCACCAACGGGGCCGTCAGCGCCGCCGCGAGCAATGCCGTGGTCAGCAGGCGCTTGCGCCACCCGTAGCGGTCGCTCAGCAGGCCCCACAGCGGCTGCAGCAGCACCCCGGCCAACGGCACGGTCGAGGCGATCAGCCCGATCTGCGACCCATTGAGGCCGATCGCGCCGAGGTAGAGCCCGGCATAAGGGAAGTAGACGCCGGCCGCGCCGAAGTAGCAGAGGTAGAAGAGCTTCATGCTCCAGGGGCCGGAGCGCAGAGCAGACCCGGCGGACGTGCGGGAGAGGATCACGATCTATGATAGCACGCGGAGAACCCTCACCCCCTGCCCCTCTCCCGTGCGCGGGAGAGGGGTGAATGGAGGCCCCTATCCAGCGATGCCGATGAGCCGTACCCCCATGCAGGGCAGCATGCACAGGTCGTAGGGCTGGGGATAGAATTGCAGGCGGTAGGTCGCGGGCCGGCCCCAGGGCAGCGTCCGCAGCGGCGAGTCAACGAGACGGCCGATCACCGGTACATGGCGCAAAAAGGCCCAGAGTCCGCCGTCCGGGCGCGCGCGGTCGTTGATGGTGAGGGTGGCGTCGCCGCCACCCAAAGCCGTGCCATCCGTCAGTCGCGTCCCGCCGCAGGACGGATAGGCCGTGGGACAACTGCTCCCGGCGATAGCAACGGCGACCGCCCGCACCAGCACCGTCCGACCAACCCAGGCGCCGGGACGCCGCGCCATACCCAACGTCACCTGCGCCACCGTGTACACCGTCTCGCCCGGCGCGGCGGCGCGCCCCACCACCAACGCGGCGGCGAGGGCAAGCAGCATGGCGATGAGCAGCAACGCCGGTAGGGCCAGGCGCACCTTCAACATAGGCATGGTGCCTGAGTATACACTATAAGCGTACCGTAAGGACAGAAGTTCGTGGCGCGTGTTTGCCAGGAGGTTGATTCGTGGAGATACGAGAGGCCGCGCGCGAGGACGCGGCGGCTATCGCCCAGATCTACAACCAGGGTATCGCGGACCGCGCGGCCACGCTCGAGACGGAGCCGCGCACCCCAGATGAGCGCGCCCGCTGGCTGGAGAGCCGTGCGCCGCGTCACCCGGTCCTCGTCGCCCGAGACGGCGACGAGGTGGTAGGGTGGGCCTCTCTCAACCCTTTCAATCCGCGGCCCGCGTACGACCACGTCGCCGACCTCTCGGTCTATGTTGCGCGCGAGCGGCGCGGAACTGGCGTCGGCCGGGCGCTGCTGGCCGCTCTGGAAGGGCGGGCGCGGCGGCTCGGCTACCACAAGCTGGTCCTGGCCGCCTTGCCCTGGAACGCGCCCAGCATGGCGTTGTACCGGCGACAGGGGTTCCGCGAGGTCGGCGTCTACCGCGAACAAGGCTTCCTCGATGGCCGCTGGGTGGATGTCGCACTGATGGAAAAGATCCTGGCCTGACGGCGCGGCGACGTAGCCGGGACACGGCGACAGCCGGCGACGCTCGTAGTGTTGTGCCGGTATAGTGTTCCGTGCGTTCCGTGCTACGCTCTAACCATGAAAGGAGGGAGGCGCACTGTGAATAGCGACGACCAGCACGATGTAGAGGTAGTCTACATGCACAGGCAATCTCCCACCGAATCACCCGCTGATAGGTGCTTGCCGCCCGTCGGTGTCGCGCCTGCTACAGCCAGGGCCGACGACATCGTCCGCGATGACATGTACCACGGCGACGGCTACAGCGTGCGCCTCTTGTCGCGTGAGGAGTCGCGCCGCGCGGGGCTTGAGGGTTACGAACCACAGATCGTCGCGCGTCAGCAGAGCACCGAAGCATTCCTGGCTTACCTCGACACCATCCCCACCACCGTAGATACGTCAGCTTTTTGATTCCAGATTAGACGGTGACATAGTCGCAGGTCGTTTAGCTCAGTCCGGCCAGCGCCCATACCCTGGACAGGCTCTGCGCGGCCAGACGCGCCCGCTCCGCAGGCGGCTGCTCTTGCAACGTGGCGTCGAACGGCTCGACGGCGACGGGGCCGTCGTAGCCCATCTGTTCCAGCGCCCGGAGGAAACCGGCGATGTCGATGACGCCGCCAACGCCGGGCAGCAGGCGCTGGTTATCGATCTGCTCGTCGACGCCGCGCTCGGGCCGCGCGTCGTTGACGTGGACGTAGACGACCTGCTCGGCGCTCAGCCGCGCCAGGTCCTCGACCGTGCCGTGCGCCGTGTACCAGTGGAAGCAATCGAGCAGCAGCCCCACGTTGCCCGTGCCCAGGCGGCGGCCCAACTCCAGCGCACCGTCGACCGTGTGGATGAACTCGTGGTGGTGGCCGGCGCGCAGAGTTAGAGGGCCGACGAACTCCAGACCGAAGCGGCAGCCACCGTCTGCCAGGATGCGCGCAATAGGGCGCAGGCGCTCCACGTGATGCTCCATGTTGGCCTCGTAGTCCCGGTCGTCGGAGTAGGGCAAAATCCAGGTGTAGCACCACGGGCTGCCCAGCGCCCTGGCCAACGCGGCGTAGCGGGGCAGCGCCTCCAGCCCCGCGCGGTACGTATCCTCGTCTCCGCGAAAGTTGACGGGCAAGCCCCAGCCGCCCGGACGCACGCCGGCGGCGTCGAAGAGGGCTTTCACCTCGCCCACGGAGGTCCGCTCGGCGCGCTCCAGCACATCGGCCAGGGGCAGATCCAGGCCGCCGAACCCGTTGTCCGCGGCGAGGCGCAAACCCTCGTCGAGAGGAACGGAGAAACCGAGGGCGCCGGGACTCAAGCTGGTGAACATGAGAAGTTCTCCTTTCGACAGATGGCCGCGGCTAAAGCCGCATGGCAGGGTGTGAGGCCGCTGGCCTGCGACTAAAGTCGCATGGCAGGGGACGGACACTAAAGTGTCTGCTGGGGTGAGTCCCTGGCGAAGTGCTGGGCATGCCTGGCTATCGACCACAACATCATGCCCTCAAGCGACTTTAGTCGCCGTATCCTGCCATGCGACTTTAGTCGCAGGTTGCGAACTCTTATCATCCAGCGACCGGCCGCAGGTCTCCCGCCTCGACCATGCCGGCCAGCGGGTTGTCGGCGATGGTCAGGGGCAAGTCGACGCGCCCGCGCCGGCGGCTGCTCTCGTAGAGGGCGAAGATGATCTCGGTGGCGTGCAGAGCGCGGCGGGCGCTCAGCGCGGGCTCGCGTCCGTGCAGCAGAGCGTCTATGGCGTCGGCGATGCCACGCTCGTGGAAGCCGGGGCCGTGCAGCGTCTCGCCGCCCGTGTCGATCTCCTCCCACCCACCATCGTCCTGGCGCCGCACGCGCAGCAGCGGCCCCTCGAACACGCCGACCTCGATCGTGCCGCGCGTCCCGGTCAGCCTGTTGGTAGTCCCGATCAGGCCGGCGCCGGGTCCCGTGGAGAGAGCGCCGAACACGCCGTTGCGGTAGCGCCAGGCGCCCAACGCCTGTCCCTCGCCGTGCGCGCCGAAGACGCGCCGCTCGGTGCGGTAGTCGATCTGCCCCAGTACCCACTCGGCGGCGGGCTCACCGGCGTAGAACCCGCACATGTCGATATAGTGGGTGCCGGTGTCGTAGACGTCGCCCTGGAAGCCCAACTCGACGCGCACGAGGTCGCCGATGGCCCCGCTCTGGAGGAGATCACGGGCGCGGGCAAAGGGCGCGCCGAAGCGCCGCATGTGGTTGAAGGTCAGTTGCACGCCGCGCTCCTCGCACACGCTGACCATCTCCTGGGCGGCGGCCCACGAGTCGGCCATCGGCTTCTCGCAATGCACGGCCCTGACAGCCGCGTTGGCGCAGTCGATGGTCATGGGCGCGTGCAGGTGCGGCCAGGTACAGATGCTGACCACGTCCAGCCTGGCCTCGGCCAGCATGCGGTGGTAGTCGGTGTAGACGCCGTCCGCGGGGATGCCGTTGACGGCGGCAAAGGCCTGGGCGTTCTCGGGCACGATGTCGGCGCAGGCCACCAACTCACACTGCTCCGGCAGGGCCAGGTAGCCTGCCGCGTGCTGATAGGCCATGAAGAACCCCTGGATGTCCGGCCGCTCCTTCTTCCTACCCGTCCCGATAATGCCAACTCGCAAGCGTGCCATGCGCCCTCCTCTCCAAGTCGTTAGTCGTTAGTCGTTAGCCGTTAGCCTCAGATGAGTAGGCGGGGTTGCCGGTACCGCCAGCCTGGCCCTGAAGGATCAGGCCACCAATGTTCGCCATCACAGCCCCCTGGGTCATACCAAAGCGCCTGTGTACAGCGCCCTACTGGGAGCGCGGGCGGCCCACCCGCCTGGTACGGCGACCACGACGGTTGGGGCGCCGACCCGCGCGGTGCGATGGAAGCGGGCGGGCCGCCCGCGCTCCCAGTTAGCCCAGTCAAGTCCTTTTGAGTGTGTAATTGGGGATAAGGGGTCCTCGTCGTCGCCGTGGTGTGGGTATGTGGGCAACTCCGCAGAGTTGTCCATCATATC
>JAABUZ0100004777.1_pt1 | contig 18398 bp, 15 predicted proteins | sample 5562091 | NCBI WGS metagenome assembly JAABUZ01 (sample SAMN12813069, study PRJNA571459) | rock metagenome | isolation source: Antarctica rocks | place: Antarctica: Victoria Land, Linnaeus Terrace sud | collected 2015-12-21 | reverse complement strand
CCGGGGATACGACGGCAGGGGTGATGGAGCAGGAAGGGCAAGAACAGACCAGCCCTGCCCCCTGCCGTATCACCCCTGCGGTCGTATCCCCTGTCGGTCACGGGCCGGCGCGTCCCCGCCAACCCGACGCCCCGTCAGTTACGCCGCCTTCGCGAACCCTTGCGCCGCCCCCATGAAATCCCGGAACAGATGCCGGGTAAACGGGTCGTGCACCTCGAACACCTCGGGATGCCACTGCACCCCGACCATGAACGCATTCCGATCCGCTTCGACGGCTTCGACCACACCGTCCGGCGCGTAGGCCGAGACGACCAGACCGTCGCCGACTTTCTTCACCGACTGGTGGTGCATGCTGTTGACCGGGACCGACGGACGCGGCATCGCGGCATGCAGTCGCGTGCCGTCGGCCAGTTCGACCTCGTGCGCGTGGTGCGTACGGGCGAAGCCCTTGGTCGGGTAGCAGTCGTGCATCAACGTGTCGCCGCCCTGCGGGTTCTTCCACTGCGACGGGATATCCTGCCAGAGCGAGCCGCCACGCGCGACGTTGATGACCTGCGCGCCGCGGCAGAGGCCGAGAACCGGCATCCCGTCCTCCCACGCCCAGCGGACGAGCTGCAGCTCGACGCAATCGCGCGGCGGGTCGAGGCGGCCCGTTTCGGGGACGATCTCTTCGCCGTACGTCTCGGGATCCATGTCGACGCCGCCGGGGATCAGGATCCCGTCGAGGTTTTCGTAGATCGCGCGCAACGTGTCGACGTCGTCGTGCAACAGCGGGATCATCCAGGGCGCGGCGCCGATCTCGACGACGGCGCGGAAGTACCGCTGGTTCATCACCCAGCTCTCGGGCAACCCTTCGGGGATGCCGGCGATCGCGTGGAGGGTCTGTGTCGTAACGCCGATGACCGGGCGCGCCTTGCTGCGGCACACCGGACGGGTCGGAACGAACGGGGTGGTCATATAAACCTCACGGCGCCGCGCAGCGCCCGAGGCGGGCGGGGCGGCGCAGTCTGAAGGGACAGCGTCATTCGTGCTATGTAGAACGCGGCGGGGCGGACGACGACCGCCCGCCCCGCCAGCGCAGTGACGAAAGATACCCCGTCAAGGCAAGCTAGGTGCCGGTCGCCCGAGGTCCTGATCCCCGATCCGGATCTTCGGCCCGGGGTCGTGGCGGCGGTCAAGGCGTCCGTCCGAGTGCGTCCGCCGGTCGATCCGCCGGTCGTTTCCGGCGACCCGACGATCGACCCGCGCCTCGCGCCGCTCCTCGACCGGGGCCGACGGCCGCAGCTCGGCGCGCGGAATGGGCGTTACCCCCTCGGCGGTCTCCGCGATGATTTGGTCGACGACCGCCTCGAGGCTGTTCGTGCGCTCGAACGTCGCTAACTGCCGGTCCGCGCTCGACCCCTCATCGAGGATGCGGTACGCGTACTCGACCTCCTTGCGCGTGCCGAGCTCATCGACGACGTCGCCGAGGAACCACTCGATGAACTCGCGGATGAGCTCGGGCGCCGGCTTCTCCTCGCGCTTGCCGAAGTCGATCATCTTGCCACCGAGCCCGAAGCGCATCGCGCGCCACTTATTCTCGTCGATGAGGCGGGACGAGTAGTCGCGGAACGTCATGTTGTCGCGGCGCATCTTCCAGAGCTTGAAGACGAGCGCTTGGATGATGGCCGCTACGCACACCGCCTCGTCCACGCGCGTGCACGCGTCGCAGAGGCGGAACTCGAGCGTCGGGTACTTGTAGTGGGGCCGCGCGTCCCACCAGATCTTCGACCCGTCGGGAATCGAGCCGACCGCGATCAACGAGTCGATGTACTCCTGGTACTCGCTCCACCCCGAGAGCCGCGTCGGAATGCCGGTGCGCGGAAAGCCGCGGAACACGGTCGAGCGATAGCTCTTGAGCCCGGTGTTCCGGCCGATCCAGAACGGCGAGCTCGTCGTGAGCGCGAGCAGGTGCGGCAGGAAGTAGCGCGCGACGTTGAGCGCGTCGATCGCGAACTCCTTGTCCTCGATGCCGACGTGCACGTGCATGCCGAAAATCAGCAGCCGCTGGGCGAGGTCGCCCATGTCGCGGCGCACGCCCTCGTAGCGCTCGAGCTGGGTGATGTCCTGCTCCCACCACGTCGAGAACGGGTGGCTGCCCGCCGAGGCGATCTTGAGGCCGCCCTCGGCGACGAGCCCCATCACTGCGCCGCGGAGGCGTACGAGTTCCTCGCGCACCTCGGCGGGCGTCTTACACGGCTTCGTCCCGACCTCGACGATGCTCTGGTGCAGTTCGGGCTTCATCTGCACGTCGCCCGGCAACTCGTGCTCCATGATCTGGCCGATGTAGCTCTTGAGGGCGCGCGTGTTCGGGTCGACGATCTGGTACTCTTCTTCGACTCCGAGGGTGAGAGACGGCGGCTTCATGCGGGACCTCGGCGGGGCGGGAGAAGCGTGAACGGCGCTCTTCGTATCTAGTGTGCTTTACGCGAACCGTGCCAGTGCCGCGGTGCCCGCTACCTGGGCACCACGACGAAATTCGGGACCTGCGACCCGCCCCCTGCCGTCACGTTGAGCAGCGCGGCCGTGGACAACCGCGAGAGGAGCCCGTCCATCACCGCCCCGTCGGTCACGTACGGCGCGGTGTCGATCATGCGGTCGATGAGGTGGACCGTGCCGTCGACCACGCTCGGGTAGGGCTCGAACGGGATCGGCACGCGCTCCTGCACGACGTAGGGCTCCGCGAGCGCGCGGGCGAGGGCCCCCTCCCACTCGCCCGCGTCGACCGTCCAGCCGAGCACGATGCCGGTGCCCCCGTACTCGTCGTTGGGCTTCAGGACGAAGCGCTCGCGGTTGGCCGCGAGATAGGGCAGGAGGTCGACCCCCCGCCCGTCGTGCAGGGTGCGGCGCTCCTCGACGACGCGCGTCCACGGGATACCGTCGGCGATCGCGGCGCGCGCGTCGGCGTCGAACCGGTCGGCGTTGCGCTCGTCGGAGAGGACGGCGAGCGATGCCTTCTTGTGCAGGATCTTGCCGTCGGGCGGGTTGACCATGCACACGGCGCCGGCCTGCCACGCGCGGAGCACGTCGCACTCGACGCCGGCGCGCTCGACGAGTTCGCTCAGGAGCACGCGCTTGTAGATCACGTCCACCGGCGCGCCGTCGAGGACGAGCGCGCCGTCACCACCGGTGTTGGTCTCGAACGTCGCCGCGCGCGGGTCGGCGATGACGCACTCCATCCCCTGCGCGCGGAAGTGGTTCTGGAACATGACGAATTCCAGCCGCGTCGGGACGTCGTCCCAGTCGAGGATCGCGACCCGCGGCGCGACGCCGCGCGTCGGACGCCCCGCGCCCTCGGCCCAGCGCCGCCACGCGCCGACCACCGCCTCCACGATGCCGTAGTGCGCGAACACCGGCAGCACGTGCCAGCGCCGCACGAACGCGCGCATCGCGGGCAGCTCGAGGAAGGTGTCGGTGAGCGTGTCGTTGAACCCCGCGCCGGCCGGCGTCTCGCCGTTCACCTCGGTGAGCGCGAAGCTACCGCCGTCGCCCGCGGTGTCGACGACGAAGGCGTCGAGGCGCGCGGTCGGGCTCGAGATCGCGGCGCGCGGGCCGGCCGCGAGCAGCGCCTCTTCCCACTCTTCGAGCCGGAACTGCGCGCGGAGCGCGGGGTCGGCGAGCGCGGCGCGGTGCGCCGTGTTGAACGCCCGCATGAGCCGCGCGATCCGCCGCCCGAGCGCGGCGTACTGCGCCGGGGTGAAGAAGCGCGGACGCACGACCGTGCAGAGCGCCCGCGTGCCGAAGATCAGGCCGCGGCGGCCGAGCGCGGTCTCGAGCGCTCCGTTCGTGTCGGCGGCGAGCTGCGCGCCCGCCGTGCCGTCGAGGAGCGCGTGGTAGTCGGCGATCGCATCCGCCGGGGCGGCCGTCGCGGCGGCCGTCGCGACCGCACTCGGCACGGCACTCACGGGATGATCCTCACGCGGCCGCCCCGCCGAAGACCGACGACCACGCGGGCTCGACCGCGCGGTGGCCGCCGTCGCGGACCTGCTTGGCCAGGCGGACCGCCATGTCGGCCATGTGCTCGACCACCCACTCGAAGTACGTCGGGGTGAGCGAGTAGATGTCCATGTCGGGCGCGGGGTTCATGAAGTCGATCGCGTACGGGACGCCGCCGCGGATGGCGAACTCCATCGAGTTCATGTCGTAGCCTAACGCGTGGCAGAGCGCGCGCGCGTCGCGGACGATCTTCGCGCCGAGTTCCGGCGTGAGGTGCGCGTGGTCAACGATGTACTTGCGCTGCTTCGGGTCGTACTTCATCGGCAGCACCTCGTCGCGGCCGATCACGAGGCAGCGCACGAAGTGCTCGAACTCGATGAACTCCTGCACGATCATCGTGAGCAGGCCGCTCGTGTTGTAGTTGTGCAGGAGTTCCTCCGGCGTGCGGCAGACGTAGACCTCCTTCCAGCCGCCGCCGTGCGCGTCCTTGAGGATGCACGGCATGCCGACGTACTCGACGATCCCCTGCCAGTCGAGCGGGTACTCGAGGTTGCGGAGCGACTCGCTCGGGACGATGCCCGGGACGTACTCGCGGTTCGGCAGCACGACAGTCTTCGGGCTCGCGACGCCTAACCGATCGGCGAGCGAGGCGCCGAAGAACTTGTCGTCCGCGCTCCACATGAACGGGTTGTTGACGACGGCGGCGCCGCGGAGCGCGGCCTGCTTGAGGTAGCTGCGGTACGTCGGCACCTCGTGCGAGATGCGGTCGATGAGCAGATCGTACTTCGGCGGGTCGTCGAAGCGCGGCGCGCCGATCTTGGCGAACTCCGCGACGACGCCGGCGTCGCGGCGTTCGACGGCCTTGAAGAATTCCGGCGGGAACGACCACTCGCGGCCGACGAAGAGGCCGACGCGGGCGTCGCGCACGGGGGTGTGCACGGCCGGCGCCTGTGCGCCGATCGGGGCGGTGGCGCCGCCGTCTTCCGTGATGAGGTTTTCATCGACGTCGGCGATCTCGACGGCGCTCGGGGCCTCGGGCGGGCGCATCTCGGGAGTGGCGGCGGGCGTTCCGCCCGCAGAGGGCGCTGCTGCGCGCGCGGCGTCCGACGCGTGCCCGGCGGCGTCGACGACGCGCTCGCCGGGCACGTGGTCCGGCGTGGTGGGGGCGTACACGTCGGGCGCCTCGAAGTCGGGCGCGGGGCCCGTCGACACCGGGGCGTACGCGCCGGTGAGGTTCGCCGGCTCGGGGCTCTGGGACGCGGCGGCGGACGACTTGGCGCCGCCCTTCTTGATGCGCGGGTGCTTCTTCTTGTCGCTCATGGTCGGGACGGGTGCGGGGTCCGGGGTCAGTCGTGGCCGCCGACGTACAGGCGGATCATGCGTTCCCACCAGGGCCAGTCGTGCGCGAAGCCCTGCCACTCGCGGAGCGCGTTGCCGATCCCGCGCTGCCAGAGCAGCCCCGAGAAGTGGCGGTTGTTGTCGAGCGCGGGGTCGCCGAGCCCGACGGCGAGGATGATGTCCTGGCGCCGGTGCAGCGCGAGCTTGTGCTCGCTCATCGGGGCGGTGACGAGGGCCATCGGGTTGACCTGGTCGACCGTGCCGTCGCGCTGCCCGCGCGTGAGGCCGAGGATGTCGTAGTTGCCGCTCATGCCGATCAGGCGGCGGACGACGTCGGGGTGCCGGAGCGCGAAGACCGCGGCGTCGTACGCGCCGAGTGAGGCGCCCGCGGCGATGATGAAGTCGTTCGGGTTCCGCGAGTAGCTGAACGGAACGACTTCGTGGTAGAGGTAGTTGTCGTACTGCAGGTGGCGCCACGCGCGCGCGCCGACGTGGACGTCGCGGCGGTACCAGCTCTCGTCGTGCACGTGGTGCAGGCAGTACATCTGCAGCCAGCCGCGCTCGAGGTGGCCGCCGAGCACGCGGTGCATGTGGCGGTCGGGCCACTCGTAGTACGTGCCCATCGACGTCGGGAAGACGAACAGCTTCGCGCCCGCGTGGCCGTAGACGAGGAGGTCCATCGGCTTGCCGTCGAGCGCGGGGCTGTGCCAGCGGTGGTGTTCGGTGTGCATGCCGGCTAGGGGCGGAGGAGGAAAGGGATGGCCTTCTTGAGGCGGCGCCCCCAGGCGGCCTCGTTGTGCGCGCCGCGCGCGTCGATCACGACCTTCAGCGTGTCGCCCTCGTGGTAGCCCTTGCGGACGAGCAGGTCGCGGAGAAGCCGGACGTTCTGCGCCGTCCGCACGCCCTCCCCGGTGCCAACGTCGAGCCAGATGCGGCCGCGCGGCGCGTCGGCGGCGTGGATGTACGGCAGGATCGCGCGGCCCGCGAACCAGAGCGCGGGGCTCATGATGCCGCACATGCTGAACGCGTGCGGGGCGCGAAAAAACGCGTACGCGCTCACGAGGCCGCCCATCGACGAGCCGAGCACGCCGGTCGCGGCGGGCTCGGGGCGCGTGCGGAACTGCGCGTCGACGACGGGTTTGAGCGTGTGGAGCAGGAAGTCGACGTAGCGGTCCGCGGTCCCGCCGCCGCCGACGCGCTCGTCGAAGAAGGGCGAATATTCGTCGATGCGCGAGCCGCCCGTGTTGCTCACGCCAACGACGATCGCCTCGTAGCCGAGGCGCGCGGCGCTCTGCATGGCGAGGTCGACGCGCCACGCGCCGGAGAAGCTGAGCGCGGGGTCGAACAAATTCTGGCCGTCGTGCATGTAAATCACGGGGTAGCGCGCGTCGGGCGCGCCGAGCCCGTAGGACGGGGGCAGGTAGACGTACACGTCGCGGTGGTTGTGGAGCTCGGGCGAGAACACGTCGCGCAGCACCGCGATCGCCCCCGGGGCGGCCGGGCGCCGCGCGAAGCGGCTGCGCCGGCGCGCGGCGCCGGGCGCGGCGGCCGGCGGGTCGAGCGCATCGGTCACAGGCCGCTCACGCCGCGTAGAGCCGGAGGTCGGTGCCGACCCAGTCGGCCATGTCCCAGAGCGTCTGCTTGTCCGGGTGGCGCACCGTGACGTAGCCGTCGGAGAGAAGCGTCAGCACCCAGTCGCGCCGCGACGCGCCGAGTGGGAGCAGGTCGACGTTCACGACCGCCGGGCCGAAGCGCTCGTACATCGACTCGAGCCCGTCGATGCGCACGATGCGCCCCTGCCCCTCGGCGCGTTTAAAGATGTTCGCCACGTAATACGCCCGCGACGGCACCTGTGAGAACGTGCCGTTCAGCTCCGCCTCGGCGTAGCCGGCGAAGAGGTCGATGTCGGAGTTGTAGTTCATGAGGTCGACCGTGCGCGCGCCCGCTGGGCGCGCCGCGATCTCGCCGAAGACGACCTCGCCGTCGGCCTTGCGGTACCACTCCATGTGCGTGAAACCGGTATCGAACTTGAGCGCCTCGAGCACGTCGTGCCCCTGCTGCACGCCGTCCTTGACCCGGTCGGTGTCGATGTCGCGCAGCGAGAGCGTCTGCGGCGAGATCCACTCGAGCGTGCGCGCGACGAGCGGGCGCGGGCGGTAGTAGCCGACGTGCTCGTAGAGGATCTTGCCGCCCGCGCACACGGTGTCGTAGGTGAACTCCTCGGCGTCGATGAACTCCTCGACGTTCACCGTCGCGACGTGGCCCAGGCGCTTGATCGCGGCCTCGAGCTCGGCGGGCGTGTCGACGCGGAAGGTGTCCATCGAGCCCGCGCCGTCGATCGGCTTGATGATCGCCGGGTAGCCGACCGCCTCGACGCCCTCGCGCACCTCGTCGGCGGTCGCGGCGCGGCGGTGGTACGGGACGCGCACGCCGGCCGCGGCGACGGCCTGCTTCATCAAATCCTTGTCGCGGAAGAGGCGCGCCTGCTCGACGCCCATTCCGGGCACGCCTAACGCTTCGCGCAGCCGCGCGGCGAGGAGGACGCCGGGCTCCCAGAGGCAGACGACGCGGTCGAAGGTGACCCGGCCGGCGGAGGCGCGCTGCACGGTCGCGACGGCGCCCGCCTCGTCGCGGATGTCGGCCTGCACGTAGCCCGACAGGTGGTGCCGGGTCATGTCCGGGAGCTGCGACTCGGCGACGTCGCTCAGGCCGAAGACGCGGGCGCCTTGCCGGGCGAGGCCGCGCACGAACAGCGGCATCTCGTCGGGGTAGCCGGGGGCGATGAAGAGGACGTTCATGGCCGTGGGTGTAAGGTGGGCACGCGTTAGGCAAGTTCGACCCGCACGGTCGAGATGATCTCGGAAAGCGCGCGTTCGACGGCGGCGGTCTCGGGGTGGCGCACGACGATCCAGCCGTCGCCCTCGTAGCTCGGGCGCGCGCCGAAGCCGACGTAGGGCAGCTGCACGTCGGTCACGAGCGCCCGCGTCTCGGCGGAGATGCGGGCGAGCCCGTGCGTCCCGCGGATCGTCCCGCCCGGGCGTCCCTGCGCGCGGAGGAACGCCACGCCGACGGCGTACGTCCGCGACGGCGGGTCGAACGCGCCCTCGACCATCACCCGCGCCCACGCGCGCACGAAGTCGGTGTCGGTCGAGCGCGCGACGAGCGTCGTGATCTGCGCGCCCGGCGGCCGCGCGGCGACCTCGCTGATCGCGAGGGAGCCGTCGCGCCGCCGGAACCACTCCATGTGCGTGACGCCGGTCGTCATGCCTAACGCCGCGAGCGCCTCGTCGCCGACGCGCTTGATGTCGTCGTACTCCGGGCCGTCGGCCTCGCGCGGGAGGACGACGCACCACTGGACCCAGGGGTTCCGGACGGCCTCGAGCGGGGTCGGGTAATAGCGGGTGAGCGAATGCCACACCGGCCGCCCGTCGAGCGAGATGGTCTCGAGCGAGTGCTCGTCGCCGACGACGAACTCTTCGAGCAGCACGGGATCGCCGGCCGACGGCGGCGCGGCCGCGAGCGCCTCCGCCAGCTCGACGTCGCTCGCCGCCCGGAACGTGGCCACGGAGCCGGCGCCCGCGGGCGGTTTGACGACCACCGGGTACCCGACGCGGGCCGCGAACGCCCGCGCCTCGTCCGCCGTCTCTGCCAGCGCATGGCGCGCGCACGGCACGCCCGCCGCGCGCAGCACGTCCTTCATCCGCGCCTTGTCGCGGAAGTTGAGCGCGGTCGCGACCGGCAGCCCCGGGATCCCGAGCCGCTCCCGCAACTCGGCGAGCGGCACCTGCAACTGCTCGTACGCGCCGAAGAGCCGCTCGGGTGCCCCGATCCGCTCGCCGATCGCCGCCACCGCGCCCGCGAGCTGGTCGACGTCGAGCACGTCGTCGATGCGCCAGTGCTGCGCCGTGGCCGCGCGCACGTCCTCGGGCGCGTTGTCGAGCGGGTCCTGCGAGATGACACCGAGCCGCACGCCAGGGAGCGAGGCGGTCGCCGTCACCATGCGGGCGGCGGTGGGCGTGAGGTACGGTGCGGCGAAGATGACCGTGGGCATTGTAGCTCTACCGCTCCGCACCCGGCGTGCCGTCATCCAGCTCGCGCCACCCGCGCGCCGAGAAGCCGAGCCGCCATGCGACGGGCGCGAGCTGCGCGCGCGCGGCTGGCGGGAGGGTCACGCCGAGGCGGTACAGCGCGGTCTGCGCATCGAACGGCGTGCCGGCGCCGGCCGATTCCGCGAGGTCGGCGAGTCCGAGCACACGCGCGATCGCCGGACCGATGTCGGACGCGGTCGGACTACCCGGTCCGACCAATGCCGTAGCGGGTGCAGCGCGTCGCAGCACGTCGCCGAGCGCGGCGATGGCGCGAACGAGCGCAGCGCCGGCCAGCGCGCGCAACTTGGCCTCCCCGGCGGCGAGGCGCGCCCGGTCCTCGTCGTCGAGCAGCCGGTGCACGACGGCGCGGCGGAGGGCGAGTTCGACGCACACGCGGGCCGGCTCGGGCAGGTCGGCGAGCTTCAGCGCCGCACCGAGCGCCTCGGCGAACGCCGGACGCGCGCCGGGGGCCCCCGGAATGGGACGGACGAGGATCGTCACCGCACGCGGGTCGATGTCTGCGAGGCGCGCCGCGCGTCCCCCGGCGGCGGTCAGGCGCGGGACGTCGACGATCACGCTGTACGTGGCTCGGACGCCGAGGCGTCGATCGACGACGTGAATGACCGGAGCGCCGCGCCCGCCGAGGTCGATGTCGGCGTGCCACGCTGGGGGGGCGCCGTCCGGAGCCCCGACCGCCGCGGCCGCCGCAATCCCGGCCGCGACGCGCACGGCGAGCGGCGGGTCGGCGGGCGTTAGCCGCTGGAGCATGGCGCGCGCGGACCCGGATGCGACGTGGTTGCTGGCGACGATGCTGAGCGCGCGCCGGAGCCGGTCGGTGACGAGCTCCGCACGCGGGCCGGCGAGCATGGCCGCGCGCGCCGCGTGGGCGAGCACCCCTTGTGCCGCAGGATCGGCCAGGTCGTCGGCGCCGATGCCGTCGGAATCGGCCATGGCGAGCGCTTCGCGTGCCATTTCGAGCAGCTCGCGCGCCCAGACCGGGTCGGCGGTGTCCGGAACGACACCGCCGGCGAGTGCGAGGGCGTCGCCCGGGGCACGGGCGATCGCGGGCGCGCTGTTATACGCGTCGCGCGCCGCGTCGGCCCCGCCCGGCACGTCACGGAAGAGATCGGCTCCGTCGCTTGCGAACCGCTCGTCCAGGACGGCGCGCAGCTCGGCGAGCGCCGCGACGAGGGGCGCGCGCCAGCGCTGGTGGGTGGACACGTCGTGCCGGCAACCGCAGGCTTCCTGCCAGCGGCCGAGTCCGTGCGGACAGCTCCACGAGGTCCGTTCATGGATGCGGACGTCGTCGAGCGCGGAATCGCTGGCGAGCACGGCCGCGTAGTTCGCGACCGGTGTCGGGAGCCGGGGGGCGCCGCCCGGACCGCTGCCCGGATGCTCGAGCGTTTCGAGCATGGCCGCCAGCGCCTTCTCGCCGAACCGATGGTGCACCCCGAACGTCTCCGCGTTCGCCGCCACGGCAACGACCGGGGACGGCACGTCCGGGTGCTCGTGTAAGCGGGCGCGCAGGCGCGCCGCCCACGCGGCACCATCGCGCACGAGGGGTCCGAAGGCGACGTCGCGCGCGATCTCTGCGTCGAAGGAGCAGAGGGCGATCTCGCGCCCGGTACTCGTGCGGTAGCAGCCGGGCCGACCGGCCGCGGGCGCGCCGTCGAGCTGGTGCGGCGCGAGGAGGGTGAACCGCACGCCCAGTTGCGCGAGCACGTCGAGCGTTTCGTCGTCGACCGCCATCTCGGGAAGCCACATCCCGTCGGCGGGACGGCCGAAGTGGCGCGCGAACTCGTCGAGTCCCCAGCGCACCTCGGTCACCTTGTCGCGCCGGCTCAGCAGGGGGAGGATGACGTGATGATACGGGTGCGCGATGGCGTTGCCGTGCCCCGTTCGGCGTGCGCTTGCCTGGTCGGCGGAGAGGATCGCGCCGTAGGTCGCGGGCGCGTGGCTCGCGAGCCAGGCGAGTAAGGTCGGCGCGACGTCGAAGCTGGCGAGCGAGAGCGTGTCGATGATCCGGCGCACGCGGCCGTCGGCGTCGGTGACGCGCGCGGCGGCGAGGGGGCGGTAGCACTTCCGCTCGGTCCGGGCGAGGGAGTCGTGGTCGGGGGCCGAGTCGGGCTCGCGAGGGAGGTGGCCGAGCCACGGGTCCTCGCGCGGGGGGTGGTGGAGGTGGAGATGGAGGACGACTGCTGGCGGCATCGAAACCGGAAGAGCGAGGGACCCGGTGCTGCCGGGTCAGGTGGGGCGACGGGCGGGGCGGGACGCCGCAGGTCGTGTACGTCGCCCGGCGGTTCGGGTAGGGCAGGGGGGCGTCACGAATGGGGCGACCCCGGGGAGTGCGGGGCGACGACGCGGACGGGGCGAGGGCGGGGCCGGCGCGGGCCCCCCGCAGTTCCCGTCCCGCCGTGTGGCCCCGGCGAGTCGCCCCAATCGCGTCGTCGTTGTCGCCCCGCAGTCCCCGAATTGCCCCTCCCGTGGACGGGCCCTCTCGCACGTCCCGCTACGAAGTGCGAGTACACGACCTGCGGCGTCCCTCACGCACCCTCTCCGGCCATTGCGCCCTGCGGCTCCGCCGCTCGCTCTCCCGAGTCCGCCGCGGCGAGCACGATACCGGCCTTCGCCGCCCACCGCGCCAGCACCGCCGGGTCGCGGAGCGAGCGCAGCAGCGCGTCCGCGTCGCGATTCTGAAGGTACCGCCCGCGTTCCCACCCCTCGACGATGCCTTTGGGTACGCCGTAGAGCAGATCGCCGAGTTGCGCAGGGCCGAGCCCGAGATCGTCACGGAGCCGCCGGATCTCGCGAGGTGCGAGCAGGCGGTGCGCCGCGCGCATCCGTGCCACCGCGTCTCGCTCGGCGGTCTCGCGCTGTTCGACGGTTCGCTGTTCGTCGCCGCACGCCGCGCAGCGGTAGAGCTCACGATCGACCTCGGCGTGCATCCCACTCAGCCGCACCGTGACCCGCTCGGACGCGAGCTGGTACCGTCCGCCGCAGAACCGGTGGAGGTGGCCGTCGAGGAGGTGATCGCTCGTCACGCACGCAACGTAATCGCGCCGGGCGGCCCGCCGATGCGCGGGGGCAGCGGGCGCTCCGGGCCGCGGCGACGCGCCGCGGTTATGCCGCGCGGCGCTCCGGCGCGGGCGCGGACTGGCGCGCGCGGGCGACCACCGTGGCGAGCGCGCGCACGACGTGCTCGTTGCCCTCGCGCAGCAGGGCGGCGAGGATGTGTTTGCACACCTGATCGCGCCACACGTGGTCACCGCAGTCGCAGCGCGGGTGGGCCGACGTGACGAGGTCGACCCAGTGATCCCCGGCTCCGCCGCTCACGCGGTAGCGGCCCTCGCCGACGCGTTCGGCGAGCAGCGCGAGCCCGCGCTCGAGCCGGTCCAGATCGACCGCGTCCGCCCCGTCGAGGTCGACGAGCGGCTCGATCCGTCCCCGCGTCTCCACGATCCCTCGCTCCATCCCGCTCGTCATCCGACCTTCGACTCGCATCGCAATCCTCGCGTCAACGCTCGTCCTCGCAACGACTTACGCGTGTTATACCCGGCTCCCGGAGTCGTGTTCTCGACCGAGCATCCGGACGACGTGCGGCGGCGTGCCCCGGTGGCCTGCCGTTCGCAAGCCAAGCCGGTATGCCCGCCGACTCGCGTAAGCCACGCTCCGCGTCCCGTGCCCCGACCGCGCCGCCGACCACACCCGCGGCCACTGACGCACCACCCCCTGCACCTCCGGTCGAGCCCGCGTCGTCGCCCGAAGACGGCGCGCGAACGCCGGCCGAGTACACCGACCCGCCGGGCAGCCACCGCCGCCCGTCCGACGGCGCCGCGCTCGACGTCGGCGGATGAGGACGCGCCGGGCACGGCGCGCGGCGCTCGCGACGCTGCTCGTGGCTGCGTGCGGGGGCACAGAGTCCGTCGCGCGCGGGCCCGAGGGGACCGAATCGTCCGATTCCCGCCCGGTCCCGGGTGCCGTTGCACGCGCGCGCGGGCCGGCGTCGCCGTGCCCACATGACGGCCGCTGGCGCGTGTGCAGCCTCGTCGACCGGCTCGACAAGGCCGGCCTCGTGCCGCGCGTTGATTCGACCACCCCGCCGGAACGCCTCCCCTTCTTTCACGCCCCCGGCACCGTCGTTCACCTCGGCCTCGGCGAACTCCACACGTTCGTCTACGACGACACCGCCGCGCTCGCCCGCGACGTCGCGGCGTTCGACACGGCCCGTGTCGCGCCACGCGGCGGGAGGTACCCTTGGTCGAGCACGCCGACCTTCGTTCGCTCCGCGAACCTCGCCGCCGTGCTGCTCACGCCCAACGAGCGCCAGATCGAGCGCATCCAACTCGCCCTCGAAGCGGGACCGCCGCAGCCACGGCCGGCGGAACGCCCGAAGTAATCGGCGGTCCGCTCACGCTCGCCGTGCGAAGATGTGCCGATGCGACGTGCATACGATTCACGTAGCAGTTTACAATCCAGAGTCGGCGTTGCGCACGCAATACAGCAGTTTTGTGCGTGGTGCGCGCGCAACAGTGCACATTCCGCACGCTCGCGGGTAGCTTCCCTGCGCCAACATCAGCGCGGCGGCTGCGCCGACCGCGCTTCACGCGTCCACGTCGCCCGCCTCCCATGCCCAGCTCCCCGACCTCGTCGCGCCGCACCGCCGTGCGCGACATGGCCGCTGCTCGTCCCGTCGCCCATACTCCCCGCACTACCACTTCGAACGGCAACGGCGACCACGCGGATGGCGTGGCGGCGGCGCCAACCTCGGAGTACTTCGGCGTCAACACCTTCGGCGCGCGCCAGATGCGCGACCGGCTGCCTAAGAAGGTCTTCACGAAGCTCCAGGGCGCCATCCGGCTCGGCAAGAAGCTCGACGCCGACATCGCCCCGGCGGTTGCGAACGCGATCAAGGAATGGGCGGTCGAGAAGGGCGTCACGCACTTCACGCACTGGTTCCAGCCACAGACGGGGCTGACCGCGGAGAAGCACGACGCCTTCCTCTCGTTCGACGAGGAGAGCCAGCCCATCGAGAGCTTCAGCACGGCGCAGCTGATCCAGAGCGAGCCGGACGCGTCGAGCTTCCCGAGTGGCGGTCTGCGCGCGACGTGGGAGGCGCGCGGGTACACGGCGTGGAATCCGGCGAGCCCGGTGTTCGTCGTCGAGGGCCCGGGGACGCGGACGCTGTGCATCCCGTCGGTGTTCATCGGCTACAACGGCGAGGCGCTCGACGAGATGACGCCGCTGCTCCGCTCCTCCGACGTGCTGTCGGAACGCGCCGCCGCCCTGCTCACCCTGCTCGGCGACACGGGCGTGCAGCGGGTGTTCACCACACTCGGGCCGGAGCAGGAGTACTTCCTCGTTGACCGGCAGCAGTTCGCGCTGCGGCCCGACCTCGTGATGGCGGGCCGCACGCTCGTCGGCGCGCCGCCGCCGCGCGGGCAGCAGCTCGAAGACCATTACTTCGGCGGGATCCCCGACCGCGCGCAGGCGTGCATCGCGGAGGTCGAGCACGAGCTCTACAAGCTGGGCGTGCCGATCATCACGCGGCACAACGAAGTGGCGCCGAGTCAGTTCGAGATGGCGCCGCGGTTCGAGGAGACGGACATCGCGGTGGACCACAACCAGCTCGTGATGGCGACGCTGCGCCGCGTGGCCCTCCGCCACGGGTTGCAGGCGATCCTGAGCGAGAAGCCGTTCGCCGGGATCAACGGCTCGGGCAAGCACTGCAACTGGTCGATGTCCGTCGCGGCCGAGCACGGCGACCTCGACGGGCTCAACCTGCTCAAGCCGGGGAAGACGCCGCACCAGAACCTGCGCTTCCTGCTCTTCCTCGCGGCGGTGCTGCAGGCGGTGCACAAGCACCAGGGGCTGCTGCGCGCGGGGATCGCGACCGCGGGCAACGAGCACCGGTTAGGCGCGAACGAGGCCCCGCCGGCGATCATCTCGGTGTTCATGGGCGCGACGCTCACGCGCATGATCGAGGACATCGTCGCGGGCACCGCGGGCGGCGCGCACGCCGAACAGGCGCTCATCCAGCTCGGCGTGGCCAAGCTGCCGCAGATCGAGAAGGACAACACGGACCGCAACCGCACGTCGCCGTTCGCGTTCACGGGCGTGAAGTTCGAGTTCCGCGCGGTCGGTTCGTCGCAGAGCATCGCCTTCCCCGTGATGCTCCTGAACGCGGCCGTCTCGGAGGCGGTGAGCGACCTCACGACGAGGCTGCGCGCCGAACTGGCGCGCACGCCGGACGTGGACGACGCCGTCCTCGCCGTGGTGCGCGAGAGCTTCGGTGCGTCGAGCGCGGTGCGCTTCGAGGGGAACGGCTACGCCGACGCGTGGGTCACGGAGGCGGAGGGGCGCGGACTCCTCAACCTGCGGCGCACGCCCGAGGCGCTGGAGCAGCTCGTCACCGAGCAGACCAAGGCGCTGTTCGCGGACACGGGGATCCTGAGCCCGGAGGAGCTCGAGAGCCGCTACCACGTGCGCGTCGAGCGCTACGTGAAGGACATGCTGATCGAGCTGCACACCCTCGCCGAGCTGGTCGACACGCTCGTGCTGCCGGCGGCGTACGGGTACGCGAACGCGCTCGCGCGCGGGGCGGCGCACGCCAAGGAGGCCGGGATCACGCGCGTGCCGCAGGCGGCGGCCGCGGACCGCGTCGGCGGCATGATCGAGGCGCTCGAGGCGGCGCGGGCGACGTTAGGCGCGGTGATCGGGCGCAGCGAGGGGACGCACGACGAGTCGGCCTGCGCGCGGCTGCTGACCGGCGAGGGGGCGGACGCGATGGCCGCGGTGCGCGCGGCGAGCGACGCGCTCGAACTGGTGGTGCCGGACGAGCAGTGGCCGTTGCCGAAGTACCGGGAGATGTTGTTCCCCGTGTGATCGGGTCGGCGGGCTGATGGACGGCGGCGGGCGGGGCTCCTCGGGGTCCCGCCCGTCGTGCGTCTTGCTTCCCGCAGCGCTCGGCAGTACCGTTGTACGATCACGGTAGTACGCACGTACACCCCCGACGAGAGGCGATCAGTGACGACGACGTTGAAGGTGCGCCGGCACGGCAACTCCCTCGGGCTCACGCTTCCGAGCGCGATGACCGAGGCGCTACATCTGAAGGAGGGCGACGAGGTGCACGTGACGCAGACGACGGACGGCATCGTCGTACGCGCGCACGACCCGGCATTCGCGAAGGGACTCGAATCCGCCGAGCGCGTGTTGCGACGTTACCGGAACACGCTCAAGGCGCTCGCCGACGCGTGAGGTGCGCGCATGAACCGCGTCCGTGAGAACAACGCCCCGGCGTACACGACCGCCGTCGAGCCCGAACCGCAGTGGTTGGATCGCGCGATCGTCGACTACCTGCACGACTCCAGCCTCGCCCTGTTTGGGGGCCTGCCCGGCGTCAACAGCGAGAATCTGGTCGAATCGGCGCTCGCGCGGCCGCAAAACCTGTTCGTCTACGTTGGGGGCGACCTGCCACGCCTGGCGGCCGCGTACGCGTTCGGCTTCGCCAAGAATCACGGGTACCGCGACGGGAACAAGCGGACGGCGTTCACGTCGTGCGTGACGTTCCTCGACCTGAACGGGCTCGAGCTCATCGTCGACGAGACCGAGGCGCTGGAGCGGATGCTGGACCTCGCGACGGACACCATCTCCGAGGACGGCTTCGCCGAGTGGCTCAGGGCGCACGTCGTCCCGCGCGACTGAGCGCGTCCTAACGGCTGCGGGGCGTTCCTCGGCGCGCTCAGTACCGCGTGAGATACCGCCCCAGCTCCCACTGCGTGACCTGCGTGCTGTACTCCCGCCACTCCGCCCGCTTGGCCGCGAGGTAGTGCTGCGTCACGTGCGCGCCTAACGCCGCGCGCACCACCTCGTCGCGCTCCAACTCGTCGCAGGCCTCGTTGAGGTCGTGCGGCAGGTCGTCGATCCGCAGCCGGCGCCGCTCGCGCCAGCTCATGGCGTCGACCTCCTGCGCGACCGGCTCGCGCCACTCCGCGCCGGTCGCGACGCCGTCCAGCCCCGCGGCGATCATCACCGCGAGCGCGAGGTACGGGTTGGCCGCGGGGTCGGGGGTGCGCACCTCGAGCCGCGTGGCCGCGCCGCGCCGCTCGGGGACGCGCACCAGCGGCGTGCGGCTCTTGAGGCTCCACGCGACGTGCACCGGCGCCTCGAAGCCGGGGACGAGGCGCTTGTACGAGTTGACGAGCGGGTTCGTCACCGCGCACATGCCGCGCGCGTGGCGCAGCAGCCCGCCCACGTAGTGCAGGGCCGTGCGCGAGAGCCCCCACTCCGCGCCGGGGTCGGCGAACGCGTTCTCGCCGGGCCGACCGTCCGTGCCTAACGCAACGAGCGCCTGGTGCGTGTGCAGCCCGCTCCCGTTCTGCCCGAACACGGGCTTCGGCATGAACGAGGCGACGAGGCCGAAGCGCCGCGCGACGTGCTTGACGACGAAACGCAGCGTGACGACGTCGTCCGCGGCGGCGAGCGCGTCCGCGTCGCCGAGGTCGATCTCGTGCTGGCCGTGCGCGCCCTCGTGGTGCGCGCCCACGACGGGCACGCCGAGCCGCTCGAGGAGGTCGACCATCGCGCGGCGCGCCTCCTCGCCGAGGTCGACGGGGGCGAGGTCGAAGTAGCCGCCGACGTCGTGCGTGGCGGTGGTCGCCGCGCCGTCGGGGCCGGCGCGGAACAGAAAAAACTCGACCTCGGCGTTGGCGCGCACCGCATAGCCGCGGTCCGCGGCCGCGGCGAGCTGTCGGCGCAGGACGGCGCGCGGGTCGCCCGCGAAGGCGGTGCCGTCGGTCGTCGTCACGTCGCAGATCACGCGCGCGACGCGGGCGTCGTCGCCCTCGGACGCCTGCCCGTCGCGCGACGGCGTGCCGCCCCATGGCAGCACGCGGTAGGTCGAGAGGTCGGGGCGGAGGAGCATGTCGCTCTCCTCGGCGCGCTCGAACCCCTCGATCGCGGCGCCGTCGAACAGCACCGCGCCGGCGAGCGCTTCGGCGA
>JAABUZ0100004776.1_pt1 | contig 18398 bp, 15 predicted proteins | sample 5562091 | NCBI WGS metagenome assembly JAABUZ01 (sample SAMN12813069, study PRJNA571459) | rock metagenome | isolation source: Antarctica rocks | place: Antarctica: Victoria Land, Linnaeus Terrace sud | collected 2015-12-21 | reverse complement strand
AGGCGGGCCTGGGTGGCCGGACGACCAGAGCGCCGCGGCAGTGGAGGGGAGCGCGAGCACGGTGCGCCGCATCCGCCTGCTCTTCGTGGAGGAGGGTCTCGCCCTCGCCCTCAACCCCCGCCCCGCGCAGCGGGTCCCGACGACCAAACTGGACGGGGCGAAAGAGGCGCACCTGATCGCGCTGACCTGCGGCCCGGCCCCGGAGGGGCGGGCGCGCTGGAGCACGCGCCTGTTGGCCAACCGCTTCGTCGCGCTCGGGCACGTCGCGGCGCTCTCCCACGAGACCGTGCGGCGCGCTTTGAAAAAAGCGAACGGCGGCCCTGGCTGAAGGACTGCTGGTGCATCCCGCCGCAGGCCACTGGGGCTTTCGTGGCCCAGATGGAGGAGGTGCTCGACGTGTACATGCGGCCGGAGGACCCGGACTGCCCGCTGGTCTGCAGGGACGAGGCCCGCACGCACCTCGTCGGCGAAACGCGCGTCCCCCTGCCCGCGCGCCCCGGCGCTGTCGCCCATGACGCCTATTGAGTACGTGCGCAACGGCGTGGCCAACCTGTTCATGGTCTTCGCGCCGCTCGCCGGCTGGCGCCACGTGACGGTGACGGACCGCCGCACCAAAGTGGACGGGGCCCACGCCATGCGCGCCTTGGTCGATGTCTATTTCCCCCAGGCCCGCACGGTCCGCGTGGTGTGCGACAACCTGAACACGCACACGGCTGGCTCCCTGTACGAGGCGTTCCCCCCGGAGGAGGCCCGCCGCATCCTGGATCGGCTGGAGCTGCACCACACGCCCAAGCACGGTAGTTGGCTCACCAGGGCCGAGATCGAACGAGAGCGTGCGCGGCCGGCAGTGCCTGGACCAGCGCCTCCCCGACGCGGAGACCCTCCGACGCGCGGTCGCGGCCTGGGAGGCCCCGCGCAACAGCGCCGCAGCACCCATGGACTGGCGCTTCACAACGGCCGATGCGCGCATCAAGCTCAAACATCTCTACCCCGTCACCACGCCGCTGGCCCACGACCAGGCCACCCCGCCCGCCAGTCCCGCCCTCCTCGACCATCAGGTCGCTTAACGCCATACCTTGTCCTGCCATCTTTACTGTTCATAGTTCATGTGACAGACTACTAGCGACGGCTCAACAACTCCTTGGCCGCGAAGCCGGCGATACCGACCGCGGCGATCTTGCCCATCGGGTTGTTCCAGACCTGCTGGAGCACGTTCGGCTGTTGCTGACCGAGTTGGTGGAGTTGTTGCCCCATTCCCTGCGGGTCGTTCGGGTCCATCTGGCCCTGCGCCTCCGGGGGCAGTTGCTGCACGAACTGCTCGCGCTGGTCCTGTGGCATCTGCTGGAAGGCTTGGCCGTAGACCTGCTGCTGCATCTCGGGCGGCGCGTTCTGTGCGAACTGCTGCACATGGCCGGCCGCCTGGTTGGGATCGACCTGGCTATAATCGCCGGAGTCGCTGGCCTGGGCGTATTGCTGATACTGCTGTTGATTGTTCTGATCGAACGGAAACATTGTTCGCTCCTTGTACTGTTTCTATCATGGTCGGCGGGTAAAACCGCCGACCATCACGCCTGACCCTCGATCCCCGTCGCCGGCCGATCCGCCGGCGCGCGCTCCCATAGGCGCTATCGCGGGTGTGATCGCGTGTCTGATCCTCACGCTCGTGGCGCGCCTTCCAGCGTTAGCCCCGGCGCGGCGTGCGCGTCTGGCTCTGCGTCGTGTCCGTTTCGTCGACGACGACGCGCTCCTTGCGCACGGAGCCGCTGACCTGCTGCTGCTCCTGGGTCTCGTCCTTGTGCAGCCGCACCTCCTCGACCACATGGGCCTGCTTGCCTACGATGGCCTCCTCGCCCATGACCTTCACCTCGACGTCCTGGTCCTGGAACGCGTTCTGGAGGTCGGCTTGGCTCGCCTGGCCGGTGAACGCGCCGCGCTCGACCGTGACCTCCTCGTGCCGTAGCGTCACCGGGATGCTCTCTTGCTCGGTCACGACCTCTTTGTGCAGGTGGACGCGGCCCGTTTCCTGGCGCTGCTTACCGACGACCAACTGCTCCTCGAACACGGGGACGTTGATGGTGTCGTCGGTCCTGGTCTGGGTCGTGGACGGGGCCTGGCGGGGGGCCGGAGTCGGGGCCGGGGCCGGGGCGGGCGTGGCCTGCGCGCGCGTCGTGGTCGTGGTCTCGGCCACCGTCGCGGTCTGCGCGTAGCTGTCCTCACGCGCCATGCCGCCGGCCGGCGCCGCGGGCGCGTTATCGTAGCGGCTGTCCGCCAGATCGTCCTTGTGCAGGCTTAGTTGCACGTTTCCGTCGGCGTCGGTGCTCTGGACGGCGCTCACCGGGATATAGAGGTCCTTGTGGAACAGGAAGCCTTTCTGCACCGTGATATAGCCGCCCTGGGGGTCGTACGCGTGCAGCGTGCCGACCTTGTCGCCGGCCAGGTCGTTGACCGTCGCGCCCTCGTAGAATTGTTGTCCCGTCATCTGTCTCTCCTCGATGATCTCTCGATCACTACATTCCGGGCGGCTCACAGGAGAGCCGCCCGCCCGTGTGGTGGGTGAGTGGTAGGCGCGCGAGCCTTAGTTGGCTCCGCCCGTCATCTGCGTCCCGCGCGCCGCGTGGCGCGTGCCCAGGGTGCCGCCCAGCGCGCCCGCCCCGCAGCCGAGCAGCAGCCCGACCAGGGTGCCCCAGGCTGTGTTGCGCGCCGTGTCGGCCGCCTGCTGCGCCTGCGCCGGCGTGACGTTTTTCGCCGCCCCGGTCGCGGTATTGCCGAGTTGGCCCAGGTTGATGCCCAGCCCGCTCGCGATGTTGCTCGCGTTGCCGATGAGCGCGCCCAGGCCCTGTGTGGCCAGCCACAACAGGATGGGCAGCGCCAGCAAGAAGACCAGCGCGCCGTTGAGGGCGGCCCAGCCGCGCTCGTGGACCGCCGCCGTGCGTCCGGCGATGTAGCCGCCGACCAGGAACGAGAGGATCGCGGTGATCCCCGCCCAGATCGCCGAGTACGATCCCGCGTTCTGGTTGCCCGTGCCCTGGGCAGCCTGCCCCGCGTTCACGGTCGACGCGCCGATAGCAAGCCCCAGGATGCTCAACACGAGCAGCGTGAAGAACGCGGCGAGCAAGCCGGCCCAGATCGGCCCCCAGCGCACCCGGTCGGTCGGCAGGGTCATCACCTGCGACACGTTGCGCGTGGTGGTCTCGCGCGTTTCCTGGCCGTCGTTCACGGTCTCGACGGGCGCCGCCGTCATGCCGTCCGCCGGCGCCCGTCCGAGCGCCGCGCCGCGCGTGCGGGTCTGATCGTTGTTCGCCATGTCCGTTTCCTCCTCGATGGATCGTCGCGCCCGGTGGTGTCCCGATCCCGCGCGCCTATCGTCCCTAGTCCATTCCTCGTCCCCATGCGGGGACACTAGGCAGTCTAGGGGCACTTCCTGAGATGAACCTGAGAGGGGAGCATCTCCACTTTTCGACGCACCGGCCGCTCCAGGGTCCCAAACAGGAACGGGCGCACGAAGACCTGCGCGCAGCGGCGACACTGCAAGGTCCAGGTACGCCCATCGATCAGCGCCGCGTGGCGATCTCCGCAGGCCGGGCAGGCGCGCCGAACCGCACGTTCCCCATAGTCGAGGGCGCGATAGGGCCGCGCCGCGTCCACCCCCATATCCACCTTTAGAGGCCGCCCCCCTGGCCACCCAGCATGTGCTTGGCCACCAGGCCGGCGAGTCCCATCATGCCGCCCCCCGCCATACCGCCTCCGCCGCCTCCACCGCCTCCACCGCCTCCACCGGATGCGTCAGGACTCAGAATCACTGGTGGTCGGGAGCCATCTGGTCAGGTATCCTTCTCCTTTTATAGACGTGGTGGATGAAGGAGAGGACGATGGGCTGCCCATACTGCCAGGGGAACGCGACGCTGGAGCTGGAGCGGACGACGACGTTGGGCTATCAGCTGTTCCGCTGTCGTCCCTGCCGGCGCACCTTCAATGAGCGCACGGGCACGCCCTTCAACCACCTCCAGGTGCCCACGGACGTCGCGCTGCTCGTCGTCCTGTGGCGCTTGCGTGCTACAAACTCAGCCTGCGCGACCTCGCGGAGATGTTCCTCACGCGCGGCTTCACCTTCACGCATGAGACGGTGCGGGAGTGGGAGGAGCGCTTCGCCCCGCTGCTGACGGAGCGGTTGGGGGCCAAGCGACGCGGCAAAGCCGGCAAAAAATGGCATGCGGATGAGACCTATGTGAAGGTGGACGGGCGCTGGTGCTACCTGTATCGCGCGATCGACGCCGACGGCAACCTGGTCGACTCCATGCTGAGCGAAACGCGGGACATGGAGGCGGCCAAGCGTTTCTTCATGCGTGCACGCACGATGGTCGGCCACGCCCCAGAGAAGGTCACGACGGACGGGCACGACGCCTACCCGCGCGCTATCCGCGAGACGCTGGGACCGGAGGTCCAGCACCGCACCAGCCGCTATATGAACAACCGGATGGAACAGGACCATAGGGGTATCAAACAGCGCTACTATCCGATGCGTGGCTTCGGCTCCTTTGGCGCGGCGGCCCGCTTCTGTACCGCCCACGACGAACTGCGCGACCATCTCCGCTCCCGTCAACTCCTGAACGAGACGGTGTCCTTGGCCGATCAGCGTCGCCTGTTTCAGGACCGGTGGGGCGAGGTGTGCGCGCTGCTGCAGGCGGCGTAGGCGTTATCACGCGAGCAACACCGTAGGCTGGTGCGCGCAACTGCCTGCTTGCGTTCCGAAAGCTGACGCATCCCTGTAGACGGCTCGCCCGCTCGGTCTGATAAGCGCGTGCTGATAGGCGATGCCGCCGAGGTCGAGAGTGGCTGGAGATGCCGCTGAAGGCGGACAGGAACTGTCCCTATCCTACCGGATCACCAAAGGTAATGTGACAGTGCCCCTCATAGTGTTCGTGCCAATTCCGGCGAGCCAGCCGCGTGGAGGGGCACGCTCCGTCCCGGGGCGAAGCGCGCCAAACGGAACAAGGCGATGTCGTGGTCCGTGTCGCCTCGTTCCGCCAGGTCGGCCATGATCTCACCGATCACGCTGCAGAACTTGAATCCATGGCCGGAGAAACCGGCCGCCATGCTCACCTGCGGGTAGTCGGGGTGCGTGTCCAGGATAAAGTGCTCGTCGGGGCTGTTCTCGAACAGGCAGGTCTGCAGGGCCATGGTCGGCCCGTTCCCATGCGGGAAGTAGCGTGCGGCGCAGTGGCGCAGCACCTCCTCGTCGCGCGGGCGCACCGCGCGGTCGACCGTGTCGGCCTCCGTCGCCTCCTCCAGGTGGTGGTAGCGGCCAAGCTTGAACCCCGGCACGGCGAAGACCGGGAAGCCGTAGTAGCGCCCCTCCTCGACCTCGAGGTTGAAGACCGGGAAGAGGGCCGGCGCGAACAGGTCGGGCGCGTCCGGCTGCAGCCACGCCAGGACCTGGCGCTCGGGGACCACCAGGCCACGCAGCGCCGGCACGACCTCGCCCGCCCAGGCACCCGCCGTCACCACCAGCCGCGCGGCCGTGTAGACGCCGCGATCGGTCTCGACCCGCACCCCGTCGCCGCGCGGTTCCCACGCCAGCATCCGCTCGCGCGCGTGTATCTCCGCCCCGTGCCCCTGCGCCGCCACGACGTGCGCGACGATGCACCGCTCAGGGAGCAAGAAGCCCCCCTCGGGCTGCCAGACGGCCCACAACGCGTCCGGCAAGTTGTAGCCGGGGAAGCGGCGGTTCACCGCGCGACCGTCCAGTACCTCGTGCGGCAGGTCGTGCAGTTCGCAGGAGTGTAGCGACCCCGCGAAGCAGCGTCCGTCGGCGGCGCCGGCGTCGATCGAGCCGGTGATGTGTAATAGTTGCTCGCCCGCGCCCTGCTCTAGCCCGCGCCACAACTCATAGGCGCGCCGCAGCAGCGGGACGTACGACGGGTGCTCGTAGTAGGCCAGCCGGATGATACGCGACACGCCGTGCGACGAGCCCATCGTATGCGGGATGTCGTGGCGCTCCAGTCCGAGCACCCGCTTGCCGCGTCGCGCCAAGTGGTAAGCGGCCGCGCCGCCCATGCCGCCCACGCCGACGACGATCGCGTCGTAGTCCCGCCCACACGCCCCTCTCTGTCCCATTACCCCTACCTTTCTCGTCAGTCGTCAGTCGTCAGTCGTCAGTCGTCAGCTTTCAGCCGTGAGTCGCCACTCGCCACTCGCCACTCGCCACTCGCTATATAACCTTGCGGATCTGCGCCTCAAACCCGACGACGTGCTGCTGGGCCACGGCGAGGGCACGACCTTCGTCGCCGTCACGGATAGCCAGGAGCAGGTCGCGGTGCTCGTGGACGGCTGTGTCGAGGTGGGGGACGCGGTCGAGCACGAGGAACCACATGCGCAGCGACAGGTGATAATAGCGCGTCAGCGTGTCCTCGAGGAACGAGTTCCGGGCGCCGCGGTAGACGAAGTGGTGTACGCGCTGGTCGAGGTCGATGAGCGCTTCGTGGTCCCGCGAACCGTCTAACCGCTCGTCCTCAGCGAGCAAGAGGTCGATCTCGGCGTGGTCCGCCACGCGGGCGCGACGCGCGGCGAGGGCGGCGGCGAAGCCCTCCAATTGCGCCCTAATCTCGGCGATTTGCGCGAGGTCCGTGATGTTGATCTCGCTCACGAACGTGCCGCGACGTGGCAGCACGGTCACCAGGTTGTCCCCCTCGAGGCGCAGCAGCGCCTCGCGAACCGGGGTGCGGCCGAGATTTAGCGCGCGCATGAGCGCGTCTTCCCGCAGGAGGGCGCCGGGCGCGAAGCGCAGCGTGACGATCCGGTCGCGGATCGCCGTGTAAGCCCGCTCGGCCAGGGAGCCGTCGACGCGCGGCGCGTCCCCGCGTGGGTCGATCAAGGATATAGGGTTACTCACGATACGCTCACGGTGATCATGCTCCCTTGCGCGCATGCGGACGTCATGTTGCCGTAGGCGCCTGTCGCGACGCCGCCGTCACAAAATCGCGTGCCTCTTTACAATGTCGCCACTTACTGATATATTAGCTCCAAACCTTGGTGTATATCAAGCGCCAGGAGCACGGGTGAGTGGAGGGATGGGGCGATGCGCGACCAGGCAGGCGTGGTGATCATCGGCGCCGGTATCGTGGGCTGCAGCGCCGCCTATCATCTGGCCATGCTGGGCTGGACCGATGTCGTCGTCCTCGAGCAAGGGCCCCTGTTCCGAACGGGCGGCTCGACCTCGCACGCCCCGGGCCTGATGTTCCAACTCAACGCATCGCGGGCGGTCACGCGGCTCGCCCGCGCGAGCGCCGCGCTCTACGCCGCGCTCGCGGCGGACGGTGAGCCGGCGTTCAGCCCCGTGGGCAGCGTCGAGGTCGCCACGACGCCCGCGCGCCTGGAGGAGATCAGGCGCAAGGCCGGCTACGCCGCCTCGTGGGGCCTTGACGCCGCGCTGATTAGCCCGCGCGCGGCAGCCGATCTCGTTCCACTGCTGCCCGCCGATCGCCTGCTCGGCGCGCTGCATGTCCCGTCCGACGGCGTGGCCCGGGCGGTCGGCGCGGCCGAGGCGCTCGCTCGCCGCGCGGAGGAGCGCGGCGTCGCGTTCCACGCGCACACCCCCGTCATAGGCGTCGAGGTTGTCGGGGGGCGCGTGCGCGCTGTGGAGACCCCGGAGGGGCGCGTCGCGTGCGACGCCGTCTTGCTCTGCGCGGGCATCTGGGGGCCGCGGATCGGACGCATGGCCGGCGTGCCCGTTCCGCTCTCCCCGGTGCAGCACCAGTACGTCCGCACCGCGCCCTTGCCCGCGCTGGCGGGCGAGCGGCGCGAGATCGCCCATCCGATCCTGCGCCACCAGGACCGCTCGCTGTACTTTCGCCAGCACGGCGCGCGCTACGGGATCGGCTCATACCGGCACGAGCCATTGCTCGTGTCCGTCGATGACATCCCGCGCCACGGCCACGGTCACGGCGAGCGCCCAGAGATGCCCTCCGTGCTCCCCTTCACGCCCGAGGATTTCGCGCCGGCGCTCGACGACGCGGCCGCGTTGCTCCCCGCGCTGCGCGGCGTGGCGTTGGACGACGCGATCAACGGCCTGTTCTCTTTCACGCCGGACGGCCACGCGCTCCTGGGCGAAGCGGTCGCCGTGCGCGGCTTCTGGGTCGCCGAGGCTATCTGGGTGACGCACGCAGGCGGGGCGGGGCAGGCGATCGCCGAGTGGATGGTGGAGGGCGCGCCCAGTCTGGACCTGCGCGAGATGGACCTCAATCGGTTCCACCCCCACGCGCAAGCCGCGCCCTACGTCGCCCTCCGCGCCGCGCAGCAGTACCGCGAGGTGTACGACATCATCCACCCCCACCAGAGCATCGAGCAACCGCGCAACCTGCGCCTGAGCCCGTTCCATCGCCGCCTGGAAAACCTGGGCGCGGTCTTCGCGGAGAGCGCGGGCTGGGAGCGCCCGCGCTCGTTCGACGCCAACAGGCCCGCCGCCGGCGATGAGGAGCGCGGGCGCACGGGCTGGGCGGCGCGCCACTGGTCGCCCGCGAGCGCGGTCGAGCACAGGGCCGCCCGTGAGCGCGTGGCCCTGTTCGACCTAACCCCGTTCACCAAGCTCGAGGTGAGCGGCGCCGGGGCGTTCGCCTACCTACAGCATATGGCGGCCAACGACCTAAACCGCCCGACCGGCGCGGTGATCTACACGCCGCTGCTCGACGAGCGTGGGGGCGTGGTGTGCGACCTGACGGTGACGCGCCTCGCCGCGGAGCGTTTCCTGGTGGTGACGGGCGGCGTGAGCGGGCCGCACGATGGAGCGTGGCTGCGCTACCACGCCCCCGTCGACGGCTCGGTCTCCATCGTCGACGTCACCTCCGCCCTGTGCTGCGCCGGCCTGTGGGGTCCGCGCGCCCGCGACGTGCTCCGGCGAGTGGCTGACGCCGATGTCTCCAACGCGGCCTTCCCCTATTTCACCGCCCGCCCGCTCACGATCGCGCATACGCCGGCGCTGGCCGTGCGCGTGTCGTACGCGGGGGAGCTCGGCTGGGAGCTCTACGCCCCCATGGAGTACGGCCTGGCCCTGTGGGACGCCTTGTGGGCGGCTGGCCAACCCGACGGCATCGCCGCCGCGGGGACCGACGCGCTGGACTCGTTGCGCCTCGAGAAAGGCTACCGCCTGGCCGGCGTCGACCTGGACACGGAGCACGACCCGTTCGCGGCCGGCCTGGGCTTCGCCGTGCGGCTGGGCAAGGGAGAGTTTATGGGGCGAGCGGCATTGCTGCGCGTGAAGGAGCGCGGTCCCACGCGCAGGCTGTGCGCCATGACGCTCGCCGCGCCGGACGCCGTGGTGGTGGGCAAGGAGCCCGTCTTCGCCCCCACCGCGCGCGGCGCGGCGCTCGGCTACGTCACCAGCGCCAGCTACGGCTACACGGTGCGCCGGGGCATCGCCTACGCCTACCTACCGGTCGCGTGCGCCGCGCCGGGGACGGCGGTCGAGATCGAGTACTTCGGGCGTCGCTACGGGGCGACGGTGGCGACGGAGCCGCTCTACGACCCGTGGGGGACGCGGCCCAAAGGCTGAGCCCGGCGTGCGCCAGCGCACGATGGATGTGCTGAGTCGCTGCACGACGGAGCCCGGGAGGGATGAGGAGAGAGGGACGAGGACACGCAATCGGTCCAGGGACGCGCGATAGGGTCTTTCCGTCGCGCGAACGTTGACGCGCCCGCCGGCGATCCGCCTCGATCCAGGGGGAGGGAGATCGCGCCGGGCTAACAGGAGGTTTACTCCATGGACACACCACACGGCGCCTCGCCTGGGCACCAGGCCCGGGATGACGCGCGGCAGCTCGCCGCGCTCGGCTATCGCCAGGAGCTCCGGCGCTCGCTCGGGCTCTTCTCCACCTTCGCCATGCCGTTCTCCTACATATCGGCCAGCGTGGGCATCTTCCTCCTCTTCGGGCTGGGCATCGGCACGGGCGGCCCCGCCTTCATCTGGAGCTGGCCGCTCGTCGCGGTGGGACAATTCCTAGTGGCCCTCGTCTTCGCCGAGTTGGCTTCGCACTACCCGCTCGCCGGATCGCTCTACCAGTGGGGCAGGCGACTGGCCTCACCGTCGCTGGCCTGGTTCAGCGGCTGGATCTACCTCGTCGCCACGATCCTGACGGCGACCGGCGTGGCTTTCACCATGCCGGGCGTGCTCGACGCGCTCTTTAACTGGCCGGTTACCCCGGGCAATCAGGTACTCATCACGGTGGCGACGCTCGGGCTGGCTATGGTGATCAACATCGTCGGCGTGCGCGTCATGGCCGCCCTCAACAACGCCGGCGTGGCCGCCGAGATCATCGCCACGATCGGCTTCTCCATCGCCCTGTTCATATTCGGCCGCCACCAGTCGCCCGGCATCGTGTTCAGCACGGCCGGCACGGAGCACACCCCCGGCGCCGGCGGCGGCTACCTGGGTGTGTTCGCGCTGGCCATGTTCATGTCGCTGTGGGTCATCTACGGGTTCGACGCGGCCGGGACGGTCGGCGAGGAGACGGTCAACCCGTCGAAGCGCGCCCCGCTGGGCATGCTCGGCGCGGTCGTGATCACCTTCGTCGGCGGTTCCCTGTTCCTGCTCGCCAACCTCCTGGCCATCAAGGACGTGCCCGCGGTCATGAAGAGCGCGACCCCGCTGCTGGACATCATGACCGGCGCCCTCGGCCGCGACGCCGCGACCCTCTACCTCGTCGTCGTCGGCGTGGCCACCTTCGCGGCGACCCTGGCCATCCAGGCCACCGGCAATCGCCTCGTGTATGCCATGGGCCGGGACGACCAGTTGCCTTTCTCGGGGTTGTGGCGTACGGTCCATCCGACCTTTCATACCCCCGTGTGGGCGGCCCTTGCCGTGGGGCTGCTCTCGATGCTGCCCCTGGTGGTGAGCCAGCAGGTCGGCGTGGTCACGACCGGGGCGACGGGCATGATCTACCTGGCGTATTTTCTGACCTGCGTCGTCGTGTTGGTGGCCCGGCTGCGCGGGTGGCCACGCCAGCGCGCCTGGTTCAGCCTAGGGCGCTGGGCGACCCTCGTGAACGTGCTGGCTATCCTGTGGCCGGGGGCCATGCTCGTCAATTTCGCCTGGCCGCGCGCCGCCACCAACCCGGCCCTCGGGTCCGGCGGCGGCTTCCCCGCCCTCGCCAACGCGCCCGTCATCGGCGGGGCGCCGATCTATGAACTCACCGTCGCCGTCGTGCTGGCGACCGGCGCCGCGTACTGGCTGCTGGTGCAGCGCCACCGCGTCCCAGTGCGGGCGGCCGAGCCCGAGCAGGCCGCCCCGTCTGGGACCGGGAGCGCCACTATGACGCCGGCGCGGTAGCGCGGATCACCAGCGAGAACGATCGAGGCTGACGTGGACGGCCTGCCGCCGAGAGCGCCAAAGAGCCGCTCTCAGTGGTAGGCCGGTGCCCATGCGGCCAGAGTGGCGTTGGCGGATGATAGCTAACGTAGGGGTAAGAGGGATGAGAACAGTGTGCAGACGACTGGAGGGGCGCGTCGCGCTGGTGACCGGCGCGGGCCACGGCATCGGGCGCGCCTGCGCCCGGCGCATGGGGCAGGAGGGCGCGCGGCTGGCCGTGGTCGACATCCGCGCCGGCGCCGCCGAGGAAACGGCGCGCCTGCTGCGCGACGAGGACGGCATCGAGGCGTGGGCGTGGGAGACCGACGTGTCCGACCAGGGACAGATAGAGCGGACTGTCGCCTCCGTGCTCGACCGCTACGGCTGCGTCGACATTTTGCACGCCAACGCGGGCGTGCTCGTGCCCGGCACCGTGCTGACGCAAGCGATCGACGACTGGGACCGCACCTTCTCCGTCAACGTGCGCGGCATCTTTCTGACCGCGCGCGCCGTGATCCCCGCGATGCGCCGGAGCGGGGGCGGGGCGATCATCAACACGGCGTCTATTTCAGGGATGATCGGCGAGCCCGCCCTAGCGGCCTACAACGCCTCGAAAGGGGCCATCATCAACCTGACGCGCCAGATGGCGGCCGACTTCTCGCGCGAGGGCATCCGCGTCAACTGCATCTGTCCCGGCTGGATCGAGACCGGGTTCAACGACCCGATCCTGGACAAGCTGGACGCCGACCAACTGGCGCGCCTGGTCGACATCTGGATACCGCTGGGGCGGCAGGGCACGGCCGAGGATATTGCTCCCTGCGTGGCCTTCCTGGCCTCCGACGACGCCCGCTACATCACCGGCCACGCGTTGGTCATCGATGGTGGCCTGACGGCGCTGTGACCCGTCGCTATAGACAGTCAGAAAAGGAATTAGAGGGGACCTGACAAAACGGGCGGGATACCGTACCCTGAGCATACGGAGTAAGAGCCGATGCGAGAGGAGGTATCCCGTGACCTGTCCTGCCCGCAGCCACGCGTCGATCACGCATGACCAGAGACGGAACGCCCCACCCCGACAGCGACCTCCGGTCATGCACACCAGCGCTTCGTTCTCTCCGACAGACTGATAGGCGGTACTCATGGCACAACAACGAACAGTGCCGCCATCATACCGCATCGCGGCCTCCTCCTCCCATTGGCGCACGATCCGGGTGCGTCCACCACAGCGACAGACGGTTAGGAGGGCCGGGTACTGAGGGGCTTGGTAGCGCTCCCTTTCTAAGCCCAATGATCGCCCATATTATGGCCCCCGCTTTGTCTATTTTGTTACCCAACATTTTGAGTTCGCCAGCAGCATCTTGACAAACGGCGCCTACACCTGTCGGCTGGCGCCGCCCCATCCTGTAAGGGCCGCGGGCATGACGAGACGGGACGCTCCCTACGGTCTCGCTGTTCTCCATCCGATATAGAGGGTGGGGCCAATAGGTTAACAGGGAGCAGGGCGGGCGATGATACCACACAGAGAAGGACAGGAGCCGGTAGCGGTGCCCTGCCCCGTCTGCGGCGGGACGGGGAGCTTGTTCCTCCTGGGTCAGCGCCACGACCCGCTATCCCGGGGGCGATGGCTGCGCGCCTTGTTCAGGCGCTCCGCGGTCACGCGGGTGTACCACTGCGCCATCTGCGACGAAGTGGTGCTGCGGAGGACGCGAGACGAGGGCGCTTGGCGCCGCGGTACGGCGTGACGCCGTGCCCGTCCCTACGCCCCTTCGGCGGCCGTGGGTCCACCCGCTCGGTCCGCGCCCGCGTCCGCGCTCTGTTCGGCGTCGCCCACGGGCACTACCCAGGCCACCGCGAGCGCCGCGACCAGCGGAGCCACGCGCCGCTGCGTGGCCATCGGTAGGGCGCGTTGTCATGGCTCCCGTCGCTATCTAACACGTTGTTGTGGGGTAGATGCCGGTCATGCGGCGCGCCGATAGTCGTGGTGCAGGCCACCCAAGACGGGGATGGATACGACGAATGCCGCCGGTGGGTGCATCGCGCCCCGCTGTTTCGCCGCATCGGGGATGGCCTGCCCTATCCCTTGATGCGGCCGTGCGGTGTTGACGTACGCGCAATACGCCCGGAGCACACGCTGCACCTGGCCCTCATGCAGGATGAGGAGGTGGTCGAGGCACGCGCGCCGGACGCTGCCGAGGAACCTTTCGCAGAGAGCGTTCGCGCGGGGCGCGCGGACGGGCGTGCGCAACACCTCGATGCGGCTCCCCGCCGCGACGCGGGCGAACTGCGCGCCGAACGTGCTGTCATTGTCGCGGATCAAGAAACGTGGTGCCGTGCCGAACGGGGTCGCCTCGCACAACTGCTGGGCGACCCAAGCATCGGTCGGATGCCGCGTCACGCCGAGGTGGACGACCGTGCGCGAGCCCAGGTCGACGCTGAAGAACGCGACGAGCGCGCGGAAGCGCAGGTCGATGACCGGCAGGACGTCGCACGCCCACACCTCATGGGCGTGATTGTGCAGGAAGGTCGCCCACGTCTGTCCGTGCGGGCGCGGCGCGCGGATCGTGCGCATATGCCGCTGGACCGTGCGTTTGCCGACCCGGATGCCGAGCTTGAGCAACTCGCCGCGGATGCGTTCGGCACCCCATAGCCGGTTCTCCGCGGCTAGCCGTTTGATCAGCGCGATCGTCTCAGGTGCCACTTGCGGTCTCTTCGTTGCGGCCGCCGATCTCGCGCACCACACGAGGTGGTACCCTTGGCGGTGCCAGCGCAGCAGCGTCTCCGGCTGGACGATGAGCAGTGCAGAGCGCCAACTGCGCGTGAGGCGCGCCAGGAGGACAAGCAGCACGCGATCGCGCGGCGTGAGCGCGGGGCGGGTGACTTGGCGCTGGAGCACGCTCAACTGCTGGCGCAGGAGCGCGTTCTCGGCCACCAACGCGGCCTTGCTCATGGTCATATCGGCGACCGCTCCGCGTACAGGCGCCCTCGTCGCGGGCTTGGTCCACTGCAGGAGACGGGTATGGACAGCGCGGAAGCTCTTCTCCGCGCGCTTCTTCAGTAGGCCCAGGATCGTGGTCATCGTATCATACCCTCCCGCCCCCTCAAGCACGATCCGCTGGAGTGCGGGACCGCAGCCGATTATCGTTTACCCTGAGCATACCCGGCCTGCCAAAGCACAGCGTGGAGGCCCGAATGGCGACGGGAGCCAGGACAGCCACGCCACGCGCGCCTACAGCATCCAACACAGCCGCCGTCGAGAACGAAATGGCCCTGGCGCGTGGCGTGGCGCCTTGACATCCGAGGCGTTGTGTGTTTTCCTGTGTAATTAAGGCGCTGTCCAACGTTGGAAAGGCCACCAGCCCCTACAGGAGGAGCCCATGGATCGCTACCGCCCACGCCTCCGTCGCCCGCCTACCCGTCGCACATTCCTCGCGCGTGGCCTGCTCGCCGCCTGCCTCGCCCTGCTCGCCGCGCTCCCCGGCGTTGCCGCCCCCCCACGCGCCCTGGCCGCCTGTTCCCTCCACAACCCCCTCATCGCGGGGGCCGACCCCTCCGTCTGGTATGCTAACGGCTCCTACTACCTCGCTCAATCGGACGGGACGACCATCGTCCTGCGCGCTGCGCCGACCGTCGGCGGCCTGGCAAGCGCGGCCCCTCACACCGTGTGGACTCCCCCATCCGGTACCGACCACAGCGCGCAGGTCTGGGCGCCCGAGATCGAGAACCTCAACGGGCAGTGGATCATTTACTTCGCCGCCGCTACTGACAAGGGCAGCTTCAACGCCACCAACAACATGCACCGCCTCTTCGCGCTCACCGCCACCAGCGGCAATCCGCTCGGGGCGTGGTCGTTCTTCGGTAAAGTCCAGGACCCTACGAACGAGTGGGCCATCGATCCTACCGTCTTCACCTACAACGGCGCCTGGTATGAACTCTGGTCAGGCACCTCGCCCGGCAACGGCGGCACCGCGCCACAGCAGCTCTACATCGCCCACATGCACGACCCGTTGCATGTGGACGACGCCTACCGCAAGCTGATCGCTAACCCCGACCAGAGTTGGGAGACCTCGCGTGCGGCTATTGAGGAGGGACCGGAAGCATTCATCGCCCCCACCGGCCAGCTCACCATCGTCTACAGCGCCAACGCCAGCTGGACGACCGCCTATACGCTGGGCGAACTCCGCTACAACGGCGGCAACATCGAGAGCTACACCGGGTATGCGAAGGCCGGCCCGGTCTTCGCCTCGGGGGGCGGCGTGTACGGCCCCGGCCACGTTTCCCTGCCCGTGCCCGGCCCTAACGGCCACCTCTGGCTCGTTTACCACGCCAAGACGCAGCAGGCCGACGGGTGGGACGACCGCAAGATCTTCGCCCAGCCCCAGGTCTGGAACGGCAACGGGACCCCCAGCTTCGGCAGCCCGGCCGGCGCCATCTCCTTCGACGAGCAGACGCAGCAGGCCTGCTGACCGCGTGCTCGCCCGTCGCGCCGATCCGGCGCCGTCCGCGACGGGGACGCCTATAAGACGCCTACCGCGCGCCCCACGCACACGCGCTACAGCTGGTCCCCGAGCCGGAAACGGTAGGGCGCGAACTGGCAGCGCGGGCAGGCCCATCATTGGGGGCGGCACCGCACGGGTGGTGAGCGCGCGGGCGCGCGGCGTGGCCCCCGTGTTATGACTCCTTTCCTCATCCATTGGTAGTCGGATGAGGAAAGGAGTCATAACAGGTCGATACTCTCCACTTCTAACGTCACGCGCTCCCGTAGAATCCGGGCGACCGATCGTGGTACGCTTATGATGTCCTCTGGTTGTGACTTGCCCTTCGGGGCCCCTGACCGCTCGACGCTCCTATGTGGAGACGTATACTGTACTTCGTCTGTGCCCGCAACCAGAGGCGTCCTCTCTACCCCCCACACATGCCTCGTCGGTCTCAGGCGGAGCCTCGTTAGTATTAAGTGGCCGGTTGGACTGGTGCGTGACCATCGACCATCGACTGGCCGCACCAGCCGTGCTCTCGCGCACGATGAGCCGGAAGGGTAGCGTCAGAACTCAGAATTAGTGGTGGTCGAGAGCCCGTCAGTGGGATATCCTTCTCCTTTTAGAGCGGCGCATGGAGGAGGGGACGATGGCTTGCCCATACTGCCAGGGGGACGCGGCCCAGGAACTGGAGCGGACGACGGCCTTGGGCTACCGGCTGTCCCGGTGCCGCCCCTGCCGGCGCACCGTCAACGAGCGCACGGGCACGCCCTTCAACCGCCTGCACGTCCCCACCGACAGCGCCCTGCTCGTCGTGCTCTGGCGGCTGCGCTACAAACTGAGCCTGCGCGACCTCGCCGAGATGTTCCTCACGCGCGGCTTCACTTTCACGCACGAAACCGTGCGGGAGTGGGAGGCGCGCTTCGCCCCGCTCCTGGCGGAGCGATTGCGCGCGAAGCGGCGCGGTAAAGCAGGGGTGAAGTGGCAGTGCGATGAGACGTATGTGAAGGTGTACGGGCGCTGGTGTTACCTGTATCGGGCCAGCGACGCCGACGGCAGCCTGGTTGACTCGATGCTGAGCGAGACGCGCGATATGGAGGCGGCCAAACGCTTCTTCGCGCGGGCACGCACGGTGGTGGGCCATGCGCCGGAGACGGTGACGACGGACGGGCACGACGCCTATCCGCGCGCCATCCTGTGTCGGACAGCCCCGCAATGCATCGACCCTCGCCACGCTTTTATGCGCAGGAAAGAACGTTGCACCAGGGATGGAGCCTTGCAAAGTCGCTTTTGTCTCCAATTAATCGCCCATTCTGTGCGATACGAGGCGCTGCGGCTGGAGAAGACAGCTCTGTGCCATAGCAGGGCGAGAAGTCGTGTCGACCGTGCGGATACCAGAGGCTGGACAACAGGCGCGATGCGCGCATATCTCGCGTCAGGCAATGATCAAGCCGTTGGATGATGCTGCCGACGATGCAGATGACCTTATCGGCCAGGACAGGTTGTAGAGTCTCGGGTGCAGCCCGATGGGCGCCTCGGCACCCTCCCGGCGCAGCATCACGCCTCCCAATCTTCGACGAGGAGGCCCGCGACCCGCGAGAACTCGCCCACGTTGTGCGTCACGACCGTGGACGCCGTGGCCAAGGCGATGGCCGCGATGCAGAGATCGTTGGGGCCGATGAGCCGGCCGCCCCCCGCCAGGTCGGCGCGGACGCGCCCATACGCGCGCGCCGCCGCGCGGTCGAACATCGCCAGCGGGAGCGGGTCGAGCAAGGCGTCCACCTGCGCGCGGTTGGCGGACGGATCGGCCGACCGCTCGGCGCCGTAATAGAGCTCGGCCGCGACGATCGCCGCGAGCGCGAGTTCGCCGGCGTGGGCACGCATCCGCGCCGTGAGGCGCGGCGAGACCTGGCGTAGGTACGCGACGCACGCAGTAGTGTCGAGCATGTAGATCACGCCCCGAACACCTCCTCCTCGTCCAAAGGTAACTGGTCCGGGGCAACGAACGTGTCGTCTGTGATGGAACCGGCCGTCCGCGCTATCCACGCGTCCCAATCCACCTCGCCCCCCGCGCGCCCGTCGTCGATCGTGACCACCACCTGACGCCTCCCCGGCGTGACCGGGGTCGGCAGGGTGATAGTCGCCGTCGTCCCGTCGTCGCCAACGGTCATCGTCGCCTCGATACGCGTCAAATGCGTCCCTCCCTTCCGTGCGCTATCCTGCTCTACTTACTATCCCACACGCCGCCGTCGGACGTGTCCTGACCGATTAGTGTATCCGAGCGTCGGGTCGGAATCTAGGCCGCGCGTCGATAGGCATGGCGCAAGCCGTCCAGGACTGGCACGGTTTCGACGAGGCCTGTGGCGGTCGACAGGTACTGTCACGTTAAGGGGTAGGGAGAGCGTTGGGCATGATCGCGCACATGCTCTCCCGCCGTGCCGCGCCGCCGCTGTTAGGCAGCGACGCCCGTGACCCCGCGCCCTGTCACGAAGCGATCGGCCAAGATAGCGCGGCCCGCATCAGATCGAAGGCCGCTGGCTGTACTGTGTCGTGGCTACCCAAGGTATCCGTGCGGTGGCAATAGTATATCT
>JAABUZ0100004775.1_pt1 | contig 18398 bp, 25 predicted proteins | sample 5562091 | NCBI WGS metagenome assembly JAABUZ01 (sample SAMN12813069, study PRJNA571459) | rock metagenome | isolation source: Antarctica rocks | place: Antarctica: Victoria Land, Linnaeus Terrace sud | collected 2015-12-21 | reverse complement strand
CCACACCGACCGCCTACCGCCGAAACTTCACGGGCGGCTGAGCCAGCTCCGAAACCGTCGCAGCGGGAACCTCATCCGGCGACCGCAACGCGCTCCATCTCAGGACACAACCAAGATCAACACCGTCCCCGCAACGGGATCCGCTAACGGTGACGGCAAGGGGGACTAGGCTTGGACATGCCAGAACGCGGGAGCTCGGTGGGGCCGGGCTGAGAGGGCGGCTGTGAGCCGCCGACCGCTTGAACCTGAGCCGGGTAATTCCGGCGTAGGGAGTGAAGCGACGTGGTCCATGTCCGTTTGCCTTTCGCGGCCTCAACTCGGGTCGATCCGGGGCCCGAGGTGCCGCTCATGTTGGCCGAGTCTGCGCCACGCACCCTGCTGGTCACCCGTGGGACTGGAGTTGGGCTACCTGTTCGTTACGCTGGGCAACCCGTCGCCGCTGCTCAATGCCGGCTGCCGCGCGGCCCGGTCGGCGGCGCCGCTGGCCTGCTCGGTGGGTTGTGATGAGTGGATCGCCGGGGTGGTCGGATCGATTGTGGAGCGAGATCGGGGGGATCTATACCGCGATCTTGGCGCACCCGTTTCTGACCGGATTGGCCGATGGCAGCTTGGCTCCGGCCGCGTTTGGCCACTTCTTGTGTCAGGACGTGCACTATCTGCGTGGCTATGCCCGCGCGTTGGCCGTGGTCGGGGCCAAAGCACCGACGCACGCGGACACCGCGATGTTCGCTCGGCACGCCGCCGGCGCGGTCGATGTGGTCGAGGGTGAACTGGGACTGCACACTATTCTGCTGGCCGAGCTTGGCCTCGGACCGGATGTGCTCGCTGCGGCGCCGGTGGCTCCGACCACCCGCGCCTACACCAGCTATCTGCTGGCGACCGCCTACGGCGGCAGCTTCGCCGACGGGCTGGCCGCGGTGCTGCCCTGCTATTGGATCTACGCTGAGGTGGGCAAGGCCCTGCACAACGCGGGATCCCCGGACCCGCGCTACGCCCGCTGGATCGACACCTACGCCGGTGCGGAGTATGACGCCGTCGTGGCTGAGGTCCTCGCCGTCACCGACCGCACCGGACCTGGCCTGGGCGCGGAGGAACAGGCCCGGGCCGGGGGGCACTTCACCGTCACCGCCCGTTATGAATGGATGTTCTGGGACGCGGCGTACCGGTGTGAACAGTGGCCGCTGTGAGCGCCCGGGCCCAGATTCCGCCGCGGGCGTTGACGATCGCCGGGTCGGACTCCGGCGGCGGCGGGGGCATCCAGGCGGACCTGAAGACCTTCCTAGGCTGCGGAGTACACGGTTCGTCGGTGATCACCGCGGTCACCGTGCAGAACTCGCTCGGTGTGTCGGGCTTCTACGAACTGCCCCCGGCCGCGGTCGCCGAGCAGCTCGACGCGGTACTCGACGACATCGGCGCTGGCGCGGTCAAGACCGGCATGCTCGCCTCCGCGGCGATCATCTCCACGGTCGCCGACGCTCTCACCCGCCGCGCGCCGGTCCCGCTGGTGCTCGACCCGGTAGCCGTGTCCAAACACGGCGATCCGCTGCTGCGCGAGGACGCCCTCAGCTCCCTCATCGACCGGCTGCTACCGCTGGCCGCGCTGCTCACCCCGAACCTCGGCGAGGTGCGGCTGCTGACCGGGTTACACGTCACAGACCGGGCCGGTCAGCTGGAAGCGGCCCGCCGCCTACACGCGTTAGGACCGGCGTGGGTGCTGGTCAAGGGCGGGCACCTACCCGACGCCGACGCCGTCGACCTGCTCTACGACGGCCACACCGCAACCGAGCTCACCGCGGCCCGCGCCGACACCAGCCACACCCATGGCACCGGCGACACCCTCGCCGCGGCCATCACCGCCGGACTCGCCCGCGGCCTGCCGATGATCAACGCTGTGCGCAGCGGCAAGTACTACGTCACCCAGTCCATCGCCGCCGGCTACCCACTGGGCGCCGGCATCGGCCCGGTAGGCCACGCCTGGCGCCTCGCCCCACCCGACCCCCAGCTGCGCGGCGAGCAGACTCCTGCCGGCGGGCGTGACACGTCGCCACGATGAGCGACCACACCGGTGAGACCCGCCCGATCAGAGTGTTGCTCCTGGATTTCAAGGATCGGCTGTTCCTGCTTCGCGGACAGGATCCGGTGCCTTTGCAAGCGGCGAGGCGTCCCGGCAGACGAACCACTACGGGGCGCAAATTGGTGCCACCAGCGACGCGACTCCCGATGATCGCGAGGCTCCCGTAGCCCGATCCCACCGCGGGACTGACTTCTTTTTTGGGGGTCCAGGCCCCGGGCGAGCTTGCGCATCGCGTAGAGGTTGCTCGGGAAAGTCAGCTCTCTTCACAGTTTTGAGGGTGTGGCGCGGGTCGGCGCGTCGGGGTCGAGGTCTTCCGAGTATGGGAGTCGGACTCTCTTGCTCAGCGGCTGGTCATGCTCTGCCTAGCCGATTGAGTGGATGAGGCCGTAGGCGACGGCCTCTTGAGCATCCAGGTAGCGTCCGGCCCGGACGTCGGCGGCAATTTCGCCCACCGAGTGTCTGGTAGCTGTGGACAGACGCTCGTAGAAGCGGTCGATCTGGTCTTGGTAGTGGTGAACCTGTTCAGTCAGCTGGTTGGCGGTGCCCTCCAGGCTGGTGCTGGTGTTGGGTTCGCAGAGACGCAGCTGAGCGTGACGTGCGGCGATCCGGCGGGGCGCAGCCGCCAGCACCCCGACGGCAGGGCCCTCTGCTCGACCCACACAAATGGCGTGGACCGGTACACCAAGCAGGTCGATGATGTCGATGAGGCTGAAAGCCCCCTGGATCGTCCCGCCGTAGGCATTCAGGCGCAGGTTGATCGGATCCGACCCGGTGGCGTCCAAGGTCATGAGCTCGGCCGCTGCTCGAGTCACGGTGTGGTCGTCGAGGACGCCGGCGATAACCACGGTGCGACGCTTGAGCAAAGCTGCGGCCAATGAATCCGTGGAGCGGTCGTCGGTGACAGGATCGGCGGGGGCCACGGGGATGGGTTGGTGGGGGGCGGGGCGATGAGGAGGCCATCGGGGAGCCGGGGAAGTGCTCATGTTTTACGGTTTCCGAGCCGCCAGTCGAGGTTCTTGTCGATGGCGGCCACATAGCGCTCCAGGGTCGACAGGCGGACGTCAGCGTCTCCGGACTCGAGCCGGGCCACGGCCGATTGGGAGGTCCCCATACGAGCGGCCACGGTGGTCTGGGACAGGCCCTCGTGGCGCCGATGGGCAGCCAGATCGACGGCAAGGTGGCGCCGGCGCTCGGCGATGGCTTCGAAGCCGGGGAACACCGACTCGTGGGTGCGCTCGTCATCCGCAGGCTGGCTAGCGTCCACTTGCTCCTCCATCTCAGCTATGGTATCTCATAATAGTGATGGTAGTCGTTGCCCAGCGCAGCACGCTGGCATGAGCGCCCAGGGCACCGCCCCGACCCCGTGTCGCTGACTGCCAAACCGAGGAGGACACATGGAAACGACCACCGGTATCGCGGCTGGCGTACCGTTCACGGCGCTCCCACCGGCTGGAGCCACCGACGGCCCTTCGCCGTTGATCGTGACTTGGCACATGCTGGACGCGCCTCGCACGGACTCGGCGTTCGCTGCCGCACTGCCCATGACTGGGGTGCCTGCCTGGCGGGTGCACCTGGGCATGCCGATGTGTGGCGCGCGGATGGTCGACGGCCGCGTCGACGCCGCGGTCGAACTCATCCGCAAGGACCCGCTGATGGCGTATGCAGCCCCCTTCACGCTCCAGGCCGCCGACGAATTCCCGGCCGCTTTGGCCGCACTGCGCGATCAGCTGCCGGTCGACGACGAACCGATCGGCATCCTTGGCGGTTCTCTTGGTGGTGCCGTGGCGCTGGAGGTGTGGGCCAGGCAGCGGACTGCGATCAAGGCGGTCGCACTCGTCAACCCGGCTGTGCGGGCGCGGTCCACCGTCGGGGTGATCGAGGCAGCGTTCGGGCAGCCGTACCCGTGGACCGCGGATTCCCGAAAGACCGCCGCCGACCTGGATTTCGTTGCCCGCGTCGAAGACTTCACGACGCAACCTCCGTTACTGCTCGTCAGCGGCGAACGCGACCATCCAGCGTTCCAGACGGACGCGGCCGACCTGGTCCACGCACTACGCGCGCAGTACGCGCACCCGGAAGATGTCGAACTGATCACTGTGCCGGGTCTGGCGCACCCACTGGCCGACGAACCCGGTCTGGAACCGGCCCCACAGCTGCCCGCCGCCATGGCCGTCGACGAGATTCTCACACAGTGGTTCCTCCGGGTACTCACAACGAAGTGAGCGACGACTGGCTAAGTCAGGCCAGTGCACCGCCCTGACAGCAGTGAGCGGCGAGGGTCCCGTATATCGATCGCTCACCGGCACATTCTGGTGTTCACTGGCGTCATGGGGTGACAGGCCGGCGTCCACGAATCCGTGACGCTGGTACAGCGCGATCGTGTGGCGATTAACCGTTTTCACGGACAGCGTCATGGCGCAGTTCGGGAAACCGCTGGGCGGCTCTGGTGATGGCCTGCCGGACCGCCTTGTCTCCGACGCCGCGTCCTCTGGCCTCCGGCGCAACCCACATCGAGATCATCTCGACCGTGCCGCCGGCATCGGGCGCGGTGATGCTGACCATGCCCGCCGGCTCGCCGTCCAAGGCGATGACCAGGTTCACTGGCACGTCCCGCAGCCGCGCCAGCCACCTTTGCTCTGTGTCCCCTGCGCCGGTCCAGTCCGCCAACGCGGACCCGAACACTTGGGGTGCCTCCGCGAGTGCCGATTGCCGCAGCTTGCGCCACACCGGCCAGTCGTCCGGCTTCAGCTCCCGAGTCTCGATCGCGGTCACACGACGAATTATCGGCCGGGGATTATAGGCCAGCCGTCCGCTCCGGCTACACATGTGTCCGTAGCGCGATCCCTGTTGGGCGGGCTGTCGGTGGCTCCTCAGCCGCTCCCGCTTCGCCGTAGCGGGTGGGTTCAGCGCCGCGCCCATCCTGGATCGTCGTGGCCTACGGAGCAGCGATCCACGGGGGACGTGGCGCGCACGAGGGCGGTTGCGGCCGGGTGCCAGGGTCGGTGGAGCGGACCGCTGAGGACCAGCGATCGGCGGGTGCACTCGCGGAGCGGAACCAGTACTACGTCCGGCCCCACCATGCCGGCGGCAGAACCGGGGACGATCGAGACGCCCACACCCGCACGCACCATTGCGAACAGGGTGCCAAGTTGTCGGATCCGGTGAATCGGGGCGAAGGGCACCGCGCCGCCTCGGTGTATCTCACGGATCGCACGCTCGCAACCGCCGGTGGATAGCAGGAAATCGTCGTCGTACAGGTCGGCGACGTCCAGCTCGTCCTGTGCGGCGAGCGGGTGGTCGGCGCGCAGCACCGCGTGGAAGACGTCGCTATCGAGGACCACCGCATGGTCGGGGACGTGCGGCGGGTCGACCAGCACGGCAAGGTCGGCCACGGCCGAGTCGAGCCACCCGGCGACCTCCTCGTCCTCGCCCTCGAACAGCGAGATGGCGACGCCGGGGAAGTCGGCGCGCCACTGCTCGAGCAGAGCGGGGACCAGCGCGTGGCAGACCGTGGGTGGCGCCGCGAGTGCGATTGAGCCGCTGGGATGTCCATCCCGACGCGCGGCGAGCTCCTCCACTGCGCGTACCGCGGTGACAGCGACGCGGGCCTGCGCGAGGACCTGCTCACCGAGAACGGTGGTACGGGGCGGCCCGGGGCGGGACAGCACGGGCCGGCCGGTGGCTTGCTCGAGCGAGGCGACCGCGTGCGAGACGGCGGACTGGCTGATGCCGAGCCTCGTCGCGACCGCGGAGAAGCTGCCCTCGTCAACGACGGCGACAAGGGCACGGAGCTGGGGAATACCGACTGGCATGAGCAGTCCTCATAGGTCTTGGTTGGTGACTTGTTGGACTCATGATGGTGCGCCCCCGAGAATCAAAGCGCCAGCGCCGCAACGGGCGGTACCGGCGGATGGGAGAGACGTAGCAGTGGCCGGGACAAGTGAGCGCACCGACGTTGAGCGGTGGCTGCCCAGCTTTATAGGGTTGTCGGTGGTCTGGGGCTCCAGTTTCGCGCTGATCAAGGTGGGGTTAGACGCCGGGGTCGCGCCGATGTGGGTGGCGTTGTGGCGGTGCCTGTTCGGGGCGCTCGCCCTGCTAGCGATCTGCGCCCTGCGGCGGGACAAGCTGCCTCGCCACGCCCGTACTTGGGGGCACGCACTCGTGGTGGCCGCGCTACTGAACGCCGCACCGTTCGCCCTGTTCGCCTACGGCGAGCAGCACGTGAGCTCGGTGCTCGCCGGCGCACTGAACGCCACGACTCCGCTGCTCACGTTGATCTTCGTGCTCGTCCTCATCCCCGGGGAACGGGTGACAGGACAGCGGCTGGTCGGGTTTGCCCTGGGGTTCGTGGGAGTGCTGTGCATCCTCGGCATCTGGCGGGGCCTGAGCAGTGGAACGGCGGCCGGCGAGCTGGCATGCCTCGGCGCGACTACCTGCTATGGGGCAGGCTTCGCCTACACCCGCCGGTTCTTCTCCGGCCAACCGGGATCAGCAGTCGCGCTGTCGGCGACACAGATCAGCTGCGCCACCGTCGAGCTGGCGCTGGCCACCGCGATCACCAACGGAGCCCCGACCTGGCCAGGGTGGCCTGCCGCTGTCGCTCTACTGGTACTCGGTGCCCTGGGCACCGGTTATGCCTACATGCTGAACCTGCAAGTAATCCGGGCAGCCGGCGCGACGATCGCCTCGACCGTCACCTACGTGATCCCGATTTGGGCCACCGCCTTAGGGGCACTTCTGCTGGGCGAGCCGGTGGGCATCAACACCGTCGCGGGTGCCGTCCTAGTGGTGGCGGGCATTCTCACCACCCGGCTGCCCGCCCGCGGCGGACGGGCGCCACGGCACAGCGCTGCCGCCCCACCCAACCAACAGACAGCGTGGCGCCAGCGACAGTGAGGGCGGCTCACGCCGCCGGCGACTCGTCACCGCAAGACGATCGGCTTGCGACACGGTGTCGACGTAGCTATCCGAGAAAATGGGCGATTGCGTCCAGCCAAGCGCTGGGTTGGTCGACGTGGGCCATGTGCCCGGCTTCCTCGAGCACGACTGCTTGGCAGGACGGGAGCATTGCGGCGGCCCGCTGGACGCCAGACACCGGAAACGTCATGTCGTGGCGCCCGTGCAGCAACAAGATGGGGACACCGGTCGCTGCGAGCTGGGCAATGGGGTGCTCGAGGCGGGCTGGCGGGCAGGATGCCGGCTTGCCATGGGCGTAGCCATTCAGCCGAGAACTGCACATCGGCCAGCCGCAGAAGATAGCCCGGCAGGGCCTCGGCACGCCAGACGTTGGCGGGGGCCGAGGCCACGGCCGCCGCCCGGGTCAGCTGTGGCCCGGCCAGCGACGTGTCCGCCCATACAGACGCCTCGGCGGCCCGTCGCTCCTCCCGTTCGGGACACTGGCCAAACGCCGCAGCATCGACCGGCAACACCCCGCTGGAGGCGATTATCAGATGCTCGACCCGGTCCGGAACGGCCACAGCCGCCGCAGTTGAGCCGGCCATGACGCGACTTCGCCACGACTTGGAGTCTGGCACCTGGCACGAACGCCACCAGGACCTCCTTGACGCCGAGGAAGCCGACGACGGTTACCGTCTTCTCATCGCAGGGTGAGGCGATCCTGCCGGCGTTCCGGAGAACGATCGGTGCCCGGTCACCGATCACCGGCGCCGGCAGGCGATCCAGACCGGCCCCAGATTGCTGGGCTGGGCGCGCAAGCGCCGCAGTCGCCGATTACGGGTAATCGCGCAGATAGTGCGGCTTGACCGGTCGGGTTACAAGATCGCGGACGCGTGAAAGTTCCCTGAGCGTCACCGGACCAAAGACGCCGTCGACCCCGAGTCTGCGGTGCTCCTGAAACTGACGCACCTGGTCAGCTGTAGTAGGTCCGTAGATACCGTCGTCGGGAAGTTGGTAGCCGAGGCCGCCGAGTAAGCCTTGCAGCTCAGCGACATCGGCGCCGCCTACCGCCGACTCGGGGTCGTACGCAAGTGACCGCTCGCCAAGCGACCACGAATCACTGGACTCGCTCGCCTTCGACATGTCCGTCAAGATACAAGCGTGTGGGGACCTCAGCTGGTCCCGTGGGCGGAACGGCCGGTGACTGCGAGACTCGGTTGGCGGTCAGATCCACGATCTCCACCCTCACCGCAACGGCATCCGTGACCGATCGGTGACCGGTCGCCGATCGACGACCGGTCAGGGATCCCTGACCGGACTCACGCACCGGCCAGCCGCTCAATCCACGGGTGGTTGGGCTGAGTCAGCAGAAGAGCGTCGAGGAGCCAGCGTCGTTGGTCGTCTGGGAGTTCATCGCTCAGCGCATCGAAGTCGGCTTGATCTTTCGGTCGCGGCTGATGGCTCTTGTACAACAGTTGGATCTCGGGCGTCAGCACCGGTCGCCCTGGCTGCGAGGCGGGTCCGGTCAGCGTTGCCCACGGTCGCCGGATGCGCTCATCGCGGCGGTAGACCCATGCGGTGTCATCGTTGGCAGCGAGGTTATCGACCATCAGCTGCAGCTGCCAGGGGTGCTGGCGCGAAGGTCGACACCACACGTCGTGGACGCTAGACGGCAACCTCGTCTCCGCTGGCCAGGGGCCCAGTGTGCCGGGCGGGTCGGCGGCGTACAGGTCCCAACCAGCTAGGCAACGCCGCAGGTCTTCCAGGTGCGGTCGCAGCACGAGGACATCGACATCAACATGGGCGCGGCTGCGGCGCCCCAGATGTAGGTCGATGGCCCAGCCGCCGGCGACCCACCAGGGCACGGTCGCCGACTGCAGGAGTTTGCTGACCGCGTCAATACTCAACGGCTCCCACAAACCCAACTCCAAAGTCACCAGGTCATCCTGCCTGGTTCACCGGCGAGGTTGATGCCGATGCAACACCATCGGAGGATGCCCGGAACACGATCGGCTTACGACACCGCTGTGGCTGGCGACGATGTGCTGGCCGGGCTTGCCGGACCGCCCAAATACGTTCAGCTAACACGGCGACGTCCCATTAGGCCAATGGGAGCGGCGATAGCGGGGCATCCTAAAATATGGCCACATGGACTGGCTTGACATCGACAACGTCCGGATTGCCTACCGTGTGCGCGGGACCGGCCCACCGCTTCTGGCGCCCGAGTGCAACTACACCTGGAGCTCAGTTGTCGAAGATCAGCTGGCGCAGCAGTTCACGCTGATCGTGGCCTCGCCCAGGGACTATGGCCCAAGCACCAGGACCGGCGGGCCCGAGTACAACGTCCAGGACTGGGCGACCGATCTGCAAGCCGTCACCCGTCACCTGGGGTACGACCGCTTCCTGTTCTTCGGGTATTCCTTCACCGGCGCTTTCGGGCCGTGGCTCGCCCGTCGCCTGGTCGCCACAAATGCGGTCGCAGCAGTTGCCGCCGGTGGATTCCCCCTTCTCGGTGACTATCGGGTGACGCTGGCCGACGTCGAGGAGCAAGCCCGAACCTTGCAGCACGATCCAGCCGTATTCGCGCAGGTGCAACAAAGATTTGATCCGCTCGCAGCCCGGGCGTTCTACCGAGACCTCGCCACCCTGTCGCCGGACACACTGGTCGATGATCTGCCCTGCCCCCTCTACTGCTTCTGGGGAGACCAAGACACCGACGCAGTCGAGATGGTCCTCTCGCACGAGGAGTACATGGCCGGCCTGAGTCGACGCGGCGTTCCCTTTGACCTACACAACGGCTACGACCATGAGGGTTTGAATGACTCCCTGGAAGTGGCGCTGCCAGCGGCGATGAGATGGCTGCTCGACCGGGCGGCTGAGCAGCACCTGTAGGCGGACGCATTCGGTGGTGACGTTGCCTTGCGAGGGCTAAGGCTTCTTGCGGTGCAGCAGGCAACGGCGTTCGTAGCGCGGGACCCGCGGTGGGCGTCCGTGATCATGCTCCGCAAATCCGGCCGGGCCACCGATCGTCACCGGTCAGGGATCGCTGAGCGGGCGCGGATCGTCGACCGGGCACCGATCGGCCTTGAGACGGACCCATTGATGACGTCAAGGTGCTGGCCGCGTCGAAGTCGGCGAGCGCCTTCGACGGCGATCAGGCGTTGAGCCATCGGTCGAGGTTCTCGTCGTAGCTCGCCGGGACACGTAGTCCGCGGCCAGTGCCACGCTGGAGCCATCCGCGGGCCAGGAAAGCGGCGGTCACCGCGGCCGGCAGCGCACCAGACAGGTGGGGGCGGCGCTGGGTCCAGTCCAGACAGGACCGAGCAAAGATCCGCCGCTCGGAACGTAGTCGGTCGAGATCGATGTTCAGGTCGGCGATCGGCGTTCGGCCGTGGGCGGTGAGGCTGTGTTCGCGATCATCGCTGCTCTGCAGCGCTCCGATGGCCAACAACCGATCCCGCAGCTCGACGCCCCGACGCCCGGCGAGGTGGTCGTAGCAGGTCCGCGCTTCAGCCAGCAGGCTTACCTCGCGGTGTTGACGTAAAGATTTCACCGGCAACGCCGGCGCGAGGCGCGCCAGAGCCTCCAGTACCGCCGCCACCTGCGGTCCGGCTAGGTGGTGGTACCGGTGGCGCCCCTGAACCGTCACCCTGACCAAGCCGCCATCGACCAGTCGTCGCAGGTGAGCCGTCGCCGTGGCCGGCGACACGGCGGCTCGTCGGGCAAGTTCACCGGCCGGCAACGTGCGCCCGTCCGACAGCGCGACGAGCATCGCCGCCCGAGCCGGATCGCCGAAGAGCACTCCCACTGCGGCCAGGTCGACGTCGCACGGTTTCTCGGTCATCGACCCATCATGGGGCACGCACATTTTGTCTGCCACCGTAACGTCGCGGGCCTACGGTCGGACTCATGGATGCCGACCCGACGACCCGGACCGCCAGCGACGCCGACGCAGCGTTCGTCTTTCACGAATGGGACCGGCGGACCCGCGCCCACGACATCGACGCCCTCCTGGAGCTCTACACCCCGGGTGCGGTCCTGGAGTCGCCGTTGATCCCGCGGATCCTGGACCGTCGAAGCGGTGTCCTGGTCGGCCGAGAGCAGATCCGGCCGTTCTTCCAACGCGGCACCGACAACCGCCCCAACGACCTCGTGCGCTGGTACCGCACCGGCCGATACCACTTCGATGGCCATACCCTGATGTGGGAGTACCCCCGCTCACACCCCGACGGCGGCGACCAGGTCGATCTCGCCGAGGTCATGGACCTACGCGGACCCCAGATCGCGCGCCACCGCATCTACTGGGGTTGGTTCGGTACGCCGCTCCTGGTCCCTCAACCCGGAAACGGATGAACCCGCGGACCCTGGAACCTCCGTATGAAATTCGACGGCCGCAGCTGAACCGAAAACGTCTCACAAGCCGATCGTCCTGCGGGCGCTTGCGACGCGGTGGTGTGGGCGGCGCGTCCTCACAGGGTGAGGGTGCCGCTGATCAGGGTGGTGGTCGCACCGCCGACCCACAGGTCGTTGTCGACCTCTTCGACGTGCACCACCCCCGTCTGTGGAGCCGGGTGCGTTGCCGGGCGCGGTAGCACACGGGGGCCTGACCGGTGGTGATGAGCCACTGGCCCAGGCTGCCGTTGAGGCTGCCGGTGACGGGGTCTTCGTAGATGCCGTTGTTGGCGGTGGCGAAGGCGCCGGACCTCGAACTCCTCTGGGGCACCGTCGGGGTGGGCGCCGATGACGTTCACCTCGAGACCGGCGAGCACCGCTGCGTCGGGTTCGATCGCGAGGACCGCCTCAGCGTTCAGGAGCAGCACACCCACCCAGCCAGGTCCGTTGTCGACCCACTGAGAGTCGAGGACGTCACCGGCACCGATCCACAACCCGCGGAGGCCTCGCTCGAGCCAGGCGTGCGCCGAGCCCAGGGTGGGGTGCCCCGCAAAGGGCAGCTCACGGTGCGGGGTGAAGATGCGCAGCCGGTAGTCAGCACCCGGCGTGGTCGGCGCGAGCAGGAACGTGGTCTCCGACAGGTTGGTCCACGCGGCGAACGCCTGCATGCCCGCGTCGTCGAGTCCTTCGCCGTCGATCACGACGGCCACCGGGTTGCCCCCGCCCGGGTGTTCCCCAAAGACGTCCACCTGGGCGAAGCCACGGCCGCCGGCGGTGGACGGCCACCCACCCGCCTCGCTCTGCAGCCCGTCCATGACCGTCAGGCTGGGGTAGTGCCGCGCCGGGGTCAACCCGTGGAGAGTGAGCGTGGGTTCACGACGCCCCGGTGCCACTTGACCTGTCCCCGTGGGTCCGGCTTTACCGTGTGGTCCATGAGAGCTGGACAGGCAGCATCGGCGGCCGGGGTGAGTGTGAAGGCGTTGCGCTACTACGAGCGACAGGACCTGGTGCGCCCGGCTCGAGCGCACAACGGGTACCGGGAGTACACCGGGGCGGACGTGCGCGCAGTCGCCGAGGTCCGCGCCCTGATGGCGCTGGGGCTCTCAGCGCGTGAGGCGGAGCCGTTCGTGGTGTGCCTGCGCGCCGGACACGAGGTCGGCGACGACTGCGCGGAGTCCATCGCCGCCTACCAAGCCAAGATCGACCAGGTGGACGCCATGATCACCCAGTTGAGCGGGGCCCGGGACGCGCTGGCGCAGCGGATGGTGGCCGCCGCCCGCCGCGGCTTCGACCACCCCCCAACCACCCAAACCACCACCGTGGAGCAACCCATGACCCTGCCGCAGCCCGCGCCGCTTCCCGACGGACTCATCGCCCCCGTCGACGACGGCGCCGCGGCGCACCTGCCCGGACGCATGCTGCCCGCGGTGTCCCTGCCCGGCACCGACGGAAAGCCTGTGGCCCTGAACGAGGTGACCACCGGACGGTGGGTGCTGTTTTGCTATCCCCTCACCGGGGAGCCGGGGGTGGACGTGCCCCGCGGGTGGGACGAGATCCCCGGCGCGCGGGGGTGCAGCCAGGAGGCGTGCTCGTTCCGCGACCAGCTGGGTGCGCTGCACGAGGCCGGGGCCGAGCAGGTCCTCGCCGTGTCCTCCGACGCCAGCGCCTACCAGCGCGAGCTCGCTGACCGGCTGCACCTGCCCTACCCGCTGCTGTCGGACCCCACCCTGATGTTGGCTGAGGCTTTGGGGCTGCCGACCTTCACCGCCCAGGTCACGCCTCGCCGGGATGGCGGCGGGCAGCGGCTTTACAAGCGGCTCACCCTCGTCCTGGCCGGGACACGCATCGAGCACGTGTTCTACCCCGTGTTCCCCCCCGACGCCCACGCCACCCAGGTCCTGGACTGGCTGCGCGAGCACCAGGCGCCGCCGCCGCGCCGCGGCGGGCTCGCGGCCGGGCACCAGGCGGCGGAACAACGCAGGTCATTCACGAAGTGATGGTGTTCGCCGGCATCTTCGCCGTGTCCGCGGCGGCCCCCGGGGCGGACACGATGCTGATCCTCGCCCGCTCCTTGGCCGGGGGACCACGCGCGGCCACGCCCCTGGCGGTCGGTATCACGGTCGCCAAGCTGATCATGTTGAGCGCCGCCGCTGCAGGGGTGAGCGCCGCGGCCACGTTGGGCACGATGTTCGTGGTCCTGAAGATCGCGGGCGCGGCCTACCTGGTCTGGTTGGGCATCAGAATGTGGCGGCGCTCCCCCACGACAGCACCGCCCACCGGCGCCGACGAAGATTAGGCCCGCACGTGCCGCCGCAACGGGTATCGCACTGGGGTTGAGCAACCCCCAGGCGATCATCTTCTACGTCGCCCTGCTGCCCGCCGTCATCACCCCCGGCGCCGGTGGCGGCGTTTACCTGGTCTTCGCCGTGGTGCTCTGCGTCGTGATGGCAGCAGTCTCGGCCGTCTACATCACCCTGGGCTCGCGGGCGCGACGCACCGCACAAAGCCCCACAGCTGCCCGACGCGCCAACCGGGTCGCAGGTAGCCTCCTCATCACCTCAGCAGTGCTGGTCGCCACCCGCTGAACAACCGGCACCCAAAGCGCCCTACAGCTCGTCGGTGACGTCGGACGAGCTCAGCCGTCCGTGTCGCAGAGGATCGACTGCTGGCACGCTGCGGTCATGTTGCAGCGGTGGGGGGACGCCCCCCGCGGCCGGTGGGCGTCGTTGCCACGGCTGCGGTGGTGGTGCTGGCCTACGGGAGCGTCGTGCATCTCGTGCATCTGGTGGGTAGCGGCTTCGACCCGTACCCGGATCTGCCGGTCTGGTTGAGGACCTACTTCGTCGCTCTGACGGTCTTCGATCCTGTGGCGGCGGTGCTGCTGGCCCGGCGCACCCGCACCGGTGTGGCTCTGGCCATTGCGGTGCTCGTGGCAGACGCTCCGGCCAACGGCTGGGCGAACTACGCCCTTGATCCTTCCGGTGGCGTGATGGTTGGTCGTGCTGACCAAGCCGTAGTGACAGTCCTCGCGATCGCTGCCGGCACGGCCAGCATCACCTGTGACCGATCCCGAACTGACCCATAGGGCGAAAAGGCGGCTGGCCGAGGGGAGGCCCGCCACACTTCGCTGTCTTCGCTGGCCCCGACCGGCACTTGTCCCAACTGCCGGCTGAGATCATGGCGTGCGGCTGGCTTCGAGGATCTGGTCGAGGAGCCCTGGGTAGCGGGCAGCAAGGTCGTCCGCGCGCAGTGAGGTCCACCGTCGTGTGCCTTCCTCTCGTTGGCGGATGACGCCGGCCTCCCGCAGAACCCGGAAGTGGTGGGTCAGGGTCGAGAGGGCCACCTGCACGGGGAATGTCCCGCAGGCCCGTTCGGGACTGGCGGCCAGGGTCTGCACGATCGTCATCCGGGTCGGGTCGGCCAACGCGTGCAGGACCTCCAGGAGGTTGATGTGCTCCGCGGTGGGGTGGGTGAGTGGTGCGGACCGGTGGGGTCGTGGCATACGTCCTTGCTCCTCCCTTGGCAACGCGACAGCCACAGTCTATGGTCTTGTTCGACATACTACGAACATCGAATAAGGAGCACCGTGGACGCCCTCCGGATGGATTCTCCCGCACCCGACTCCTCGACGACCCGCGTCGTGCAGACCGACGACCCGGTCCCCGGCCCGGGTGAGGTGGCGATCACCGTGGCCTACGCCGGGATCAACTTCATGGACGTCATGACCCGCCGCGGCGACCCCGGCTACGCCCCTTCCGGGTGGCCGCTGATACCCGGCAGGGAGGTGGCCGGGACCGTGCGGGCAGTCGGGTCCGGTGTCGACGACCTCGCCGTGGGGGACCGGGTCGCGGCCCAGGTCCCCGGCGGGGGACTCGCCGAGGTCGCCGTGGCCGCGGCCAACCTGGTCGCACCCGTGCCCGACCGTCTCGACCTGTCCGTGGCCGCCGCCGCACCCCTCATGCTCGCCACCGCGGTCTTGTTGCTGCGTGACTACGCCCAGCTCCGTGGTGGTGAGCATCTGTTCATGCACGCCGCCGGCGGCGGGGTGGGTTCCGTCATTCCCCAGGTTGCCCAGGTACTCGGCGCTGGCGTACAGATCGGCACGGTGGCCAACGCGGACAAGATCACCGCGTCCGCCGCGGCAGGTTGGGACCGAGTCCTCCTCCAGGACGAGTCGCTGCGCGACGCCGCGCTGCAGGAATCCAGTGGCGGCTTCGACGTGATTCTCGACCCGACTGGGACGACATCACTCGATCTCGACCTTGACCTTGCCGCCGCCGGATGCCGCATCGTGTTGTTCGGCAACGTGGGCGGTAGCGCACCGGCCCCGCTGCCACCGTTCGGGCGTCTGCTCGGCAACAACGTCGGCCTCATCGGGTTCAGCATGACCGCGCTCAGCCGAACCGATCCGGCGCGCGTCACCGACGCCCTCCGCACAGGTCTCGCCATGCTCGACCGCGGACAGGTGCGACCGCCGGTCACGATCGTCGAGTCCCTCACCCGGGTAGGCGCCCTGCACGACCAGCTCGCGCACCGCGCGGGAACCGGGAAGTACGTTGTCCACGTCGGTGAGCTACCGGAGGGTGAGACCACGAACCAGCCGACACCGACCTGACCGGGCGCACCGCGACGAGCACCACCGCCGGCGCCAGTCACGGCGGCCCGGCGGATTCCCGATTGGGGATCGTTCACCGGGATGATTGTGGGACCTGTGCCTCGGGGTTCTGCAGATCGCACTTGACAACGTTCCCGGCAACTGGAGCGCTGAGACGCCCGCCGGTCCTTGATCGCGACGGAGTCGGGCAGTATGGGCCGAGATTCACATTCATCACCGAAGGGGTCAGGACCACAGTGGGTCATCAGATGCCGCGCTTCGAGTTGGAAGACCACTTCGCGCGCTGGAAGCTGGCGTGTGAGCACAACATCACCAGCTCCGATGTGGAGGGCCTGTCACTGTGCGAACTCCTCGACCTGATGGACGCAGAAACCACTGAGCTGTGGACCACGATGTTGCTCGGCTACGGACCGACTCGTGGACATCCCACCCTGCGGTCGCAGATCGCATCGACCTACACCCAGGTCGAACCCGATGGGGTGCATGTTTTCTCTGGCGCGACGGAAGCGGTCTTCGCTGCCATGCACGTCCTGTTGGAAGAGGGTGATCACGCGGTAGTCATCACGCCGATCTATCAGCTGCTGTCCGGTCTGCCCGCGACCGTCGGAGCGGATGTCACCCAGGTCGCACTGCAGTATGACAATGATTGGGAACTCGACCTGTCCGCGGTACGCGCCGCCATCACGCCGCGGACCACCCTGATCGTCGCCAACTTCCCAAACAACCCCACGGGCTCCCTACCAGCCGCCGACACTTTCCGCGCGCTGGCCGATCTTGCCGATGAGGCGGGTGCGCGGCTACTCAGTGATGAGCTCTACCGCGGGGTGGAAGCCCCGCAGGAAGCACGACTGCCCGCCGGAGCCGATTTCGGAAAACACGTGTTGTCGGTCGGTGGCGTGTCGAAGGTCTACGGCCTGGCGGGCCTCCGGGTCGGGTGGGTCGCCAGTCAGGACACGAAGGTTCTGGACCGGCTGCGCACGTTCCGGTACTGGAGTTCCCTCAGCAACAGCGTGCCCAGCGAGATCCTCGCTCTTGGCGCACTGCGAGCCAGTGAACAGCTCTTGGACAGGTCGCGATCTATCGTCACCAAAAACACCGACCTCCTAGCCGACGTCATCGCCCGCCATCCCGAAAAGTTGGGATGGGTCCGACCTCACGGTGGGACAACCGCCTACCCCCAATTACTCATTGGCCAGGCTGATGCGCTGGCCAGGCGACTAGCCGAGGAATTCAGTGTCTTCGTCGCACCTTCCAGCGTCCTACTCACCGGAGGGGAACACCTACGCATCGGACTGGGCCGACAAGGTCTCGCCCAAGGGCTGCATCAGCTGGACGTCGCCCTGACCTGAGAAGCAGACGACCCAGCCCACCACGCGGCTTACCGCTGTCGGGCCGGCGCCGTAGATCGCATGGTCGATCGTCCAGTACAGGGTTAGCAGCTCGGTGTTGACGACCCGATGTGCACGCAGGCGAGCGGCGCGCACCTGCGACTTCAACGAGGCAAGCACTGCCGCCTAACTGCCCGGAAGCTCCGCCGCCGCCGTGGCCCTGCGTCGTCAGCGAACGTGTTGCGGGACGACACCGCTTGTTCAGGATGCGTTGTTCAGTCGCCGCACGACGTACTGGTTGAGGCTCAGGTGCTGTTCAGCTGCTTCAACTGCGAGCTTGCGGTGCAGTTGCTCGCCGAGTCGCAGGTTGAACTTGCCCGAGTAGGTACGCAAGGACATCGGTTCGGGAACCGGCTCGCCGTCCGTGCGCAGATCGTCGACGACCTCGGTCACTAGGTCGCGGATCCCCGTGAGTGCTTCTTCTTGAGTTGTGGCCAGCCAGGACAGGGACGGAAACTCGACGCAGTTACCGACGAACTCCTGGTCTTCGGCCGACCAGAGCACGCGGTAGCCGTAGTGGGTCACGTCGGGCCCGGTAACGGTGGTCATCGGCTGGCCTCCTTCTTGTCGATCGCGGCCAGGACTTGGCGCACCTGATATGCCTTGGCTTTGCCGTGGTCGTTTTGGATGTTTACTCGCGGGTCGCCCGGCCAGGGAGTCTTGAACACGGCGTGCGACCCGCCCGTTGTTCGGGCTGGCCCGAAATAGTGCTCGCACACCCTGGCCAGGTTTTCGTACCGGATGTTGCGTGGATTACTCCGCATCTCGGCGAGGATCCGGGCAACTGTCGGCACAGCTACATGGTACCGCGGACGGTACTGTCCTTCAATGTGCTCCCGTCCACTTCGACCCCACGTTGCGAGCCTGCGGCCACTGGATAGAGGTCAACCGACCTCGTCCGGTCAACGATCGGTGACCGGACAGGATGGACTCTCGCTACAGATGATCGCGGAGGAAGGAGATCCCTGCAGTTGCCTGCGCCGCGCGAGTCTGGTCGTCGAAGAAGTGGCCTGCGCCGGGGATTCGCGTGAAG
>JAABUZ0100004772.1_pt1 | contig 18407 bp, 25 predicted proteins | sample 5562091 | NCBI WGS metagenome assembly JAABUZ01 (sample SAMN12813069, study PRJNA571459) | rock metagenome | isolation source: Antarctica rocks | place: Antarctica: Victoria Land, Linnaeus Terrace sud | collected 2015-12-21 | reverse complement strand
ACTAGATAATTCCCTATTCGAGCGAACAATAGAGAACAAAGGAATCCTGAGAACAAAGGTTGATGCACCAAAGCCTAAATGCTGGTGCACGTGACATTGACCGAGGATACTTTGTATGAAAGGAATAGGCTCATGGATGCCAGATGACATGGCGGAGTATCATCGGCCTTTCTGTCATCACACCATCAATCCCCTCACCCTTGATTTCTACCTCACCGACCTTTTTAAACCCAGCATTGAGGTAAAAAGGCAGTCCAGCTGGCGATGATTCAAGGAAAAGGGGCACGTTATCCTCCCTGGCTCGCTCCTTACCCCATTTAAGAAGCGCCGCAGCAACCCCCTTTCTTCGCTCCGAGGCCACCGTATACAGCACAGAAAGGTACCAAAATCCATTCTTTGCATTCTGTAAATCCACCACATCATCGTGCAGTGCATAGTTCTTTGCAAAGAAGTGTCTCTCACGTTCTGGATTATATGTTTTATCTGTCCATAATTTATGGTATAGCCATGATTGCCAAGAGTGGCATGGTCTCTGGAGTGTCTTCATTGGTGTATCGAAGCTCCTTCGCCCAAGCGGCCGGAATTGCCATGTCGCGACACCTGCAACATCACTGCTCTCTGTGGATGCTATAATCACTACGCTATCGGCCGAGACAAGTCTCTCTTTCGTTCGGTAAGCTGAGAATGTTAGCGCTTCGGGGGTAGAACGATCGTTATAGTTGGCGAACCAGGTGAAAACAGGGTCTTTGGAAAAGCCATTTGCTTCAGCGCGCGCAATCTCATACGCGTCTGCAACCGAGGCCTCTCGTAATTGAACTCTTTCAGGCATTATTCCCAATATTGCTTGGCCTGGTGCTATTGAAGCAACGACTTCTTAGTCGGCTGAAGAAGATGCAATTTATTTCAATCACTTCGGCTGACTGTCCAAGATGTCGTCGCGCAGATTGTGATCTGAACACGGCGAGGTGACAACCGAAGAAGTCAACCGAACAGGTATATAGATGTGCCCAATTAGTGGGCTATATATAGTCTAGTGTATGGGACGGTGCGGCAGATCACTTCGCGAGAGTGACTAATCAGAGCTCACCTCGGATATTTATCAAAGAGGAAGGCTGGGCTGGCCCGATGGAGACGGCAGGGTCGCGGGAGGAGCGCGGACTATCGCAGCGGCCCGGCAAGAGGATGGCTAGGCAGATCACGGAAGACCACATATATCACATGGAAGAGAGTAACACAGTACTTTTTGCGACTAAGCGCCTACTCTTGTGGGCTTCATGATCCAGCTTTGTATTTTGAATTTCCACAGCGTAGAAGCTACTGTACTCTCAAACCAAAATTGTTGTACAGGAAGATGAATCGATTAGTGCAATCCGGTAAAATAGTACGTTTATCATATTGGCGTGAAACCCCAGATACCCCCAACACCTGGAAAGACAGGTCATAATGCATGATCATGAGCTGCCACCGTAATTCATATGTGAACGTTCCCTACCTCCCTCGTTTAACGGACCCCAAAACACCACAACAATGCTGGTTATGTCTACATGGACATCGTAAAATCATACTCCACGCCAGGCATCACACTGGCCATGAATTTCAAAAATATGACGAGATACTGGTCCACGCGGATCCCCACAGATTCCTCTCGTTCGATGGTTGCCCACTCGTCAACTTCCTGCTTCTGTAACTGTCGGCTTTGGCGAGACTCTGACCGTTCGACCAGGCCTTTCATCACACTCGCGTGCATGCACGGATGAACGCTGGCCATCATCACACTGCCGTCAAGCCAAGGAAATTCTTCGATGGTGACAGTCTTCTCTGCGTAATCACTGCTGACATCGTTGAAAATCTGAGTTGGGTCGAGAGGTGCTCCGGAAGGGTCATAACCCTGAAGATACATTCGTGGTGTGCGGTAGTACGGTGAATAAGTAATGTACAGAGTATAGGTGCGGGAAGGCTGGCTGGTAGTCAGTGTTTGTTCATCCTCGTCCTCAATCATAGCGTCTCCAATATCTGGAATATCAGTATCCATGGGTTCAGATTGCAGGTTACTGTCGTCTTGGTCCTTCCTACGTGTCTCCACCCATCCGTTCTCGTCAACATTCATCTCCACGACATCTCTCGCTGACGGGTTGACTGGTACATGGCGTGTCACAATGTACTGCTTGTTTGGGGGCAGGTGATCTCTTCGCCTTCCCGGGCTGCCAGATGCCCACGACCAAGTGGGAAATCTGGTGCACAGATAGTCACCCGCCGCCACGAAGTTTTCCGGTGAGATCTCGCCCTTCTCCTTGAAGTCCGATCTGCTGCTTATCGGTGCCAAATAATCCCTCCACGTTGAGAGTGTTGACCGAATCGCATGGTTCATATTGTCTGTCGTCTTCTTCCTCGAAATGTTCACAATAATGAAGTAGAGATTACGGAAGGTGAAATGAATGCTGTAGAGAGAGCACAGGAATGCATCCAAAAGGGGGATGTGCAAGGCTTGGGCTTGGTCCTGCAAGATGCCTTGCAGAATATAGACGAGATGCGAGCGATCCTTGCTCTGGATAAATCTGTGCCAGAGATTGCGTTGGACTTGATCAATGTGCTCGAAGTTCAGCCTTCCGCAAAGGTCATATCGCTTTTCCCTAGGGGCCTAGTGGCAGAAAGGCTTGAAATAGGTGTCTTAAACAGCTTGGGAATCGTATCAAATATGTTTCAAAAGAAGACGGTACGGGCAAATACGAACTTATACTACCGCCAGACAAAGTTCAACCTTTTACGAGAAGAGTCAGAAGGATGGGCAAAGCTAATGAGCGAGGTGTTTTCGGCTCTCGAAGATGATACATCCCCACAAGGCTTATGGAACAATATTCAAGCGATGATTGGATTCTTTGCATTGGATCCGCTGCGAGTTTTAGACGTCATTCTTGACATCGCCAGTGCTAACATCATCTCACATTGGCGCTTTTTTCTCGAGCTCCTCCGCTGTTCCACTTGGTGGCCGTCCAATGCTCAAATTTCACCTGAATGGGAACAGCAAACTTCCGAGGAACATCGGGCATTCTTCGACGAACTTCAAGATACAGGTCTAGCGGTCTTCTTGGATACAATGTCGCTGAATGGCGGTAATTATGTTGCTGCTCAAATTCTTGGCTTCAAATTCCGGGCTTATGGATCTGAGCCTGTGGTTGACAGTCTGGTGATGCTCACTGCACTTCTCATAAAATACGGCTTCATATCCATATTTCATATTTACCCGCACCTCAGTCCTGCTGATTCGAAACTGGTAGAGGACTATGAGACGTGGAAGCAATCAATGCAGGAGAAAGCTAGATCCTCGAAAGGTGGCTCTGCACTTGCAATGGCCGCTCCACTCCCAAGTGAGGCTGCTGACGAAAAGAGTACAAAAGATGAAAAAGAGCCAGAGCAAAAAGTTCTGCCACGCACGCACCAGAAATTGCAACTGCTAAAAGCTTTGTTGGCCACAGGCGCCATTAGTGATGCTTTTTTCGTGCTCGGTCAAGTAGAGCACTTTGCCGATCCTCACCCTGAGACTGCAGATTACATCAACCGTATTGTGTCCTATTCAATAGAGCCCATTTTTCAGCGCGATTGTGACCAATCACTCCTTTTGGATCATGCGGACTATCAATCGGTCGAAAATAAAACTCAAGCTCCGGTAAACAAAAGTGCGCTGAATCCATTTCATTCTCCTGGAAGTGACTCGAAGTTCTTCTACGATGATTGGCAAAGTTTCCTTCCTATCTGCGAAACATGTGACGATGTGGTCCTTGTGATTGAACGCCTGCTAAGTGTCTGTGGACCACGCTTATGTCGAGACCCGCGTCTCTTCTCTAAGCTTTGCAGGATAGCGAGTATTACCAAAGGCGACTCTCTGCGCAGCAAATGGAGCGCTATCATTAGGTCCACTTTTTTACCTGCGCTTTCCTTGTCTGAATCCAATCCGGCTGTGGTACAGGAGCTGTACGGACTACTCTCGACCTTCCGTTACACGGAACGGTATGCGTTTTACGATGAATGGATTTCTTTGACTTATTCCTCCACACTCGAGCTCAAAATACAGTTCAACGAGGCGGAGCGCGACATCAAGCGCATCATGAAACGTATATCGAAAACCAATTACAATATCCAAGCGAAAGTATTGTCCAAAGTCGCCAACAGCAATCCATGTGTTATATGGTCTGTCGCAATTAATCAAATTGAGTCATACGACAATTTTGTTGAGGTCTTCACGGAGGTTGTCAAGGACGTAACACCCATGGGCTTTGATACACTAGCTTATGTGCTTCTTTGTAAATTGTCTGACGAGAAAAAAGGTAGAATGCAGCAAAATGGTCTTAATGTATCCCGGTGGTTACAGTGTAAGAACTTTTCGATATATTTACTGACGTCCAGCTTTAGCAGCACTCTCTGGAGAACTTTATTCGCATTATGAGGACATGAACCCTACTCCGTTACTTGTGCATGTGAGCAAACGCCTGAAGGGAGGGTATTTGGTTGATTTACGAATTTTGGAAGAAATGATTCGGCGCATGGCTGGCATTATTCCGCTCAACAACCTAACATCAGAGCAGATCGAAGGAAGTGCAGGTGGTTCCGTACTCCGACAGCAAGTACTCGCGGCGATTGGTGACGAACGAAAGGAGAAGCACGCATCTCTGCTGCGACTCGTTAATTCCATGTTAGAGGCAGATCTTTTGACTCCCTTTGCTGTCCTTATAGCCCAAGCAAGACAACGGTGCATATTCACTGTCGATGAGCAAGATAGTCAGCTCAAGCTCCTCAGCAACATGTTTGATGAGTGCCAAGCAATGTTATGTCAATTTGTGGAACTGATAACAATGAATTCTGTGGAGGAGAGCTGTATCGAAAAGATACCAGACCTATCTCTACTCTTCGGCGAATTTGGTCTTGATCCGTCCGTCAGCTTTTATCTGTGTAGGCCCAAAAATCGTCTGAGAATACAACAGATACATCAAAAGGAGGAAGAGGAAAAAATGGATATTGGTGAAAATGTAAAGACCAATGGCACAGCGCTCGAGGCGCCCCAGTATACTTCAACGCTCACCGAGAATGTACTAGAGGTATTTCCTTCCGAATATTGGCAGTGCTTTACGCCTCATTTCTACGCCACCTTCTGGCAACTTTCGTTGTACGATCTTGCAGTACCAATTTCCAGATATTCAGAGGAGCAGAAAAAATTGTCCGATCTCGGCCGCACCTTCGGTGACAGGACGCGTCAACGTACAGAAATTGAGGGTCTCATGAACAAGCTTGCTGCCGAATCTAAAATTCAAATGATCCATTATCAGGAAACTCGTGCGCGGCTGGTGGTGGAAAGTCAACAATGGTTTGATGTAGATTCTGTTCGAGAGAAGGGATTGAGTCCGCGGGTTGAGATTATTGAAGAAGTTCTTCAAGCTTGCATTTATCCCAGAGTCTTATTTGGGCCCGAAGATGCCGTCTTTTGCGTCAAATTCATCAAACAGTTGCACTTATTTGGAACTCCACACTTCTCCACTCTTACCTTCTTCGATCGCATTTTTTCAAGCCAAGCTGCATCAATGATCTTCATCTGTACTGAACGAGAAGCTGAAAACTATGGTCGATTTCTCGCTGAGATTCTGTGGGATTTCTCTCAGTGGAGAATAAATGAAACCTTCTATAAGAAAGACATGCTTGGTAAAAACATGATTGGTTTCCGTACCAAATGGGACCAAGATGAGCTCCTTCAGCCAAACCAGTTTCGGACTGTGATGAAAAAATGGCATACCAAACTTGAGGAAGCAATTACACTGTGTCTTGAAAGTCAAGAGTATATGCACATCCGTAACGCAATAATCGTGATGGACAGCATTTGCAATGCTTTCCCTATCCTTGATGAGCATGGAGTTGCTCTAATGAAGACCTTGGAGGAAGTTAAAGACGCTGAGAAGCGTGAGGACCTTAAGATCCGATTAGCAACCATAATGAGTGTCTTGGGCCGAACAAAACGCAAATGGGTTGACAAAGCCCGCTTCTTAGACGTAAGGTCTTATTTGAAATACTTTTAACGAGCAGCCCTCTGTTCCCAAACGTCAGGAAAGTACCAAGTCTCTTAATCCGAGCGCGGAAAAGTTCTTACCTCTACCAAAAGAAACTCCTACGGCTCCTGCTTCCGCATTGAGACTCAACCGGCCAGCGAGCGATTCTTCTGGCGCAGCTCATACTCCGTTGCAAAGTCGGCCTTCGACCCCATCAAGTAGATCAATGCGTGCTAAGCCTTCAACTAGGGCAGAAACCGAAAACAAAGTGCCTAATGCTTCTGCTGCTGCTACGCCTCGCTCTCATCGCGAGGAAAGTAAAGTATCAACCACTTCTTCTCCTACGCCTCGCTCTCATCGCGAGGAAATTAAAATATCAGCTACTTCTGCTCCTACGCCTCGCTCTCATCGCGAGGAAAATAGTGAGCCAAAAGGAGGGGAGATAGCGAAGCCAGCAGTTCCACGGATTCCGGCAGATACTCTGAAAAATGGCGTGTCTGGTCTAGCGGGAGCAACGCCGGGTTCTGCGCAGACAATTCGCGGTGTTGAGAAAGATATTGCAGTATCTTCGACGTCTACAAAAGATGGTCGAAGTGGCTTACGATCGGTCGCTGGAAGCTCGACACCTGGCCCCGCGCCTCCTTTAGGTCCACGAGCCCAACAGTCAGAGTCATCAGAGAAACGGAAAGCTAGTGGGGCCGCGGTGGCTCCTGGGCCTAATGACGACAGCATTCGCACAAGTCAACGCGGTGGAATGCCTCCTCGGGAAATACGTGAGAGTGGTGAAAAACGAGAATTACGCGATAGTTCCCGAACTTCTGTTTCACGCCCTACAGTAGCTTCCTCTACCCGACGACGGTCACCACCTCCAGAGCGACTTGAGTATCGCGAACCAAGGCCTCCAAGCCGAGTGGAAGGACGAGGTATGCGTAAGTCAGACAGAATGGACCGACCTTCCGACCGAGATCGCTGGGCGAAGGGCGATCGAGATACCTTAAGAGAACGAGATCTTCGAGACCGTGAAAGAATAATGGATCGAGGAAGAAAGCATGACAGGAATTCGGGAGACATTATTGTGCGCCGAGACGAAAAACGAAGACGTACCGATAGACGTTGAGGCTCTTGTATGTACAATGAATACGGGCCAGAGCATGTATACAGTGATAGCATCCATTTACATGACGGCCTCATCATTCCCGTCGTCTTCCCCATAGTCTTCCTCTTCGCCATTATCAAATGCTTCCTCGATATTCTCAAAGTTTTCATCGTCAATCTGGTCGTCGTCATCTTCATCGCCTTCCCCGCTGGATGCTATCCCGTCTTCGTTTTCCTGATCGTTCGAGGGCGGATCTATTTCATCATCGACACCAAGATGTAGTACTCTCTTCTTGCGAATCTGCTTTGACGTCATATTTCCTCTCTTTGTATGTATGGTACTATCGATTAAAGGACGAAGTTCCAATGGAAATAGACTTGCATCCAGCTTCATATCCATGAACGAAGGGAGCTTTGTCTCTTTTTCTCGGAAGCGGTCTGAATATCGTCTGACATTATTACTGCCTTGGTGCGTAGATGCAACCGAGTCTGTTACACAATATGGGGTCTCGTTTCGTATCTTTCGTTTGATGGATGTATAGTGCTGTAATGTCTTGCGATCTGATGCAGTTATTTTTCCGGGAGCTTCAAGACGAAAATTTTGGGGAAAGAGAGGGGAGGGTTCTTTGTTTGCTGTAATGGTCCGATCCTGGCCTGGGATAAGGCCGTTTTTCCTGATCCCTCCACTCCCTCGTCCTCGTCCTGGCATTATATTATCTCAATTGCTCATTCGCTCACCTCGAAAAATCATGTGATGAGTGTCGACGAGGTCGGGCTCAAGGTCCATCAGCTGGACAGTGTCACGCTAGACCAACAGCTGCAAGACTCACTCTCTGAGATCTTGGGAGAGAGCTTGAAATGGGTGGCTGACGAGTCGTCGCCCTATCGAAGGACACTGAAGTTGGCACTGCAATTGGTCTGTTGGAAGTTGTCAATTTGGGATCGTGATGCTACGTATGGTGGGATGCTACAGGGGCTCAAGTATGTCCAATCAGACGGTTCCTCTTTGTCGTCTTGGAAGAAAATTATGCTTGGGGTCGAGTTTCTCAGGAGAAACTCTGATACACCGGAATTTCTTGACACTTTACCCAGTAGTATTCTACATTGGTCTAGGCTACTGTCACAAGGACTGAGTATATGGACAGCACTGCACTTTCTCCGAACAGGTTCTTATCATACCCCACTTGCATTTGTTCTCAGACTGCGACTTGTCTCTGTTGCGAGACAATTCAGTCGGGATATATCTTTCGAGTTCCTCAATAGACAGCTAATATGGCACGCTTTCACCGAATTTCTCCTCTTCATACTACCCCTCTTAAGTTTTCCGCGTCTGAGAAAGAGACTGCAGCGGTTCGTTCTTGGTAATAAATCTTCTGGGAACTTATCATTTCTACCACGACACATCTGTGCTGTGTGCCATGAAACTAACGCAGAACAGATTGACGGCTCCAAGGAGATAACGAATGCGTCCCGAGGCGAGTGTGGATGCGTGTATTGCTACGACTGCTTAGGACGCCGAATCGAAGACATGGCGGGTGAAGGATGGGATTGTCTGCGATGCGGCAAGAAAATTCACCATGTGTTGCCCATATAGTTATATGACAGATTGCCATGTGATGAATAGTTCGGTCGAAAGACTGGAACCTTACCTGTCGTCCAGGGGCAATAAAGAGCACGATAAAGTTTTTTAAATACCTTGGATAAGCTATCGCGTAGCTTTCACTCGACCGACTATGTTTGCCATTTTCAGGTGGACCCGTGAAGTGGAGTCTTGGCGTAACGACTAAAGAGTGCTGTAGTAAGTAAGGCTATGTTCTAGCAAAATACTCATTCGTTCTGCTAAGAGCCATTTGACATTAAATTTCCGTTTTGAATGGTGCGCTTGTGTGCTCTTGTGCGTCATAAACATGATTTAGAATTTTGTGTGGTGATTGTGGTGCACACATAAGTCAGCCTTTGGGCAACAACAATCTATCTGTTTCGGATTTTTGCGCGAGGCGTCATCTGGATGTTTAATACAGCTTACGGTGAATCTTTTCAGTAAAACCATAACAGAGTCATCAAGAACGTTGCATCGACTGGGCTTACGTTGTGGATAACTTGATAGAGGAGCAGCATCACCGATATAGGATATCTGGCGTCATACTTTTCACTTATTCAGTGAAAGTAATGGGCACGTCTAGTCAAGGAGTTCTTTAAGATATCTACAGGCGCCACCTATGGATATTGCGGACCGTACGTCTCCCTCACACATGGAATATGGTTCAACAATATCCCAGTACGAGTCACGGACTTTAAGTCTTTCACGCGGAAAAGTCAATCAGATGATTCAAAACTATTTTGCAAAAGCAGTACAGGTCATCGTTCAATCAAGGGTCAACGTCTCACCCACATACATCCACAACTCGACTTCCAAAAAGACGAACAAGTGGTTCAACATTGAGCTTGACGATAGCAACATATTTCGTGATGAAGTTCGGTTGTGGAAGACTTCAGATGCACAGGAACCCGGGCCACCACCCCTCCTTGTTGAAGCTTATTTAGACACAAGAGACTTGAATCCAAATGAGACCTTAGTTTTCTCTAAAGAGAATGAACCGCCTATAAAGATTGAGGCAAAACTTCATTCAGATCAGGTTGTTCTCGAGAGATGGAGAATAGAGCTTTTGCCTCCCATTGCTGAGAGTCCTCCCGATCTGCCGGTATCATATAAGCGAACAATTGCAATGTTTCGATCTCTTCACACTCTTTGTAGGTTGCTACCTAGTTGGAAACTACGAAAACGACTTGCAAAGACTAAATTAAATTCCAGCTCTCTGAAAATTCGCTGTAGAATTCTGCAAGGCTCCATTGAAAGTCGAGGTTCTGGTTCACCAGGGCACGGGCTGGAGACACCCTTAACCAAAGATGGTCAAACAAATCTGGGCTCACATACCTTCTCCAAAGTAGAGACAGCTGCTGGGTGAGTGTGATTTTTGATGTCTATTAACGCGGTAGGAAGCTGAGCATTCATGTTATCTACAGACGGAATTGTGACGTTCGTGTCGATGATTCCGAGACTTTGCTTTCTAGTCATTTTGCAAGCCTAGACGCCTTTTCTCCAAGGAGGAACAACCCGCAGCAATACAAGTCCCAAGCCTCTCACCCTCCCTCACTTCCCACTCCGAATAAGCAATCATTACCTCACTTAGAACAACAGATGCTGGCATATGGCAGTCTGGGTACCTTCCACAATCGTGGCGTGCCCACTAGTGCGAGTCCTTTGACAGCTTTGCGCGCTGTTGAGATAGGAAGTAGCACAAGCCTCAAGAGTTTGAACGCTGCTCAGCCTTGGATAGGCCAATTTGGAGACTGCATGGCTGTTAGACGCCCATCGGTCTCATTTGTGCAACCATTCAAATCGCCTTCACTCTCTGCGTCCCCATCTAGCGTGGAGATAAACGCTTCCCTGACTCGTTTCACAAGAACGCCTTCAAGCTCTTCCCGGCCCTCACCAGAGCACAAATTATCCAATAGATCTGTTAGTAACGAAGAACCATTGTCAACACATCCTCCGAACTTACATATATCTAGGCCAGCACCGCTGCATCGTTATAGTTCTTCCTTTGGACAAAGACGATCTTCGAGTTTCACAAGAACTCCTCTTACCAGCCAAGCGGATGGAGCACGAGTGTATACAACATCGCCGAAATCTTATGTCCCCAACGTTGAAGAACAGGGGCCAGAAGACTTTGTTCGCATGTTGGATTCGCGGAGGCCTTTAGGACTTTTTGGAAAAACGAGCTCAGATAGTCTGGCACTCTTCCAAAGAGACACAAGCGCTTTATCCAAGTTCCACCAATTAAAGGAATCACATGCGGTACTAGGAGAGTCTATTACGTCTTCGGTGGTTTTTCAAAGAGCGGGGTCGACTCCAAGTACGAGTACCAGACACATTACCGCTGTGCCTGGTATGGTCAATGAGAATGTCGCCTATTCGACCTCTTCCAGTTTGGGTAAGCCAGTCTCTCCACATACCCCTGCGGTACCTTCAAGACTGAGTTCAGGCTTGACTGTTGATGACAACTGGCCAAAACAATCCGTCCGTGTTGCACGCAGGAGTGTGTCTGGTAGTCCATCGGACGAGCTCGATGATCGGCTTATAGCAACGACTGCAGCGACGACGAGTCCTTTAGATATTCCATCCCCACCTCGAGTTTATCGCGCGCGGAGCACTTCTTTCTCGGAGCAACATATGAACGTCTTTGACGATGGATCTGAGGACGCAAGAGATCAAAGTTTTACGCACAGACAACATAGCACGAGTTTAGGGAGCTCGGAGAACGTCCAAGTCAAGTTGAATGAACTATTAAACAAAGAGAAGGATGTAGCAGTCGAGGAGCCACCAGAAACAGCGACAAGTTCAGCGTCTGATCGACACGGAAACACCCAAGAGCTACGATCGCAAATGTTTCGCGGAAGGTTTGCCGTGCGAGGTAGAGGATCTACGCCCCCATTAACATCGGCAAGTTGGTCGGCACCACCCGCTGGAGGCGAAAGACGAGTTTCGTCCGGGTCTATCTCGGCACTTTCGAGACCTTCATTTAATCTTGGGATTGATGACGACGAACTTCTATTTGCCATGAGTGACATGGTGGTCAGTCAAGGAACGAAGAAGACTGGTAATGAAGAAGCTACTTGAAATCACGAGTTGACGGCCACGGCGGTGGTGGGAATATACATATTGTCAAGTAATGGCCGTGCGCAGGATGGGGCGTTCAATGGTGTTATCTTAAGTGTAATAATGAATAAAGTGGTTAAGTTTACAGTAGTTGTTCGTATCTAGCCTGGGTAATTGTGAAACGTCATGCTCTGCGTGCATGGAGGATCGTGTTTTTGAAGCGCCGACAAAGCGTATAGTATCTGATAATGACTTGCATACTTTTCAAAAGTCACCTGCTATTCAAAGGATCTCTACTGTGATCAAAACTTTAAGTGATGCAGCCGTTGGGAAGAAATGTTCAAGCGCTATACCAAAGCTATCAGGGCAAGTCCAATTGATTCTAGATCTGTTGAGCAGATTGGATTTGTGGATCTCTGAGATACCTCCAAAGGAAGGCCCAAGGCGGTTTGGTAATGTCGCTTTCCGGCAGTGGATTCAACGGTTGGAAGAGAATGCTTACGAATCACTTTTAACTATAATTCCCAAGGATGGTCAGCCAGCTATAACAGAGCTCTCCGCATATCTCACCGGAGCGTTTGGATCGGGGCAGCGATTAGATTATGGAACTGGTCATGAACTATCTTTCGTGGCGTTCATCGGCGGCTTGCTACAGATAGGAGCACTTGAACACCCAGCGGACTCTTTGTGTATAGTCCTGTGTATCTTCAAGCAATATTTCAAGGTTGTTCGAAAACTTGTTTCAATTTACAATCTGGAGCCTGCAGGCTCTCATGGAGTATGGGGTCTCGATGATCACTCCTTTCTGCCTTATCTTTTTGGCTCTGCGCAGCTTATCATGAATGCTGAAGCCCCATCGCCAGATAAGATTACAAATGAGAGAGTTGTGAATGACTTTGCTGAGGAATACCTGTACTTTGGCGCAGTTAGATTCATTAATGAAGTCAAAAAGGGCCCATTCTTTGAGCACTCTCCAATCCTATATGACATCTCGGCTGTTCCTAACTGGAAAAAAATCAATGGTGTGAGTAGCGTGTGAACTTCCAGTACTGACAAAAAAGGGCATGTTCAAGATGTACAAGGCAGAAGTGTTGGGAAAATTCCCGGTAGTTCAACACTTTCCTTTTGGTAACAATTTCTATCCTTTTCTCGAAATGGGAGATTCTGGCTGAATGACTCCCTTTGGCAATTATGTCTTCGTAATGGCAATCCGACTGGACTGAAATGAATATGGAGTTCTCTTAACGAATATAATGTACGCAATACCAACATCATATTCTGAAAACAACTACCTCCGCCTTGGCCGAAGTCACGCGTCAAAAAGCTAGCATAGATTTGCCCAGGGTTTACACGTATATTTTTAAAAATGTAAATCTCGCGTCTTACGTTGCGCGTGTTTGAGCGTGTTTCACGTAAAAATAAAGAACGCGCAACTGCATCCACATAATCCTATCGACGCGTGAAACGAGGTATTAACGGTCATTCTTTAATCCCGTAATCTGCATCAAGATGCCGTCAGTAAAGGAACGTGCGGCCATGTTTGCGGCCAATACACCAAAGTCCTCGCCTTCATCGATCGACAATAAATCTGGCTCGGGATCGCGCTCAGGGGGATCGAACAGCACGGGACCCTCTCTAGAGCTTCCCGTGCAACAAACTCCTTGTCGAGAGAGTAGCAACATTACATCAAGTATCTCTAAAGCGATGGAAACTACGTCAAATAACCAAGAAAACGTGCCACCAAACGGACGAAACTCGTCGGAAGAGAAGAGCAATCGCCAACAGTGTCACAATTTAAAAGAAAGAGATACAGGAAAAAGTCCCAAAACCCTACCCAACGCTGCAGCCAAAGTGGACATCAGACACAAGCCCTCAGCATCCGTGTCTTCGTCTATGACTACTAGGAACAATGAAGCAACGGATGCAAAGTCGAAGGACAATAGAAGAGCTACGACTTCAGTGTTCACTAGACTAGCTGGTACCTCCAGCGTTTCCTCAAAACGAATCTCCCCTAGCTCACGATCAGCCCAGCCGGTCTCATCTCCTGTATCTACGAAGCCAGCTGCTACCATTGCGGCTAAGTCAGCTGTAGTAACCAAACCAAAACCTATTACGAAAAAGGTCGTACCAACAGAAACCACATCTGCGTCAAGCCATCCAATGTCAAGTCGAGGCGTGATTCGAACTACCATATCCAATACGCCGCGGTCGTCGACACGACCTACATCTTCCAGCTCTAGTGCGGATAAATCTAAGACTGTCTCTAGACCTACAGCTAAAATGGTGGTCAAAAATAACCAGGCATCCGAAGTCATACCTAAAATTCGAAACACCGAACGAGGTGGATCTGTCGTATCAAACCATCCCCCGATATCCGGACACAAGAAGACATATTCAGAAAAAGAGGTTGGACAATTACGACAGGAGTCAATAAATCAAATGGAGAAATTGAAGCAATTGCATGCAGAAGAAATCATTGGCATACGACAAGCTTTTGATACCCTTGCAAATAGAGAAATTGACTCTTTAGACATACCAGGATCTTTGGAGAGCGAAGATCAATCACAGATTTCGGCGTCACAAGTAACCCGGGAACTCGGGAAGCATCATTTGCAAAATGGCGAACTGTCTTCTCTCCAAATTTTCGAATATCAAGAATTTATAAATCGATTGAGGAGCGAGAATGAGCAACAGATTGACAGGGCAAAAAGTGCAGAAACAGAACTTGCATCGTCTTACGCAATCGTGAAAAGCTTGGAAAAGGAATTGAAGCAAGTTGATGAGACAAAGGACAAAACCCAAGACAGAGAACTTGATAGACTACGCTCCCTTCATGAGAAGGAATTGGCAAGTAAGCCTGATGAGCTGCATAGGATGGAGCATAATAAAGAAGAAGCATTTTCTAAGAGTTTGATAGCGCTTAAATCTGAGATTGAAGCTATGGAGAAGGAGAACGAATTTCTACGCAAGAAGATCGAGCAACAGGTAGACTCTCGTAAAAAGGAGATTGAATCGATTGAAAACGTCAAGAAGACTGGTTTGCATGAACAACAATCTTTACAAGAGCGAGTCGTACGATACGAGGAGGAAAATCAAGCTTTGCGTTCCGAGATCAGCGGCGATAAGGGACTTCGCGCGCAGCTCCAAGATGCTCGCGATCAGTTTGAGAAGCGCAAGTCTATCAGCTCCAAACGTGAAACTGAGGCACAAAAGCAAATTGATGAATTGCAGGCAGTCATCGAGAGCTTGAAGACCAAGCTTGTATCGTTGGAAGGCAAATGTAGTGGTCATGAAAAGACACTTCAGACGCTTCAACAATCACATGAAACCGAAATTAGCGACTACCAGAGACGACTGGAGCAGGAGCGAAGGGCGCGGGCAGCTTCAGAGTACGAGAGACCATTCTCGCCAAATTTGGAGCGTGGCGGAGGTGACGCCAGACTTATGGCTCAATTGGATTCGCCTCGTTCTCCTCGTCCTGGTTTCATCTGAACATTCATGGCAGATTATTCGCCCCGGAGTTGGTTTGTATAAGTCGTTTACATTAGCTCCGCCCCATTCTAAAGTTTCAAGGTCAAAATACTGTTTTCTTTCCTTGAAATTCCGCATTTTTCTCGCGATTCCTGCGTTCCTGTTGGGCTTGCCACGAAGGGTGGACCGGCTTATCTGGCTTTACTATTGGTGCATTCTTCGGTGCTGCAAATTTTGCGGAACCCGTGCTTATGGGCCTAGGGTCTGACTGCTCCGCGAGATTTGCGCGATCTGGATGCATAGAACCCCGAACATGATTCGCTCCCCTGCCAAATTTCTTCTCCCATATTTCTCTGCGAGCTCGTTGTCCCCTACGATTCTTCCTCGTCTGTTCCTCTTCTTCGGAGTCTGACTCAGAACCTGAGATATATTGTGCGGCAAGAGTTGGTAGAAAGCTGGAGATCGTCGGAGGGGCTGCCACAATGTCTGCTTGTATGGTTGTTGAGTGTTTCGAGGAGGGCGGATGGAATGGCTGCAGCGAGGCTTTACTCTTCTGTGGGATTGAAGCTGGTATGCTTGCTTTAGGCTCCGAAGCTTCCTTGGTGGTTTTTTGTTTCAATTGGGGTTTCTCAGCCGTAATCTGCTTTCTTTGTACCCTTGCGTCTGGCTCAATGTCATCTGTCGCGATCGCAGCCATGAGGATTTGCTTCGCAACAGTTGATGTACTCTTGCAAACTGTAGTATTGAAAAGCCGGGAAGATATTCGTGACTCAACGGGTCTCAAGTCGGCCAGCGTAGGGAATTCCTCTATCCTCGCCATCAAAATCTCATTCGTCCGAAGCGCTAGGTCCTTATATACAATAACAGACTTGATGTGTGCATCAGCGATACTCTCCAAATCTAAGGTCTTGCAGCACCCGAGCTCTTCGAGCATGGTGTCGGCCACTTCGATGTTGTCTTCAGTTCTGGCCTTTTTTAGTCGCTTCGTGACTTTCTGTATTTCAAAGGTACGGCATTTTTTGAGAGCTCGAGTCATAACCTTCCGCACATAGAAGACCTTCTTTGAGATGTTTGTTTCGGCATTGGGATCGGCTCTCTTCCTCTTTCCGGTCATACTCAGAGTTACACAATCAAAAATGGCCTCAGAGTCACGTGCACGAACATATCTAAAAGTGGGCTGGTTGGCTGCACATTGGCTCGCGGCACGGTACTACGCCTGACTTAGACACCTATTTGGCTTCGCTTACGTGTCTTTGAGAAAGTTTCCAGAGCATAGCATTCGTTGACACGTTGACAGATTGACAGATGCATTATACTTTGGGAGGCAGCGCGACGGCTGTGGGGAATAGTGTGCAAAGTTTTCCTTTCAGGAGCTCCATAATACAACTAACAGTCTGATTGTTAAATCGTTTTACCGCCATACCCACGTATGAAGCTAATTAGGAGATGCTTTAGATGGTCATCTTATTGACTACTCCTCACTCGGCGCCTGTTGTGCAAGAAAGCCAGATCATGATGAGCGCTACGGCTCAGAGCCACTGTAGATTCTAGCAATAGATGACGCGCCGTGTTGTCATGATTTGGATTGACCGGTACATTGAATGTCCTGTTTCGTGGTTCGGCTATCAGGAAATGTCAGATTCGGCTGGGCGGGCCGAATTGATATTCAGGTGGTCGGCAAATTCCAGCCCCCCACCAACCCCCCACCCAGCCTTGTCCATCAATCACCCTGATTCCCAGCGACTTTAATTGCACCGGCGCCGAGCATGACGCCCCACTTCTTCTCACATTCTTTCAACACTCTCGAAGTACAAGTCAAGTTTCGCCCACCGTAGCATGCGTACGCGCATTCTGCTCTGGGCCCTTATCAATTCGGAGATATTACACGCCAGACCTCTGGAATCTCTCCTTCCCAGGTGGAAGGGTAGCGCGCTCATGATACTAAGCAGAAGGTATGATACGGTGCCAGTGGATGGCAGGCGTGGGATACCAAGTGAGATATTCGTACCGACAGACTCTACGCCTCCAGCTACGGCAACACTACCGGCTAGTGGACCACCGTGCACGACGTGCCAAGAAGAAGTCGTGCCTTCGGCCACATCCCCATCCAAATCCAGCCCCATGGAAAGCCCCCGGACAGGTCTGACGACGCCAGTAATACCGCCATCTTCGAGAATTACTACATCCCCAACTGTGTCGTCCTCGGTTCAGTCAAAGCCCGCCCCCACATCCTTTTTAACGTCTTCATCGTTGGATACCACGCCTGGACCCTCTACTTTGTCATCTTTAACGATCTCTTCTACAGGCGCCACGATGTTCACATCACCACCCTCGTCATCCACGCTTCCTTCGCAGCCCGTTCTCTCCACTTCTCTTTCGACGCCACAGCCACTTCTGGATATGTCACAATCATCTTTTCCTACACCTCAAAGATCTACAACGATATTGTCCTCTTCTGGTCTTCTTTCAACAACATCTAGTTCATGGTCTCAATCTACTTCTTCATTTACTACATCTTCCTTCGATCCCTCCACAACATCTGTAGTACCAACAAAGCCTGAATCGTCGAGTACATTGCCAGCATTGACAATGACTTGGGAGCCGACAAAGATTGCATCCTCTAGTATAACATCTACGTCGATCCCTTGGGAGCCAACAAAGATTGCATCATCCAGCGCTGAAATTACCTCGACACCATGGCAACCAACAAAAGCTGTGTCGTCCAGTAGTGCAACAAGTCCGGTGTCATGGGAGCCAACAAAGGCTACATCCTCCATCGCAGTGACATGGATGTCATCGTCCTTCTCGAGCGTGACGTCCAGTGCTCTGAGTCCAACTTCATCAAACACTCAACCGGTGACATCTTCTACGGTTCTGTCGAGTCCGACTAGTGCTTGGTCATCCGCACCAGTCAGTTTTACAACGTTTACATCCCTTACATCACCTTCTTCAATGCCGACAGCAGGATCTACGACTCTGACGTCTCCGGCATCTACTTCTAGCCAACCAAGCTCCCTCACAAGCTTGCCCTCTTTAGCTCTATCGGTCTTGCCACCTGCTCGCATGGTCTTTTCTGCTGCTCCTGCCATCCCTAGCAACGGTCAACCGAGGAGCACTTGGGGTGGCATTGGAGGATGGAACGCCACTACCAC
>JAABUZ0100004771.1_pt1 | contig 18407 bp, 13 predicted proteins | sample 5562091 | NCBI WGS metagenome assembly JAABUZ01 (sample SAMN12813069, study PRJNA571459) | rock metagenome | isolation source: Antarctica rocks | place: Antarctica: Victoria Land, Linnaeus Terrace sud | collected 2015-12-21 | reverse complement strand
CCGTCAGTTCTTCGTCGCCCATGGGCGCGACAAAGCGGCTCTCACTCAACTCCAGTCCATCTTGAAGGACCTTGACATTCCTTATCTGCTCGACGAGCATGAGCCGAATGCTGGTCGCCCCATCTCGCAAAAAGTGGCCGACATGATGAGGTCCTGCTCTGCTGGAATCTTCATATTTTCTGGCGACGATGAGGTCCATGACGCTGATGGCGAGGTAGTGAAACGGCCCCGGATGAACGTAGTCTTTGAACTCGGCGCAGCGTCGTTTCAGTACGGTCAACGGGTAGTGATCTTTAAGGAAAAAGGCGTCGAGTTCCCGACGGACTTTCGTGACATGGGGTACATCGAGTACGAAAAGGACCAACTGTCGGCAAAGTCGATGGATCTCCTTCGTGAACTCATTCGGTTGAAGGCTGTGAAGGTGATGCCGGGTTCATGACGTGGCGGTCGAAGCGTGAGCAGAGCTGTGTGTGGTGGCTCATAGTGCGAGGAACCTGCGTCGTGTTAGAAGGTTCATGAGGCATGGCAAGAACGTGCAGTGGTCTACCCCGCTTATGGGGCATGACGAGTGTGGTAACCGGCGCCTGTCGCGGTTTTCGGAGGGTGAGTCGGCTCTTTCGGCCGACAGTAATGCTGCCATGCTGCTTGCGAATAGTTTGCGTAAGAATAACTCATCAGTTATCATGCAAGTAGGCGGCTCGTAGAATGCCTGAACCGCAGTACAGCATTGTCTACTATGCAACGTCGAATGGGCGCCAGCCGGTCGAGGACTTTCTCAACGATCTGCGGAAGTCGAATATGAAGGCGTATGGCAAGTGTCTCAGCTATGTACAACGACTGCAGGTGGAGGGCGTACAACTCGATTCCCACTTCGTCGAAAAGATGAAGTCCGTCAAGGACGTGTGGGAGTTGCGGCCCGAGCATCTGAACGTCGAGTATCGGATTCTCTTCGGTGTGGTTGGCAAGGAGATCATCCTCGTATGGGCCGGCATAAAGAAGGGGCGCGGCCTTCGTCAGGGAGATATTGACCTGGCGCAGCAGCGCGTCGACGAATGCAAAACATCATCCAGCTAGGGGACCATCATGCCACGTGGACAGACATTCAACGCATATCTGGAGGAGCAGTTAGCACTCGATCCGGGGCTGGAAGAGCAGCTGGAACAGGGCGCCATCGAACTGGAACTGGGAATAGCTCTCACCCGCCTACGTGAGAAGCGCGGGTACACCCAGCGTGAACTGGCAGAGCGCTGCGGCTTCAAACAGCCGATGATCGCCCGTATCGAGCGCGCCGGCCAGAACCCGACCGTTCCCACCATGCTCAAAATCTTGCGCGCTCTGAACGGCTCGCTTCATATCGGGGCCGATGGCAGTGTGACGGCTCGACCGATGGAAGAAGCGGAACCGGCCCCGGTCGTATGGACCGGCGTGGAACGACGCCACCCGATGCTCCCGCTGACTGCTGGCGACGCCTGTTCACTGGCTACCAACGTGGAGGGACGGGATACTGACGGTCAAAAGGTCGCGCCCACCGCTCTCGAAATGCAAGAGCCGAGATTGCCGCCGCCTGTTGAAAGCCCGGTGATTCCATTTAAAGCGCGTTTAGGCAATGGGTGGAATGGCAACCGGGGCCGGAAACAGGTTGCTGACAGTCCTATTACGTACGAGGCCACGGAGTACGAGGGTATGGATGAAGCCCTGGAACTCGCATGCTAGAGAAAGTCACGGTGTTGAGCGCGGCGCGTGCCTACGAGTATCGTCGCGATGATCTACGGCTTACCGCTCTGTCGACGGCACCGGTCCAGGCCATCCTCGGTGAGGCCTTCAACTTCGACACCGGTGGAATCGATAGTCCGCCACCGGTGTTTGGGCCGGAGCCGCGCACCAATCCACGTGGTCTGGTCTTCAACCTCGGTTCGTGGACTTCACCGGAGGGCACCGTCACGCCCGTTCGTTCATTGACGTTTTCACGGCAACGGATCGTGCTGTCGATAGCGGGGCCGTCGGACAGTATCGATCCGGTCCACGAATATCTCGTCGGCCTACTGGAGAACGTGGATCTACTAGGAGGGAGCCCCATCGCCGGCAAACCCCACAACATACGAGATCGATCCGAAATCAGCGCCCGCTTCGCGTTCGATCTTGCGGATTTACTTGCACCCACAGCGCGATCAGTATTGCAAAATACCCTTGTAGGTGACGAGGGCGAATCAATACTGCTTCCTGCCCTCAACATTGAGGTCCAGCCACGTACTAAAGAATATGTTGGCCCCGGTCGAGGACCGAGCGGCACGCTGAACCTTGCGATCCGCGCGGGCGGGTGCCCGGCCGACCGCGAGTACTATAGCGCGGCTTTCTTGGACTCAGATGCTCACCTGGCATATCTACAGCAGTTGGACGGGGTCCTTAGTGATACGACGACACCATCATCTGCCAAGAAGTCCCGTCATCGGTAAGGAGCACTTCCATCACTGAGCTAGACCCCTCACGCGGGACGTTACTCGGGACTGTAGCGTCCCTGCGTAACATGCTGGCGGCGATAGATAAGCTAGTGCCTGGGTTGGTATTGGTCTCCGGAATCCTCGGCTTTGCCGTCATCTACGTCTGTATGCATTTTACCGGGCTAATGATCGGTATGACAGCGCTCATCGTGTTTGTTGTATCTATTGTCGTCTACGCGAAGAAGGGCAGTTTCGGCGACGCTGCCCTTTCACTGGTTGCCGGTATGTTTGCCGCCTTCGCGGTCAACTGGGATCCGGGGAAATTCATGATCTTCGCTTGCCTGTGGCTCGCTCTTGCACTATTTGTACTTGTGACAGCTACGGTGAAGCTGGCTGCTCAACAGCAGCAAATCTACACATATGCTGCTATCGCTGCGGGCTCAAACCCAAGCGGTGAGGTTGAATCAGAATTGCGTACCATTGCCGCGAATTGCGAGGTCGATACGCTTGGTCCCGTTGAAAGAGCCAACGTGATCCGCCTATTCGCCTTCCGGCGCGTACCCCGGGAGATCATGCAGGCTAGTTTGCAGTCGGTAGCCATGTTGGTTGCGATAACTGGAGTCGATCATATGACTATGGCGTCGTATGTCGTCGATATGACGCGCATCCTCCCCGAGGTTCCAGGTAGGACAGAGAACCAAGTCCGAGATGAAATGCTGAACGTTCTGCAGGCTGGTGGCACTGCTCCTCAGGAGTTTCTGGACGCCTTCCACCAAAGTCGACGGCTGGTCCTGCTTGAAGAAATGGCACCCAATTCCTATCTGGAAGCCCTTGCCGCAGCAACATCAACAGGGGTGCCACCATCGGACATGTACGAGCACTTGCGCAAGCGGTCAGCGTGAGTAAGATCACGGAGCAGCAAAGGCACCTTGGAATAGCAATTGCTCGTCCGACTCCCCAAGCTCGTGGATAATCATTGCCCACTCGTCACCGGTGGCATTGATTATACGAGTGAGCTCCAGGACTGGATTGGCGCCCGATCATCGGTACTCTGCCTGCAGGCGCCGGCCCTCCTCGCGTGCGATAGATAGGCGGTCGCGGGTACTGCTGCGCGGGCTCCTGACACGCCCAGATGGCGCGCCACCTGGTAACAGGGAAACGAGCTTCGAATACGTACGATTCTTCAGCGAGGCTGTCTCGGCCATGTTCCAACTTTCGCCAATTACCGCCAACGCGGACGCGGAACGCATGCCGGGTCGAACTCGAATTCGAGATGGGCATCCGGCCCCTGTGCACGTTCATGGTCTTCAAAGGTCACGTCCGTGGGCCATGAGTCCGACTCCACAGGGCCAGGGGCGTTCGCGTCAAGAATCACCGGACGTTCGGCATCATCCGATAGCTTCATTGTCCAACTCCACCCGAACTATAACGGCTGGCCATGGGAACTCCATGTGACCTTTGGGTTCCCGTCCGTGGCATACTCTACCGAAGTCCTCGACATCTCGACCTATGAGGCGGGAGGAACACCATGCCATTCGACGTTTTCACCTTTCGGGACCGCGTCGTTGCCGACTACGCTGACTACTTCCGCAGCTTTGTCAATATCGACGACCCGGATATTCAGGAGTACGTCGAGGAGCAACTCCAGCGGGGCGCGACCTGGCCGGATGCCGTACTGCAGCTCAACCCCGCCTATGAGGCAGCGGCCACTCTCGGTGAACTAGCTCGGGACGGGACCATCATGGCGGAGACCGCGCACTTCTTTGGTCCGGACCTCCGGCTGCACCGGCATCAGGCCGATGCGCTGGCCATCGCGCAGCGCGGTGAGCCGTACGTGGTCAGCACCGGGACCGGCTCGGGGAAGAGCCTCACCTATCTGATCCCCATCGTTGACGCGGTCTTTCGCCGCGATCCGGCCAAAGCAACCGTCCGCGCCGTCATCGTCTACCCGATGAACGCGCTGATTAATAGCCAGCTCAAGGCGTTGGAAACCTTCCGTGAGCGGAACTGGCCCGACTGTCCGGTTCGTTTCGCCCGCTACACGGGTCAGGACGACGAGGCGGCACGGAGAGCAATCCTGGAGCGGCCGCCCCACATCCTGCTCACCAACTACGTGATGCTGGAGTATGTCCTGATCCGTCCCTCGGACCGGTCGCTGGTGGAGCGCATGGTGGGCGAGTTTCAGTTTCTGGTGATGGATGAGCTCCACATATACCGGGGCCGCCAGGGCGCCGATGTCGCCATGCTGATGCGTCGCCTTCATCAACGCGCGGGAAACAGGCCCGTGCAGTTCATCGGCACCTCGGCCACCCTGGCCACGGAGGGCAACCGCGAGCAGCGCAGCGCTACCATCGCCGCGGTCGGCTCAACGCTGTTCGGCGTTGCCATTCCACCCGGCAACGTGGTGGATGAGAGTCTGCGCCGGGTCACCACGGTACGCTCCCCCGCGACGCCCGACCAGCTCCGCGCCGCGGTCCAGGCGTCCCCACCTGGGTCCGATAGTATCACCCATCATCCTCTTGCCGCCTGGGTCGAAGATACCTTCGGTTTGGCGGAGATAGATGGACGGCTACAGCGCCGCACGCCCGTCACCTTCTCGAAGGGAGTCGAGCGGCTGCAGACTGAAACAGGTATCGAAGCGGAGACCTGCGCCGTCGCCCTCAAGGCAGTCCTGGAGGCTGGCTTCGCCACGAAAACAGACGCGGGGGAGCCGATCTTTGCCTTTCGACTCCACCAATGGCTGGCCTCGGGACGCAGCGTCTTCGCCACCCTGCAACACCCACCCGATCGGCTCCTCACCTCGGAAGGGCAGTACAAGGCGCCGGGCGGCGAGAACCGGCTGCTCTATCCTCTGGCCTTCTGCCGGGAATGTGGGCAGGAATACTACCAGGTGGCACGAGTTGAATCCGGCGGTCAGTCCCTCGACGACAGGGGAAATCTCGATAACGTGGTGGGTTTCCGGCTCATTCCCCGGTCACCTCTGGGCAGTCCATCCGACGACAGCTTGCAGATAGAAGGCTTCTTCGCGCTGGAACGCGACGACCTGTGGGACGGAGACCTGCTGAGCCTACCCGAGTCGTGGTTGGAGGATTTGAAGTCCGGCACGCGGGTGAAACGCAACTACCGAGATCACGAACCCCTGCAGCTCTGGGCCGGCGCGGACGGACGCTACAGTCAGGAGCCATTCCAGGGGGCGATTGCAGGGTGGTTTCAGCCGCGCCCCTTCCTGCTGTGTCTCCGCTGCCGGACGGTCTACGATCTGCGGCAGAAGAAGGACTACGGCAAGCTGACCACCCTGAGTCAGACCGGTCGCTCCACCGCCACCACGCTGACCACCGGATCAACCATCTCCGCCCTGGGCGAGGAAGGCGTCGACCCATCGGCCAGGAAACTGCTGTCCTTTACCGACAACCGGCAGGACGCCTCCTTCCAGGCGGGGCATCTCAACGACTTCGTCCAGGTTGCGCTGCTGCGGGGAGCACTGGCTCAGGCACTGCTCAGGCGGGAGGCGCTGGACTTCACCAAACTTGGCGGCGCAATCTTCTCCGCGCTTGATCTGACCTCCGACCAGTTCATGCGTGAACCGTCCGCCGGCCGAGCCGGGACTACACGCGCCCGCAACGCCATGATCGACCTGCTGCAGTACCGGGCCTTCGAGGATCTGCGGCGCGCTTGGCGGGTGGCCCAGCCCAACCTTGAACAGTGCGGCCTGCTGCGCATCGAGTACGACGGCCTGGCCGAAATCGCGGGGGACGACGTGGCGTGGACCGATGCTCCGGGATTGGGAGAGGTCGCGGGAGAGCAACGCCTCACCATCCTCCGTGCCGTTCTCGATTACCTGCGCAGCTCCCTCGCCATCGACGCCGAGTGCCTGGACGAAGACAACGCCAAGCAACTCTTCCAGACCGCGAACAATGCACTCCGCGATCCCTGGACGATTGATGATGCCGTCCAGCCTCGCGCCGCCGCCATCGCCTTACTGCCTGGGCAGTCGCTCGATGACTACGAGCATGCCGTTACGCTGGGGCTTGGATCGCGCTCCACCGTCGCTCGGTATCTCCGATCTCGTCACACCTATAACCGCGACGGAGACCTCACGGCCGATGAGGCTGAAACCCTGGTTCGGCTCATCGTGGAGCGGCTGCGCGGCGACATCCTGAGCGTGAAGACTCGAAAAGGCGAGGACTGGGGGACGCAGATCATCGCGGGAGCCTTGCTCTGGACTCGCGGGAATGGGAAAGCGGCCGGTCCCGACGTGGTTCGCTCCAGAGCTCTCCACCAGCGCCGGCAGCAGCATCTCTCCGACGAACCCAATGGCTACTTCAAGCGGCTGTACACTGATCGCGCTCCCTACCTCAAAGGGGTGACGGGACGTGAACATACCGGAGCCGTGGCCGCAGCCGATCGGGAAGAACGAGAGCAGGAGTTTCGCGAGGGCAAGCTGGCCGCGCTCTACTGTTCTCCCACCATGGAGCTGGGGGTGGACATTTCGGATCTGGCCGCCGTGCATATGCGAAACGTCCCGCCCACGCCGGCAAACTACGCGCAACGCAGCGGCCGGGCGGGGCGGGGAGGACGGCCGGCGCTGGTGCTGACCTTCTGCAGCCAGGGCAGCGCCCACGACGAGCACTTTTTTCGCAACAAGGAGAAGATGATCGCGGGTCAGGTTGCCCCGGCGCGCATGGACCTGTCCCAGAAGGAATTGGTGGAAGCGCATCTCCACTCCGTCTGGCTGGCCGAGGTCAACCTGGACCTCCAGAAATCCATCGTGGATTTGATCGATCTGGACGACCCGGATTACCCCCTCCGACCCGAGGTCAAGGACGCTATCGAACTCTCTGCACGGCGGCAGGCGCGGGTGGTTCAAGCCTTTCGCGATGTTGCCGGAACCTCGATCACCGCCTCCTGGTTGACGCCGGAGTGGCACGAACGCACAGTGCGGGAGGCCGCGACCGCCTTCGACCACGCATTGAAAGACTGGCGGGATCTGTATCGCTCCGCCACCCGGCAGTTGCTGGAAGCACAGAAGGTGGCGCTTCAGGCGAAGAAGAGCAAGGAAGAGCGGCGCGCCGCGGAACGGAACGAGGGGGAGGCGAAGCGGGAGATGTTGCTCCTGCGCAATGAGGGTAGCTTCACCGAGAGCGACTTCTACCCGTATCGCTACTTCGCCAGTACCGGTTTTCTCCCGGGATACAACTTCCCCCGGCTTCCACTGCGAGCACTGGTGGGGAGCCGGGCACGCGACACCATGCAGACCCTCGACCGTCCCCGGTTCCTCGGTCTAAGTGAGTTTGGCCCTCGCAATGTCATCTATTACGAGGGACGGAAGCACCGTGTCACGGGATGCGTCGTTCCGGCCACCGGGCTCGACTCCCGGCTCAGCAGCGCTCGCGTCTGCAACCGCTGCGGCTACATCCACCCCGGCGATGATGCGACCAAGATTGAAGTCTGCGCTCACTGCGGGACAGAACTCGATGCCAGTTCATCTGCGTATCTCCAGACCCTCTTCAATCAGCCGGCCGTCCGTACCCGCCGGACGGAGCGGATCACGTCGGATGAGGAGGAGCGGTCCCGCGAGGGATACCACATCACCACCCACTACCAGTTCTCGCCGGATGAGAACTTCACCACATCGAACGTGACGGCCGACGATCACCCGCTGGTTGAACTGCGTTACGCGCCACGCGCCGGCGTGTGGCGGATCAACCACGGTTGGCTCCGTTCCGCTTCGGAGCTACGCAACGGCTTCACCATTGATCTCGAGACCGGCCAATGGCGGAAGAAAGAGGATGACGACGACCACGCGCCCGACGACCCAACACGTGGCAAGCCACTGTCCGGCGTGCGTCCCTACGTCCAGGACACGCGCAACATCCTGCTGCTGCGCATGCCACAGGCGCGAGGCGACCGAGACCAGTTCCTGATCACGCTGGCCTACGCCCTCCAGCGCGGCATCCAGCTCGTCTACCAGGTTGAAGAGCAGGAGGTTGCGGTTGAGTTAATCGGCCAGGGCGAGCAGCAACGCCTGCTGCTGTGGGAGGCGGCGGAGGGAGGGACCGGCGTCTGGGAGCGTATCGTCAGTGATCCTGGATCGTTCGCCGCCATGGCTCGCGAGGCGCTTCGGGTCTGCCACTTCGATCCGGCGACTGGCGAGGAAGATCCGACGTGGAGAGAGGAGTGCGCGGTTGCCTGTTACGACTGCCTGCTCAGCTACAGCAACCAGCCACACCATCCACGCATTGATCGCCATCTGATCCGTGACTTCTTGCTCGAACTCACCCACGCTCAAGTCGTGGCGGGTGCTGAGACCGAACTACCGGGGGACCACTTCGAACGTCTGCTGGGGATGGTTGACCCGGCCTCATCGCTGGAACGGGAGTTTCTGATATTCCTGCGCGACCACGACCTTCGCCTCCCGGATACGGCCCAGAACCGTCCGTGTGCCGAGGTTGCCGTGCAGCCCGACTTCTATTACGAGCGGGGAGGACGGCCCGGTATCTGCGTCTTTGTCGATGGCGCAGTGCATACGGCGCCGGAACGGGCGGCGCGCGATCGGCAGGTGAGAGATGCACTCGAAGATCGTGGCTTCCGGGTGATTGCCATCACGGGAAAACGATTCGCGGAGCAGCTACGCCGTTATGCGGATGTCTTCGGGTCTTTGCCCGAAGCAGGGGAGGCTGGCACGGGGAAGGAGCAGCCGTCCTCGACCATCGAGGATTTGCTCCGACGCGGAGAGAGTGAAACGCTGGAGTTCAAGTCGTCGCTCCGACTGGGTGTGCCGAGTGGCACCATCGAGCCGGTGGTGGAGAAGAGCATCCTGAAGACCATTGCGGCTTTCCTGAACTCCTACAAGGGCGGCACGCTGGTCATTGGCGTCGAAGACAACAAGAACGTCCTGGGAGTCGAGTACGATTTCCCAGCACTGGGCAAGAAACAGAACCTGGACGGCTACGAACTCCATCTACGCAACCTGCTGAATCAACATTTTGGTAGCGACTCGGCGCCACTGATCGAGATCGTGCTTCACCCCATCGGTGACAAGCACGTGTGCGAGGTCCGCGTTAAGCCGGGGCGGCGTGCCTTCACGCTCATCGAAGCGGACAAGAACGGCCTGAAAACGTCGCACTTGTATATTCGCACGGGTAATCAGACCAAGGCCTTGACCATGGAGGAGGCTATTCGCTACGTGGCTGAGCGGTGGTCGCCGACGTAATCGATCGCTATTGCACCTCCATAACGCGTCGACGAGCGACTACCAACCTTGCTGAGTAGTGCCCACCATACCCGTGGCGCTGGACGGGGATCAATCGGTCGAGGGCGACGTTGCTCCGACCTAGGGCAAAAACGGACCGCACTGCCCCCCGCCCACATGTCGGCGGCGCCGCATCCGTCGGTGGCGGCGAGGGCGCAATCGGGGAAGATGCGGCGCCGGGTCACCAGGTCCGCGTGTCGCGCTCATCGTTGATACGCGAGTCGACACCTAACAGCAGGGCAAATGGGCCGAGCAGCACGAAGAGGGTGAGGAACCGGAGTATCCTACCCGTGCTGCTGCCCCGGTTTGCCGTCGACTGGCCGCAGGTGGACATTTAACTAACCGAGTCCGCGCACGACGCTGAACTCCTGCCGCTGGTGGAACGGGGAGAGCTGGACCTCACCTTTGCCATGCTGCCGCTGCCCGCGGGCCCATTTGAAGCAGCGGAACTGCTGTGTGATCCGTACGTCCTGGCGGTTGCCGCCGATTCGTCGCTCGTCGTGCGCCGTGAGGCTCCGGGGATGCGAGAGATCGCCGGCCTGCCGCCGATTGGCTTTCGCCAGTGTCGCAGCGTGACCTAGGTCGAGTCCCATCTCCGCGCCAGCGGCATCGAGCCGCACTTCGTCTTCCGCTCGGACGACAACGCCACGATCCAGGCTCTGGGGACGGCAGGAATGGGGGTGGCGCTGGTGCCCCTCCTTACCGTCGATCCGGGCGATGAACGTATCGCCGTACTGCGTGTGGCAGACGACGTCCCACAGCATCATCTGGCTCTGGTCTGGCACCGCGACCGTTACCGTTCGGCCGCCTAATGTGCGCTGGTAGACGCCGCACAGGAGATTCGCATCGCGCTGGAACAGAGTTTCAGCACGATGGCATTACAGATCCATTAGTACGCCAGTTCTATAATGTCCTATGGCTGCCGACGAGTATCACGAGGCGATTCTGATACGGGTGCATGAGATACAGCGAGAAATTGCAGGGCTCACGCAGCGGGAGGCGCTGAACTATGCTTATGTGATCTCGCGCGAGATGCCGGAAGAGGCTGCTCGTATGCTGATCGCGGAGATGCTGTTGGACTGCTGGAAGCGTGCTGTTACGGTGGCGTCGGGGAGCGGGTAGGCCACTCGACGCGTCTACCAAGCGTATTGGTTTGGTTGTACCGCGTCCTTCCGGCCATGATAATCTGTGACCAATTCGCCACCTTCGATTGCCGCGTCAGACCTGGATCGCTACACCGTCACGCTGGATCGAAATAGCCTGGAGGGCCGTGCCTTTTTGCTGGGCGATCGCGGCGGGTTTGTGCTGTATCTCCCGGCCTCACGCAATACGCAAGATCGCACCCTACATGCCTCGAAGTGGTTCGGCGCCTCTGGCTTTGGTCGCTCTTTCTTTGAGGGGTTCGAGGTGTGGGTCGAGCACGACGGGCAACTGGTCGCGCTTGATCGGCGAAATCAAACAGAGTTTGTCATGCGGTTGGACGAAGCGGTACGCGTCTATCGAATTGGTGACCACGAGGTGCGCGAGCACTACTTCGTGCCGGATGGCTGGCAAGCGGTGGTCATGACGCTGGAAACCGATCTACCGTGGGTGGTCAAACCCGAGTTCGATATGCGGTACTATCAAGCCTTTAATGCTGACTTTTCGCACTATGGAGCCGAGGACCACGACGGCCGTTTGACGGTGAGCAATCTGGTCGAGGAGAGCGGCCCGCTCCGCGTGCCATTGAACTTCTTCGGGGTTGTCGATCCGCTGGGGTCGGACGCAACCCTGGAGATGCTGCCAGCAGACCAGTGGCTCATCGAAAAGACCTACCGCACGGATCGGCAGCGCGAAGAGATCATCAAGCACGCTTACGCCGAGACTCAAGCACACTCTCCCGACGAGGCGCCCATCTGGGATGCGTATCGAACCCAGGTGTTCGCTCCGGCGCGATTCAGGCTGGCGGGTTCGGGCTCGTTGATCCTGGCCTTCGGTGACACGCTGCAGGAGGCACAGGATTCCTGTACTCATCTCAGCCAGTCCGTGCCCGCCGTGCAACTCGAGAAGCGCGCGACCATCGCGCTGCAGCTAGAAACCGGATATCTCGAGACCGGCAACGCCGCCGTCGATACCGCCTATGCACAGGTGTTGACTCGCTTCAACACCTGCCTGGTGGCGCGGGACGCCACGCTCCATGTGGATCCCGTGCATCGCGAGCACTTCTACGGTATTTTCGCCGGCAATAAGTACTTTATGGACGCCTGGAAGCGCGACGAAAACATCTCCCTGGCCGCACTCTTCGCCACGGGAGACTATGAAACCGTTCGACAGATTCTGGATAGCACCTGGCAATATCAAGACGATCGCACCGGTCGTCTGCCCCATATCCTGCGGGCCGGAGAGCCGTTGGTGTACTACTCGAGTGATGGGACCCTGTGGGCGTTGCACCGGCTGCTCCAATACACCGCGCAGAGCGGCGACGCCGGGCTGTTGCAGGCCAAGATGTCGATGGTCGAGCGGTTTTTCGCCGCCAGTCTGGGGTTTGTGCAGCGTGGGCTGCTTCCCTCGGGGGGCATCATCGACCCCAACTATCTGTGGGAGACCTGGGAAGACACGCCATTCACGCCGCGCGACGGGTTTCCGGTGGAGATTGAACTGCTGTGGTTGACGGTGCTGAACCAGGCTCTCCCCTTTGTGCGCAAGGTGAACGGCGAACTGGCCCAACGAATGGCTGATACGCTGGACGTGGGGCGACAGACCTTTGGCGATTTTGTGCGGGATGGCTATCTGGTTGATAGCATCTCGTACGACTGGAAAACCCGTGACCTCCTGACGCCCAACGGCTACGTAGCATTTGGCGTGGGATTCTCCCTGCCACCGGATTTGAGCTGCTCAATGGTGAAGGTGGCTCGCGACCAACTCGCCGGGCACCGCGGTGTCCGCAGCCTGGCGCCGCGAGATTGGGCCAGCGTGCTACCGGCTGACTTTCTCGCTGATCCAACCAAGGTCCGCGGCAAAGACATGGCGAGTGTGGGCATTTTCAATTACCACCGGGGCATCGAGTGGCAGTGGTTCAACGCGTTCTTCCTTCAAGGGGAACTCGATTGCGGTACCGCGACCGAGGGCTACCGACGATACGTGCAAGATCAGGTGCGCGGGGCGCTGGACGACGGAGGGATCGGCGGCCTGGGTGAGCTGTATGCTCTGCAGGGACAGTTAGGAGCCGACTTCCAGGCGTGGAGCATGGCGGCCTTTATCGATAGTCTGCATCGCTTTGCCGGGATGGGAGTAAATGCTTTGACAGGAGAGGTGTGGCTGTGCCCGACGATCCCAGCGAGTTGGCCGTACTTGTGCTGCCGTTCGCGGGTGGGCAACGTCCGATTCGAGCTTCGGTATGAGGAAATGGGACATACCACGCGATTCCTGGAGGTCACCTTGCTGGACCCGGCGCCGGCGAGCTATTGCCTCCATCTGGGCTTCCGGATTCCACCAGGTGGTCGCGCCGCGAAGGCGACGTGCAACGGCGATTCCATCAGCACGGATCGCTGGACCTACCAGGAAGGGTGCGCGCCAGGCGTGCCGGGATACGCATGGCTGACTGTCCCGCTCCAGCAGAGCGTCCGGCTGGAATGTGCGCTTCACTTCGACCACACCGACGCCTGAGACTGCCTCGCGCTGCTTGTCCATCAGCCAGGGAGACCGGGAAGCTGTAAGCTCCCTGTAAGGTGCTTGTGAGAGGCGTAAGAACTCCGGCGCACAATAGAGCACGTACACCGGACACAGCTACTCAGGAGGCTCCATGACCACGGAACCGGCGCGATGAGATGAAGGGACGTATCCTGGTTGTCGACGACGAGCGGACCCTTCGGGACGTGGTCGAGCAGTACCTGAAGCGCGAGGGATACGAGACCGTGGGAGTTGGCGACGGGGAAGCGGCGGTGTTGGCCGCGGCCGACGCCGACCTCGTGATCCTGGACCTGATGCTGCCCAAGCTTGATGGTCTGGAGGTGTGCCGGCGAATTCGGGCGGAGCGTGAGGTGCCGATCATTATGCTCACCGCCAAGAGTGAAGAGATCGACAAATTGCTCGGCCTGGGGATGGGCGCCGACGACTATCTGACGAAACCGTTCAGTCCGCGGGAGTTGGTGGCACGAGTTCAGGCGGTGCTGCGCCGCGCCCAGGCCGGTCCCAAGCAGCCGGGAGATGTGGTCCAGGTGGGCGACCTTAGGATCAATCCAAAGTTACGCTCGGTGGAGCGAAGCGGGCGGCAGCTGGACCTGACGGCCCGCGAGTTTGATTTGCTCCTCTTTCTGGCCAGCAACCCGGGGCAGGTGTTCACCCGTGAACAGCTCCTCGACCGCGTCTGGGACTACCATTTTCCGGGCGATACCAGCACTGTCACAGTCCATGTCAGACGGTTGAGGGAGAAGGTTGAGCCGGACCCGGTGCGTCCACGCTATGTGAAGACGGTGTGGGGTGTCGGGTACAAGGTAGATCCGGCATGACGATGTGGAGTCGGCTCGCTGCCGTGGTGTCGCTCTGTTTTGCCGTCGGCGTGCTGCTGGCCTGGGTGCTGTTTGTGACCTGGCTCCATGCCCCGCCTTCGCACGTCCGGGAAGCACTCTGGTACCTGGTGTCATCCGGGCTGATCTCGCTGTCCGTGGGCTTTGCCGCCATGTATCTGGTGACCCGCCTGGTTCCAAGTCTCTGGCTGAAGATTGTGATCGCCTCGGTGATCGGGAGCGTGGCGGCGATTGTGGACGTGATCTACACGCCGTTGCTGATGTTCGCGGAGAAGGCCGACAAAGACATCCTGATTATCACCATGCTGTACTTTCTGGCCCTCTCCTGCGGTTTCGCTTTTTTAGTCGCAGCGTTCACGACGGGCCAGATTCGGGCGCTGCATCAAGGGGCGCTGCGCTTGGCCTCCGGCCAGTTTGGCACCACCGTGCGCGTGTCCGGCGCCGATGAGATAGCCGATCTCGGCGCCGCCTTCAATCGGATGTCCTCGCAGCTGGGGACTTCCTTCGAGCGTCAGAGGCAACTTGAGCAGGAACGGCGAGACCTGATGGCGGCCGTGTCGCACGATCTGCGGACCCCGCTCGCGTCACTCAGAGCCATGGTGGAAGCGATCAACGATCGAGTCGTGACCGAACCCGAGGCGGTGCACCGCTACCTGGGACTGATCCAACTGGAGACTGAGCATCTGGGCTGCCTGATCGAGGACCTATTCGAACTGGTCCGGATCGAGAGCGGCAGCATGGAGTTGCACCTCTCCTCCGTCCCGTTGGGTGAACTCGTCTTCGAGGCCGTCGACAGTCTGCGTCTTGAGGCAGACGAGAAGGGTGTTTTACTTGACACTGTGCAGAACAGTGAGGTACCGCCGTTGGTGCTTGATGGGCCGCGAATGCAGCGGGTATTCGTCAATCTCATCCAGAATGCGATCCGCCACACACCGACCGGTGGCCAGGTACACGTCGAGCTGGGCCGAGAGAACGGACAGGTCGCCGTGGCCGTCACGGACACGGGAGAGGGCATCGCTCCGGAGGACCAGCCGCACGTCTTCGAGCGCTTCTATCGCGGTGAGAAGTCGCGATCTCGTGAATCCGGCGGCGCCGGCCTGGGACTGGCCATCGCACGGGGCATTGTCGAGGCACATCACGGCACTATTCAGTTGGAGAGCGGAGCGGAGAGAGGATCACGCTTTGTGATCCGGCTATCGTGAGTTAGGCAAGTCAGTGAGGAGAGGGTGGAATGGAAGCGGGAAGGATAGCGGTTGTCACCGGGGCCGGTCGAGGTATCGGAAAGGCCATCGCCTGGCGGCTCGCGCAGGATGGTTACCGGCTGTCGCTCTGGGCGCGCACCTCCAGCGAAGTAGACCGGGTGGCACGAGAAATCAGTGAGGGAGGTGGTGAGGCCATGGCAGTGGTCACCGACGTGGCGCGCTGGGAGTCGGTACGGCAGGCGACCGATCAAACCATCGAGCGTTTCGGCCGGATCGATATCCTGGTGAACAATGCCGGCATTGGCGGCCAGCGAAAGCCGGTAGCTGAGGCAGACCCGGCGGCCTGGGCCGAGACGATCAACGTCGATCTCACTGGGCAGTTTCACTGCATGCGGACTATTTTGCCCGGCATGATTCAGCAAGGGAATGGGAAGATTGTCAACGTGGCGGGAGGCGGAGCAGGCGAGCCGTATCCCGGCAACAGCGCGTATGCCGCGGCCAAAGCCGCGCTGGTGCGCCTCTCGGAGACGGTGGCACATGAGGTGCGTGAGCACCACATCCAGGTCAACGCCATGACGCCCGGCCTGGTGGTTACCCGTCTCACCGAGGACGCGCTCCACCAGTATGAGGCCAACGAGCCGGAGCGAGCAGCACAGTTCCGCCAGTCTCTGGAGACGCAGGCGTTCGATCCAGAGAAAGGCGCGGAGTTGGTAGCCTATCTCTGCTCGTCTGCTGCTGATGGCCTAACCGGCCGCTGGTTGACGGTACACGACCAATGGCGCGAGCTGGTGAACGATCCGGCAAAGCTCATGGAGGAAGATCTGTATGTGCTGCGGCGGTATCCGCGTTGAGGCGGACAAATAATGGTGCCTTCGGCACACACACATCAGGCGGGCTTGCTCTCCGCTACCTCACGGCGAGGAAAGAGCGGCTCGGCCTTCCCAACCTGCGTGCCTTCGAGAGCGCTGCCCCACCGTAGGCGATCATTCCAGGTGCCACTGACCCGTACCCCTAGCTGTCGGTACATCGCGCCGGAGGTAGCCGGCAGGAACGGCTCCAGCAGGGTGGCGATCAGACGAACCGATTCAGCCAGAGTGTAGAGCGTGGTGGAGAGACGCGCATCGGCTGCGGTATCCCCACCCCTGGCCGCTTTGGACAGCGTCCATGGCGCCGTCTCCTCGACGTATTTGTTGGTCCGTGTCACCAGCTCCCAGATGGCGCTGAGCGCCGCTTGCGGGTTATAGGCCTGCATCGCACTGGCCACGACCTCGGGGAGGCTGGCGGCGAGCGCATGCAGCGGCGCTTCGAGTTCGCCTGAATCACCGGCAGCTGGTATCTGGGCGCCGCGGTAGCGATGGATCATGCTGACCGTGCGGTTGAGCAGGTTCCCCAGGTCGTTCGCTAGATCGGCGTTGTAGCGCGCGTCGAGTTGGTCGTAGGTGAAGTTATGGTCGCCGGTTGGTGAGACGGCGCGCAGCAGATAATACCTCACCGCTTCGGTGCCGTACTCCCGGACCAGATCGATCGGGTCGATCACGTTGCCGATCGACTTACTGATCTTGGCCCCGTCGATGAGGATGTAGCCGTGCACAAAGAGTGTTTCCGGTACGGGAACTCCGGCAGAGAGCAGCATTGCCGGCCAGTAAATGGCGTGGAAACGTATGACCCCTTTACCGATGGTGTGCGTTCGATGCGGGTTCTCCACCCAGTACCGCTGGTACAACTCACCGTCATCGGCGTAGTCCAGCGCGGTAATGTAGTTCGTCAGGGCGTCAAACCAGACATACATCACCTGCAACGGGTCTCCCGGCACCCGAATACCCCAGCCCTTGGCGCGCTCCCACGAGCGCGAGATGCTGAAATCTTGCAGGCCACGAGCGATGAAACTGAGAACCTCGTTCTTGCGCGTCTCCGGGATGACCTGATAGCGGTCCGAGGAAATCATCTCGTGGAGCTGCTCCCCATACCGCGACAGGCGGAAGAAGTAATTCTCTTCCTCGACCAGATCCGGGCGGATGCCGTGCTCCGGGCACAGACCATCCTCAAGTTCCGCTTCATCGTAAAATTGCTCGCAGCCAACGCAGTAGAGACCGGTGTAGTGCCGCTTATAGATATCACCGGCTTGCTGCGCCGCGCACCAGATTTTCTCCGCTCCGGATGCGTGTCGCCGGTCAGCTGCCGTCCGAATAAACTGGTCGAAGCTCAAGCCGAGCGGTTCCCTGAGATCAAGGAAGCGTTGCGACATGGTTTCAACCAGTTGTTGGGTAGAGACCCCTGCTGCTTCAGCGGCCTGCACGTTCTTCAACGCGTTCTCGTCGGTGCCGGTGAGAAAGTATGTGTCGTCGCCGCGCAGCCGGTGATACCGCGCAAAGGCGTCAGCCTGGACGATCTCCAGCGCAAACCCAATATGCGGAGTCGAGTTCACATATGGAATGGCGGTGGTGATGTAGTAGCGATCCGGCGCGGTCACGAGATTCTCCCGATAGAAAAAGGCCCGGACTCCCAGGGGAGCCCGGGCTATTAGCCTATTTTACACTATCCGTCAAGAGCTGGAGGATCGCAAAAACTCTAGCACGATTCGGTTGAATTCGTCGGGTTGCTCCATGTTGAGTTGATGGGCAGTATCGGAGATTATCACCAGGCGCGCGCCGGCGATGTCCCTCCGGAGCCGCTCGGCGATCGCCAGAATATCCGGCACGTCCTGATCGCCCGCGATGACCAGCGTCGGCACGCCGATCTCGGATAGCCGGTCAATGGCAGGTGGTTCCAGGTCCAGCTCGATGCCTTCACCGGTAGCCCGCTGATAGTTCGCGGTGTTCATCGTGCGGACTCGTTCACGGACGCCGGGATCGACCATCTCCGGCGTGCGCGCCGGTCCATCCACCCACAACCTGTTCTCCAGCTCCACGCCGGCAGCGATCTTGCCTGCCTCCAACAGGTTGTCGGCTTCGACGATGCGTCGCACAGTGCTCTCGGAAAACCCGTAACCGCTCAGTGCCGAGGCCACCGG
>JAABUZ0100004769.1_pt1 | contig 18414 bp, 20 predicted proteins | sample 5562091 | NCBI WGS metagenome assembly JAABUZ01 (sample SAMN12813069, study PRJNA571459) | rock metagenome | isolation source: Antarctica rocks | place: Antarctica: Victoria Land, Linnaeus Terrace sud | collected 2015-12-21 | reverse complement strand
GAGACTTCCGGACGTACTTCTCAAAGACTGCCTGTGCCGCCAGACTCTGCTGCTTCATCAATACCCCCGCTTGCCACTCTACTTACTAACGGTGGGGATGTGGCTACTTGTTCAGAGCTTCCCTAAAGAACTCTCATGCTCGCCACGGTACAACCGCCATACTTTATACGCTTGTGACCACCGTCCTGTTCGGTCTTGTGTGTACCCGCTTCTTGTAGCCGGCTTGCACAGGTGTTCTTCAAGGAACTTTCATTCGCGCCCGTCCGCTGCCGGGACCGGGTACGATGCGGCGAGTTCTGGCGTTTCGAATTATGGACCTACAAATCAAAAGCTAGTGGACCGGGTGAAGGAGGATGTCCGGACAGCTGAAGTGGATGGAGACGAACGCGATGTGCCAATCAACCTGGTGACTGCTTCGGGTTCTGGACTTGATCCTAATATCACACCCGCGGCTGCGGAGTACCAGGTCGCTCGCGTCGCCAGGCAGCTCGGGCTGTCTGAACAGAGGTTTCACGATCTTGTGGCGAAATACAGCCGGTCGCGACAGTTTGGGGTGTTGGGTGAAGCTCGTGTTAACGTTCTGGAATTGAACCTTGATTTAGATCATGTGGCACCAGGCCCAAGTAAATAGACGCTGGCACGAGTTGCGACGATGTAACTGGCACAGGAGCATCCGTGCTTCACATGCAGAGTCAGGCAGGGGTTGACGGGGAGTAGCGGGAAGACATAACAGCTAATAATGGATATGACTGAACTTGCCCGACACACTGAGCCGCGGTGCCTGCCATGGTGGCTTTGTTGGCCGTAGGTGAATTGCACCTAGCTCTCCCCGAGTCGCTCTCCATTGGTCCGCATTGGCTGCTTCTCAGTGTTGTCGGATGTCTTATGGTTCCGACGATCTGGGGAGGTGTGCCGGGAAACTATAAGCTGAATCGGGTGCTTGGATATGTTATGACGGCGATGGTGACGCTTGACATGGGTTTGGTCTTTGCTGTTGCTGGTTGCGGCTTTGCCTTCCCACAGGGAGTCATCGCATGATCTTCTTCGCTCTGCGGTTGCACTCTGTTCACGAATATTCTTGTGTTCGCGTGGTGCTGGCGGCTTAACGCCGGCGGTCCTTACGCACGGGAAAGACGCGGAGTACAGGCCGATGGCGCATTTTCCCAGGCGTTGATTTCCTTCGCGACGTGGTGCTCCTGGCCGCACGTGCTGTCAATACTTGTAGTCCGGCCTGCGGCAGGATCAGGTTGTCGGTAATAAATCATTCGGCTTCGCGCCACGTCTTCGCTTTCCTACTGCTCTGAGATTAGAAAAGGGAAGGTTGGTCGTAAGAATGCTTCCGTGCTGTGCGGCATCCTCCCCTTGCAGGCGGATGGATACTGTTCCATCGGTCTGCAAGGGGCAGGACTTGGCATTACGAAGACGTATCAAGGTTCCGTCGGGGAGGTAGATGGTTATGCTGATCGTCATATCAATCTATGGAAGTGGGCTGAGGTTGCTCCGTTAGTGGGACGCTTGTAGCGATGTGTCGTGACTTGGCCTTCGAACACATATGCCATGGTGAACTCCACCGCATAAAGAATGCATAGCAGGATTGGACGGGCACACAGTGCGCTTTATGGCAATAGGCGAGGGCACGGGTGAAGCATATGCTGATGGCGATACTCGGGGATACCTGAGGCTGGATGGGGATGGTTTCGGCTGAGGGCGGTTAGTCTGGAAGTCATGTCCATCGCTCCCTTTCCTGCCACCTTCACTCTGCTTTTGGGCTTGGTATCGCTCCAGGCAACTGCTCCATCAACGACAGCAGCGTATCCCTCGGCGACGGGTTTCGCTGGCCAAGCGGCTGCTCCCGCGCAGGCTGCCGTTGCCGACCGGACAGCTCCACCTTCGGGGGTGAAGGCGGAGCTCACGGTGTCGGCGAAGGGTGTGCAGATCTACCGGTGTGAGCTGAAGGATGGATCGGCGCAGTGGATCTTTGTCGCTCCGGAGGCCTCGCTGTACAAGGGTGCGGAGCCGGTGGGACCGGAGGTGGGTACGCACGGCGCCGGGCCCGTGTGGCGCTGGAAGGATGGAAGCGCAGTGGTCGGGAAGGTGCTGGAGAAGCAGGCATCGCCCGAGGAGGGTGCGATCCCTTGGTTGCTGCTGAGCGCGAGCGCCGCACCGGGCAGCGCGGATGCGGGACGCCTCCATGGGATCGGGTATGTTCGACGTTGGGCGACGCACGGGGGCGTTCCTCCGGCTTCGGGATGTGACGCGGCGCATGGGAACGGTGCGGCACGGGTTCCTTATACGGCGACGTACACGTTTTACCGGTAAGCGCCTGCGCAAGGTTGTTGCAGGAGTGTGACGCAAGGGGTCTGGGTACGAAAGCAGGCTTGCGGCCCGGTCTGGGCGGTCTGGGTTCCACCTATAATCACCGCTAACCCCGGGAGCACAGGAGTGTTGGCTGTTGCGAAACCGAGCGTTTGCTATTGCCCTGATCTGGCCGGTGGTTGAGAGTGGGATTGCAGATGACTGGTCGATCGTTCGAACGGCGCAGGTGCTGGCGGAGACGGGGCAGGTGCACTACAACGGATGGGAGGCGCCGATGCTGGGCTGGCCGCTTTACGTGGCGGCGTTGGCTTCTGCATCTTCGGGTTTTCGTTTACGCTGGCGCGGGTCACTACGGTGTTAGAGGCGACTGCGATGGTGTTTCTGATGCAGCGCATCCTTGTGCGGACGGTTGGAATTCGGTGATCGCGACGCTCGCTCTGGCGTTCACGCCTATTCTGTTATTGGTCGGTTACATTTACGACGGATGTTCCCGGGTTGCTGGCCGTGGTGGTGTGCCTGTATGCATGCCTGCCTGCCGTGCAGGCGAGCAACGAGAGAGCTGTCGCGGCGTGGATAGGCTTTGCGGCACTGGCGAATGCGGGTCTGGGGACAACGAGGCAGATTACGTGGCTGGGAGTGATTGTGATGGTGCCGAGTGCGATGTGGTTGCTGCGCCGCAGCCGGTTGGTTTTAGCGGCGGGCGCCGCGAGCTGGGTGTTGAGTATGGGCTTCATCGCCGCGGCCCTTCACTGGTTGAATCAGCAGCCGTATGTTTTGCCCGAACACCTGATGCGTAACAGAATCCACCTCGGAGTGCTGCCGAAGGCTCTTGACAGCATCACCCGGATCGGACTTGATGTTGTTCTCCTGCTTCTGCCAGTCTCGCTCTCGTTGATGATGTCGCTGCGTCGCGTGGGCAGGGCGGAGCGGTTCAGAGTTGCCGGGCTCTGCGGCGTGGTGCTTGCTGTGCTGATCGCATTCCTGGTTTTTGCAAAGGGAAACCACCTTGCCCCGGTTCTCCTCGACCCGGATGTCACACAGACGGCTGAGAACACCTTTCTGAGTTTTCCTATGCCGCTGATTGGACCACCGGCTCTTCCACCAGATTTGGAGTTCGGAGTTTGTTGACGATCGCCGTCCTATCGAGTGTTGTGGGACTTGTTGTCACCATTCTTCTCGACGAGAGGGAGCCTGTGCCGGCAGAGGAGGTTTTGCCGTGGCCGAGCCTCGTGGTGCTGACGGTTCCATTTGGACTGGCGTATCTCGCCTTTCTGATGCCGCGTGCCCTGTTCATCTTCACCGTTGACCGTTACCTGCTCTTTTTCATCCCGGTTGTGCTCCTGCTGCTGGTCCGGCTTTACCAAAGCCGGGTTGGCCCACAGCTGCCGGCCCTGTGTGTTTTTCTGGTGGCTTTGCTGGGGCTCTACAGCGTAACGACATTGCATGACTTCTATGCGACCTACCGCGCAAACCTCGCAGCAGTCGAGGAGGTTCGAGCGTCCGGGGTTCCGCGGACAGCCATCAGCGGTGGCCTGGAGTACGACTTCACGACAGAACTACTGGCCGGTCCGTTTATTCATGCAGGAGGCATACGCCTTCCCGATGGGGGCATTGATCCAGGACCGAGGTTTTCTTCGGCGGGTCCGTGCTCGCAGGTGAATCTGGAACTGATGCCGGTGGTGCATCCCGTTTACGTGACTGCCTATTCGACGAGCCGGTGCGACAAGGCGACGGCGTTTGCCCCGGTTCGATACTCTACATGGCTGCCGCCGTTTCGCCGTGAGGTCGATATTGTGCGGTATGTGTACGGGGCGATTGCTTCTCCTGCTGCGTCCATTGAGTAGTTGACCCGGCGGCCCGATCGAGGTTGCGCGATCGTGCTGGCTTGAAGTTTGCTCAGGTCGCATGAGTGTTGGTGGATATGCTCGATGGATTTGTTAGGGCGTGTGTGTGGGTTCGGGGTGATTGAGGCGATTGCGTGCGGCTTTGAGCAGGGCGGCGTCGGGGGCGTCTTCGCTGAGCTCCCAGGCCATGATGCCGCCGAGGTGCTGCGCCATGGCAAAGTCGGCCTTGTAGCGGATCGAGATTGGGTCCTCGTAGGTCCAAAAGGTGTCTCCGTCGTAGAGCCATGGCGCGTGCGAGCGCGGGTCTCGGTGGAGCACGAAGGGCCGGGATGATGGCGTGGGAGCGAGTAGGGAGAGATGAGCGGGGACGCTTGTGGGGGCGGGGAGCGGGTGCGTTGCGGGAGAGGCGGAGTCGGTGGTCGGCGTCGAATTCGCGGGCGGGGCAGATGAGGCGGAGGCGGAGTTCGAAAGGAGGAGCGTTTGGAGATAGCTATAGGGGCGATCTCCGCGGATGCTGATGCCGGGCTGAAAGAGACCGTCCGCGCTGTGACCGACGGCGTGCCAGCCGTAGCCGTAGAAGGGGATGCCGAGAAGGAGCTTGGAGGTTGGAACGGCGGCGGCTTTGTAGGCGAGAATACTGCCCTCTACGGTGCCGCCCTCGCCTTCGGGACCGTAGAGCGGAGCGAGGAAGCCGGTGGTCTTGGCCCAGGGGCCGCTGTAGTCGTAGTTCATGATGCCGACTTGATCGACGAGGCGGCTAACGGCGGCCATGTCGACGCCGGGGTACATGCGGGGTGAGGGGCCGACGGCGATGGTGAGGCGGAGGCCGGGGCGGAGGGCGGACATTTGTTGACGGAGTTCGGAGAGGAGCGCGATGAAGTTGGCGGCGTCCTCGGGTTGCGGATACTCCCAGTCGAGGTCGATGCCGTCGAAGAGGCCGGGCTGGTCGGGTGTGCCCGGGACGACGTTAGGGCTGGCGGTGAGGTGACCGCGGAGGAAGATGTCCACGCAGGAGGCGACAAAGGCGCGGCGCGCGGCGGGCTGGGCGTCGGCGGCGAAGGCGGAGGCGCGGCCTTCGAGGGAGATGAGGATTTTGAGGCGCGGATGGAGACGTTTGAGCTCGGCGAGTTGATGGAAGTTGCCACGAAAGCTGCTGGTGGGCTGGTCGGCGATGCCGTTCACCGAGTCCGCCGCGGTGAAGACGAGGTTGAGGTCGGCGTTGGGGTCAGCGACGGAGCAGCGGCCGCCGGTGACGAAGCCCTGGGCGTAGTTGATCTGGTCGAGTTGAGAGGCTGCGCCGCTCCTGACGAGGTTCTTGACGAAGAAGTGTTCGTAGACGCTCCACTGGCCGAAGTAGCCGACGACAAGACGATGGGGAGGCGTGACCGTGTGCGAGGCGGAGCCGGGATCTTTCGCGGCGAAGGCGACAGAGAGGCTGAGCGCGATGAGCAGGCCGGCGAGGAAAGAACGTCGTGGGCGTGGAGGTTGGGGCAGGGTCACACGTGTGAGACGGTTGGGGAGGACCGGACGATTCAGATGCGGGGAAAGGTGTTGGTGAGAGGGATGTGCGCTCCGTGGATGCGTCTTTATTATCTTTTGGCCAGCCTATAATGCACTATGGCAAGCGTTCCTCCGGGATACTCGCAGGCGAATCCGCGGTTGCGGGCCCGTGCTGCGCCGAAGTCATCGGAGCAGGCGGGCACGGAGGCCGGCATCGAGCTTGAGGCGGCTCTGCCTGGAGCGGCAAGCGGGCTGGTGACGATGGCGGCTGAGGCTCCGAGGGGAGACACGGCCGGTGGGAGCGATGGCGGCTATCAGCTGTCGCTGGATGAACCGAGTGGGAGTTTTACCACATCCATAGATCCGTTGTTGGAGGCGGGCGCGAAGGCTTTCGGAGTGCGCGGGGAGACGGCAGAGCCGGGGTCGATCGACGCCCGGTTTCAGAGGCTGTTGGAGACGGTGCACAGGAATCGCCCGGGCGACGATCTGGAGATCATCCGGAAGGCCTGGGTCTTTTGCATGCGACAGCATGCGGGGCAGAAGCGGGCGAGCGGAGAGCCGTACATCATCCATCCGCTTGAGGTGGGGCAGGTGCTGGCGGAGCTGAAGATGGATTCGACTGCGATCGCGGCGGGGTTGCTGCATGATGCGGTTGAAGACACGAACATCACATCGGACGAGATTGCGAAGCAGTTCAACGACCAGGTAGCGCACATCGTTGAAGGCGTGACGAAGCTGGACAAGATCAAGTTTGCGAATCGCGAGGACCACCAGGCGGAGAACATCCGCAAGATGCTGCTGGCGATGACGACGGACATTCGCGTGGTGATCATCAAGCTGGCGGACCGCCTGCACAACATGCGGACGCTCGAGCACCTGCGGCCGGAGAAGCAGCAGAAGATTGCGCGCGAGACGCTGGACATCTTTGCTCCGCTGGCGCACCGGCTGGGAATGGGCAAGCTGCGCGGCGAACTTGAGGACCTGGCGTTCCGGTATACGGATCCTTACACGTATGAGCAGGTGTCGAGCGAGGTGGATGCGCTGCGGGGAGAGGGCGAGAGCTTTCTGAAGCGAATTGTGGGCGAGCTTGAGGCGAAGCTGCTGGAGCACCACATCGCCGGGCGGGTGGAGTCGCGGATCAAGCGGCTGTATTCGATCCAGCAGAAGCTGGTGAGCCAGCAGATTCCGGTGGACCAGGTGTATGACCTGCTGGCGATCCGGGTGATCTGCGGCACGGTGCAGGACTGCTACGCGGTGCTGGGTCTGCTGCACAGTAGCTGGCGGCCGGTGCCGGGGCGCATCAAGGATTTTATTGCGATGCCGCGGCCCAATCTGTATCAGTCGTTGCACACAACGCTGATCGCGGAGGGTGGGCACCAGTTCGAGGTGCAGATCCGGACGGAGGATATGCACCGGGTGGCTGAGGAGGGCATTGCGGCGCACTGGAAATACAAGGCGTCGGACAATGTGACGGCCAAGGATGAGCAGAGGCTGGCGTGGGTGCGGCAGCTGATGGAATGGCAGCGCGAGATGAGCGACCCGAACGAGTTCATGTCGACGCTGAAGATCGATCTGTATCCGGAGGAGGTTTACACCTTTACGCCCAAAGGCAAGGTGGTCGTTCTACCCAAGGATGCGAGTCCGATTGATTTTGCGTATGCGATCCACACCGAGGTGGGGAACACGACGGTGGGCGCAAAGGTGAACGGGCGAATTGTGCCGCTCCGGACGCGGCTGCGCAACGGCGACATCGTGGAGATCACGACGCAAGCCGGTCACGCGCCCAGCCGTGACTGGCTGAGCTTTACAAAGAGCTCGCGGGCGCGCAACAAGATTAAGCATTGGCTGAATGAGCACCAGCGTGAGCGCGCGATCGAGATTGGAAAGAAGCTCCTGGACCGGGAGGCGCGCAAGTTCAAGCTGGCGTTGGGTAAGTTTGGCGAAGCGGATTACGTGCGGGTCGCCGGGATTTACGGCCTGGGGTCCGAGGCGGAGCTGTTGAGCGGGGTGGGGTTTGGCAAGTACTCGGCGCGGCAGGTGCTGAACAAGCTGGAGCCGGGGTCGACGGCGCCCGTGGAGACAGAGGCGCCGGGTGTTGTGGGCAATGTTGTGGGGCAGATGTCCGAGGCGGTGAAGCGGGTCTTCTTCGGGCGCGGGTCGGACTCGTTGCAGGTGGAGGGGCAGGACGATCTGCTGGTGTATCGGGCGCGCTGTTGCAATCCGATTCGTGGGGAGGAGATTATTGGCTACGTGACGCGGGGCAAGGGCGTTGCGGTACATGCGAGGAGCTGCCCGAACGTCCAGAATCTGCTGTACGAGTCGGACCGGCGAATCCAGGTGGAGTGGGCGGAGCTGCCGAAGGCGGATGGTGCGGCGACGACCAAGCAGCAGACGTACCCGGTGAAGCTGACGGTGCTGTGTGACGACCGGCACGGCATGCTGAAGGAGTTTACGGCGATCATCTCCGATGATGGAACGAATATCCGCAGTGTTGACACGAAGCCGGCCGCCGATGGAAGCGCGGTGGTCGACTTCGTGGTGGAGACGGTGGATGTGCGGCACCTGAACAAGCTCGTGCTAAATCTCAGGCGGGTGCCGGGGGTGAGGGACGTGCAACGGGTGCAGAAAATCTAAGTAATCGGTTGTCCGTTGTTAGTTCTTAGTTGCGCGAGGGTGTCATGACAGTGGAGCTTGAGACGGAGCGGCTGATTCTGCGGCCGCTCAAGTTGGGCGGATGCGGCTCGGACCCAGAAGCTGTTTCCGCATTGGGAGATCGTGAGGTATTTGAATGCGGTGGTTCCGTGGCCGTATCCGGCGGATGGGGCGTACGTGTACTACCGGGATGTTTCGCTGCCGGCGGTGCAGCGTGGGGACGAGTGGCACTGGACGCTGCGGCTGAAGGAGTCGCCCAAACAGCATATTGGCGCGATCGCGCTGACTCGCGGTGAGCGGGATAACCGAGGCTTCTGGCTCGGGGCGCCTTGGCACGGTCGGGGTCTTATGACAGAGGCTGTCGTGGCTGTGAACGATTTCTGGTTTGATGTGCTGGGATTCGGTGTCTTACGCACACCGAAGGCGGCTCTGAATCGTGCATCGAGCCGCATCTCGGAGAAGACGGGGATGCGGCTGACTGACACGGGGAGAAGGACTTTGTCGCGGGACGACTCCCGGAAGAGATCTGGGAGATAACGGCGGACGAGTGGCGGGCGCACCGGAGGCTGCTTGCGGCGGAAGGGCGGTCGATGTAAGGTAGAGGCGTGATGACGAACTGCTCCAGCCGATTCTGGTTTACGTTCCGCTACTGGTACCCGGTAGCGGCCTCGACGGAGTCGGTTCCTCTGGCAGATCACGTTTAGACTGCAGTTGATTCGATAGACCCACGAGCCGCGACCGATCTGGTTGCGGTTTTTGTTTTTGCGGCATGGCTGGCAAGGCTCAGGAGAACGGCTGAGGAGGCGGGGATGAGTTCAATGGCGAGTGCGGTGGTGGCGGGGTTGGTGAGTCCGGCGGGACCGGTGCGGTCGGCGGCGGGACGGTTTGGGGCGTACGGCGGACGATATGTGCCGGAGACGCTGATGGCGGCGCTTGAAGAGCTGGAGGCGGCGTACGCGGAGGCGCAGGCGGATGCGGCGTTCGGGGCAGAGCTGGGCGATCTTCTGCACAACTACTGCGGGCGGCCAACGCCGCTTTACTTTGCGAAGCGGCTGACGGCGATGTGCGGCGGAGCGAAAATTTACCTGAAGCGCGAGGACCTGCTGCACACGGGCGCGCACAAAATCAACAATGCGCTAGGGCAGGGGCTGCTGGCGCGGCGGATGGGCAAGGAGAGGATTATCGCGGAGACGGGCGCGGGGCAGCATGGGGTGGCGACGGCGACGGTGTGCGCGCTGCTGGGGATGGAGTGTGTGATTTATATGGGTGAGGAGGACATGCGGCGACAGGAGCTGAATGTGTATCGTATGCGGCTGCTGGGGGCGGAGGTGCGCGGTGTGGGTGCGGGCTCGGCGACACTGAAGGACGCGATCAACGAGGCGATGCGGGACTGGGTGACGAATGTGCGGACGACGTACTACGTTTTGGGAAGTGCGCTGGGGGCGCATCCGTACCCGACGATGGTGCGGGACTTTCATCGGGTGATTTCGAAGGAGGCTCGGGCGCAGATACTGGAGAGCGAGGGCAAGCTGCCGAAGGCGATCGTCGCGTGCGTGGGTGGGGGATCGAACGCGATTGGCGCGTTTTATGAGTTCATCCCGGATGCGTCGGTGAGGCTGGTGGGGGTGGAGGCAGGCGGTCGGGGATCGGGTCTGGGCGAGCATGCGGCGCGCTTTCAGAAGGATGGCGGCGGTGTGCCCGGGGTGCTGCAGGGTACGTACTCGTATGTGTTACAAGATGACGCCGGGCAGGTGAGCCTAACTCACTCGGTCAGTGCGGGGCTGGATTATCCAAGTGTGGGGCCGGAGCATGCGATGCTGCATGACTCGGGGCGGGCGACGTACGTGGCGTGCTCGGACGAGGACGCGTTGAAGGCGACGGTGACGCTGAGCCGGACAGAGGGGATTCTGCCAGCGCTTGAGAGTGCGCATGCGGTGGCCGAGGCGATTCGGATGGCGCCGGGAATGGCGGGGACGGATGTGCTGATGGTGAACTTGTCAGGGCGTGGGGACAAGGATATGGGGATTTTGGCGCGGGAGTTGGGACTGGCTGGTGCAGGGCCGGTGCATGCCGAGAACCTTGGGACACGATAGGCGAGGACGAGGCAGCGATGGCGATCGAGTTTAGAGGCAAGCCGGGGATTGTGGTGTATCTGACGGCGGGTGATCCGGGGTTGGCCGCCACGCAGGAGATTGCGTTGGCGGCGATCGATGCGGGTGCGGATGTGATTGAGTTGGGTGTGCCCTTCTCGGATCCGCTTGCGGATGGGCCGGTGATCCAGCGGGCGAGTGAGCGGGCAGTGGGGCGTGGGGTGCGGCTGGCCGATGTCCTGGAGCTGGCGGGTAAGTTGCGAGCGGCGCGGCCGAGTGCGGGACTGGTGCTGTTCAGCTATTTGAACCCGGTGGTGCGGATGGGACTGCGGGAGTTCTGCCGAAGGGCCGGAGAGGGGGGGGCGGATGGTGTGCTGCTGACGGACATGATTGTAGAGGAGGCGGGGGAGTATCTCGACGCGATGCACGAGGCGAAGCTGCAGCCGGTGTTTCTGGCTGCGCCGACGAGTACGGACAGGCGGCTCGAGGCAATTGCAACGGTGAGTGAAGGGTTTGTGTATGCGATCTCGCGGGTGGGCATTACCGGGGCACGAGAGAGGGTTGAAGGTGACGCGAAGGAACTGGTGGAGCGGCTACGGCGGTTCACGATGCTGCCGATAGCGGTGGGATTTGGGATCTCAAATGCCGAGCATGTGCGGACGGTGGGGGAGTTTGCGGATGCGGCGGTCATCGGAAGTGCGATTGTGGCACTGATTGAGCGGAGTGAGCCGGGGGATGAGGCAAGAGCGGTGGGCGAATTTATTGGGGGGCTGAGGGCGTGAGGGCAACGAAGGGTCGCGGGTATGATGAGGTCTGTGCGTTCCGGGGTTCTGTGCGCTCCAAGGGTCTGTGGATGCGCTTCCGATGGGGATGGTTGGGGGACGAGGCGGCCGATGGAGATCACAGACTGGCGTGCGGAGATCGACGAGTTGGATGAACAGATCGTTCTGCTGATCAGCAGGCGAGCGGCGGCGGCAAAGGCAATTGGACTGGTGAAGAAGAGCTCGGCGATGCCTATCTACGAACCGAAGCGGGAGCAGGAGGTGTTTGATCACGTGCGGAAGATCAATCCTGGACCGCTGGGCGATGCGGAGATGCTGCATGTGTATGAGCGGATTATCGACGTGATGCGAACGCTGCAGCGACAAGACATACCGTAGCGCGGCACGTGAGTGGATGCGCAGGTTTTCGAGAGAAGGAAAGAGACGCGAGACATGATTGTAGCGATGCAGGACAAGGCGACGGAAGAGCACATCCAGCAGGTCATCGAGAAGATGGTCGAGCTTGGTTTTAATGTTCATCGAACGACGGGCGAGGCGCAGACAATTCTGGCCGGGGTGGGGACGCCGGATCACTTTGAGGTCACGGAGTTCAAGGTGCTCGAAGGCGTGCATGATGCGTACCGAATCTCGTCGCCGTACAAGCTGGCGGGGCGGGGGTTCAAGCCGGAGGGGACGCGGGTCAGATTTGCGAATGGGGTGGTGGTGGGGGGAGAGGAGTTAGTGGTGATGGCGGGGCCGTGCTCGGTGGAGTCGCGGGAGCAGATCCTGACGAGTGCGAAGCAGGTGGCGGCGACGGGGGCGAAGTTCCTGCGGGGGGGAGCGTTCAAGCCGCGGAGTTCACCGTACAGCTTCCAGGGCTTGGGGCTGGAAGGGCTGAAGCTGCTGCGGGATGTGTCGAACGAGACGGGTCTGCTGGTGATTACGGAGGTGATGGAGATCTCGCAGATCGAGCTGATGCTGCCGTACATCGACTGCTTCCAGGTGGGCGCGCGGAACATGCAGAACTTCAACCTGCTGCGCGAGCTGGGCAATGTACGGAAGCCGGTGCTGATGAAGCGCGGTATCTCGGCGACGATTGAAGAGGTGCTGCTCTCAGCCGAATACATTCTGAGCGGGGGGAACTACGAGCTGATCCTGTGCGAGCGCGGGATCCGGACGTTTGAGACGTATACGCGCAACACGATGGATATTTCGGCGATTCCGGTGTTGAAGAAGTTGACGCATCTGCCGGTGATGGGGGATCCGTCGCATGGGGTGGGGATACGGGACCTGGTGCCGCCGATGGCGCTGGCGTCGATTGCGGCGGGCGCGGATGGGCTGCTGATGGAGATGCATCCGAATCCGGACAAGGCGATGAGCGATGGGGCGCAGAGTCTGTATCCGGAGCAGCTGACGCAGTTGATGGGGCAGCTGCGGAAGATTGCGCCGGTGGTGGGGCGGACGCTCGGGTAGGTACCCCCCTCCCCCCCGTACTTCCGGCGCAAAGTCTTCTATCCAAAAGGGTTAGCAGGGGGGTACAGGGGTACTTTGCGGCTAAAGTCTTGATGGCAGGACTTTTGACTGGGTGGTACCACACTTTATTTCAGAGGGCGAAGTGGATGATCGAGCGGGTAACGATCCTTGGGACTGGATTGATCGGCGCGTCGATCGGGCTGGCCTTGCGTGCGGCGGGGTTTGGGGGTGAGATCAGCGGGTGGGACAGGCAGGCGGAGGAGGCGCGGAGGGCGTTCGATCGGGGAGCGTTGACGGCGGTCACGGACGATCCGGAGGGGGCGGCGCGCAAGGCTGATGTGATTGTGCTGGCGACGCCGGTCTTAGGGGTGCTCGACTGGATGGAGCGGTTGGCCTCCGTGCTGGGTCCGGGGCAGCTGTTGACGGATGTGGGAAGCACGAAGCGGGAGATTGCGGAGGCGGCGCGGCGGTTGTACCCGGCGAGGGCCGAAGGGGCGTCGCGGCAGAGTGCCGAGGTGCTTCCGGGCCACCCAATGGCGGGAAAGGAGCGTGGAGGGGCGGAGCTGGCGGAGGCGGGGCTGTTTCGTGGGGCGACATGGCTGTTCACCCCTGTGAATGAGGGGCGGTCGGAGCTGGCGACGGAGTGGCGGGGGTGGGTGGAGCGGATGGGGGCGCGGGTGATGGACATGGAGGCGGCTCGGCATGACGAGCTGTGCGCATGGGTGAGCCATCTGCCGCAGATGGTGGCGACGGCAATGGCGGCGATGTTTGAGGAGAGGTTTGGCGAGAGCGATGAGGTGACGGCGGTGGGCGGGCGGGCGCTGCGGGAGATGACGCGGCTGGGGGCGAGTCCGTACAGCATGTGGCGGGATGTGGCGATGACGAATACGGTGGCCGTGGCGGAGACGCTCTCTGCGCTCGAGCAGGAGCTGGCGCATGTGCGGGAGAACCTGCGGACGCCGGAGCTGCGGGAGGAGTTTGTGCGGGCGAATCGGTTTCGGGGGCGGCGGGGCTAGGCGGGGCTGGAGAGGTTGCAGCGTGGTGGGGCTTTGCCGCGAGGGTCTCAGCACTTGACGGGTTTGTCGTTACCGGGTGGGAGGCGCCCGGCTTCTTGCCTTTGCTTTTGTGGGAAGTGTGGGTGACTACCTCACGGACTGCCTCGAGATAGAGCTACACCCGTGAGAGAACTGCTTAATTTATGTTGGGGCGCGAACCGGCAATGAGGATGTCGACAATCCTGCGGGCGCTCGGCTCCCAGCCCGGCAGAGCGGTTGTGTGGAAGATACCGACAAGCGCACGAACGAAGTCGTTCGGTTCCGTGTCTGAACGCAGATCGCCACTGCGGATGGCGCGCTGCACCAAAGCGAGGAATGCGCCGTGGATAAGACCGCGCGCACCTTCGATGAGGCGTATGGAGCCGCCCGCAACAGTGTCCATGGCGGGAAGGATGAGCCTTTTGTCGGCCACGTGGTCAATTAAGAGAAGCATCCAGGCTCGAAGAGCTTCGAGTGGCGGCATTGTGGCGGCTAAGCGCTGGCCGGCTGCGGTCAGTTTTCCGACTTCGCTACGGTAGACGGCTTCAATGAGGGCGTCGCGTGTAGGAAAGTGACGGTAGAGCGTGCCTGAGCCGATACCGGCCTGACGGGCGATGTCGTCGAGCGTAGCTTCGGCTCCGTGCCGGGTGAAGGCGAGACGCGCGACCTCGAGGATGCGCTCGCGGTTGCGCTGCGCGTCCGCGCGAGGCTTGCGTGTGGCCGAAGGTGGCGAGGGCTGCGATTTCAACATACGTCACTCTGCAGAATATTTATGCAACCGGAGACAATCCCCGCTTATCTATATGTCCGGAGAATGTCTCCGTTTTATGTCGTGGAGATGCGGATGTCAATCCTGGCGCGGAGCTTTCGCAGCTACGCCAGCAAACAGAGGGGAGAAGAGCCAATGCGAGTTTTTGTGACGGGCGCGACAGGATTCATCGGGACGGAACTGGTGAAGGAGCTGATTGAGGCAGGGCACCAGGTGCGCGGGCTGGCACGCAGCAACGCCGGCGAGGAGCAGTTGAAGGCAGCGGGGATCGAGGTGCATCGCGGCGATCTCCAGGACCTGGACAGCCTGCGCAGCGGAGCGACAGGTATGGATGCGGTGGTGAACCTGGCGTTCAACCACGATTTCTCGAAGTTCGCGCAGAACGGGGAGGACGAGCGCAAGGCTCTTGAGGTTTTGGGTTCGGTCCTTGAACCAGGCAAGCTGCTGGTCATGACCTCCGGGACAGGACTGACGAGCGGCGGACCGGGGCATGTGCGCACGGAGAGTGATGCGCCAGCGAGCTCGGCTACGATACCGCGGCAGCCTGAAGTGACAGCCAAGGCCACAGCCGAGCGGGGTGTGCGCGTGGCGATTGTGCGCCTGCCGCAGGTGCATGACACGCGCAAGCAGGGACTTGTGCCGCTGCTGACGCAAATGGCTCGCGAGAAGGGCGTTTCGGCTTACGTCGGCGATGGCGCGAACCGCTGGGCCGCGGCTCCGTTGAAAGATGTAGCACACCTGTATCGTCTTGCGGTCGAGCAGACCGGACCGGGCGTGACGGTATATCACGCGGTGCAGGAAGAAGGCGTGGCGCTGCGGGAGATCGCGGAGACGCTTGGCAGAGGGCTGAAGGTGCCCGTGATGTCGATCGCTCCGGAGAAGGCTGCCGAGCACTTTGGATGGTTTGCGCACTTCGCGGGGGTGGATATGCCGGCTTCGAGCGAGTGGACGCGCAAAACGCTGGGCTGGGAGCCAACTGGGCCGGGACTGATTGAGGACCTGACAAATATGAAGTACTTGTAACGGGGTTGCTGCTGCAGATTTGGAACACCGTAGATATTGAGATACAAGGGCCCGGGAGATAGGGCCCTTCTCGGTGGTCGATCGGTAACGTTGAGTCGGCTTATACGTCGTCACGACAAAGCATGGTGGGCGGTTTCCAGAAGAGTGCTAGTGGGCGGCTAGGTCTTCGGGGGCGGGATTTGCGGCTTTGGTGGGGAGGCGCATGAGGAAGGGGAGGGGGATGAGGCAGAAGATGGATGCGGCGAGGACGGCGAAGGCGTTTTGGTAGCTGAGCATGGAGGCCTGGCGGAGCATCTGCTGGTAGGCGAAGCCGATGGCGGTCTGGGTGGCCTGGGCGGTGGACATGCCGGAGGATTTGAGTATGGAGGTGATGCCGCCGATGTAGTGCTGGTAGGGGAGCGAGCCGGGGACGACGTTGGCGGCGAGCTGGACCTGGTGGGTCTGGGCGGTGCGGGCGAGGAAGGTGGTGAGGAGGGCGGTGCCGGCGGATCCGCCGAGGTTGCGGGCGAAGTTCGAGAGGGAGGAGATCTGGTTGGATTTGGAGCGGGGGACGCCGACGTAGTTGAGGGTGGTGATGGGGATGAAGACGAAGGGGAGGCCGATGACCTGGAGGGCTCGCCAGAGGGTGACCTCCCCGAAGGTGGAGTCGAGCGAGAGCCGGGTGAGATTGAAGAGGCCGGCGGCGACGGCGAGGTAGCCGAGGGAGACCATGAGGCGGGGGTCGAATTTGCCGAGGGAGCGTCCGGCGACGATCATCATGAACATCAGGACGAAGCCGGCGGGGGAGAGGGCCATGCCGGCGCGCTCGGCGGTGTAGCCGAGCAGGGACTGGAGGAACTGCGGGATAAGGACGGTGGAGCCGAAGAGGACCATGCCGAGGATGAGCTGGAGAAAGACGGCGGTGCCGAAGTTGCGGTTTTGGAGGAGGCGGAGATCGACGATGGGATCGGGGTGGCGCCACTCCCAGATGACGAAGATGGTGAGGAGGACGGCGGCGATGAGGGCGGCGGCGGTGATGGTGGGATCGCCGAACCAGTCCTTCTCCTGACCCTTGTCGAGGAAGAACTCGAGGAAGCCGACGCCGGAGGCGACGAGGGCGAGGCCGGTGAAGTCGACGGGCTTCTTTTCGCCGGTGTGGGAGCTGATGTGCGGTGGGTCTTCGACCATGCGGTTGGAGAGCCAGAGGGAGAGGAGGCCGATGGGGATGTTGATGAAGAAGATCCAGTGCCAGTTGTAGTTGTCGGTGATCCAGCCGCCGAGGGTGGGGCCGATGGCGGGGGCGCAGACGACGGCCATGCCGTAGACGGCAAAGGCCTGGCCGCGTTTTTCGATGGGGAAGGTATCGGCGAGGATGGCCTGCTCACTGGGAGCGAGGCCGCCGCCGCCGGCGCCCTGGAGGATGCGGGCGATGATGAGCAGGTTGAGGGTGGGGGCGAAGCCGCAGAGGAGTGAGCAGAGGGTGAAGAGGGCGACGCAGGTCATGTAGAAGCGTTTGCGGCCGAAGCGGTTGGAGAGCCAGCCGGAGATGGGGAGGACGATGGCGCTGGAGACGAGGTAGGAGGTGAGGACCCAGGTAGCCTCCTCCTGGCTGGCGCCGAGAGAGCCGGCGATGTGGGGGAGGGCGACGTTGGCGATGGAGGTATCGAGGACCTCCATAAAGGTGGCGAGGGTGACGGTGAGGGCGATGGCCCAGGGGTTGTGCCTGGGCTTCCACTCCGCCTCGAAATGTTCCGGACCTGGCATATCAGCTTCCTGATAGAGTATCAGCTAGCTGATATGGCCAAGAGGTTACGGAAGGATGCAGCCGATGCGCGGCGGCAGACGCTGCGGCGGATGAAGGGTCTGCTGATTGCGTTTCGCGGGCGGCTGGACGAGGAGTTGAAGCCGATGGGGGTGACGGCGGCGCAGATGCAGATGCTGGACGCGATCGGGAAGCATCCTGGAGCGTCGGGAGCGCAGCTGGCGCGGGACTGCCGGGTGACGCCGCAGACGGCGCAGGGATTTCTGGCGCGGGCGGAGCGGGAGGGCTGGATCGTGCGTGGGAAGGATGCGGAGAACGACCGGCTGGTGACGCGCTCGCTGACGGCGGGGGGACGGGGTCTGCTGCGGAGGGCGGACACGGTGGCGCGGAGGTTGGAGCGGAGTTTGTGGCGGGGGACGGACGAGGTGGAGGTGACGTCGTTGAACCGGCTGCTGACGCGGTGGATGGGGAATCTGGGGGGTTGAACGGTGCGGGCCAGGAGTACGCAGGATTCTGCACATAGGATTGATCGCGGTTTGGCGAAGCTGAGCGGTGTGAGGAGTTAAGGTTTGGCCATCTTCGTGCTCCCTCCGAGGGGTACGCGTCTCTCGAGCCGTATGCGAGGGATGCCTTGGAGTTCTCGATGTTCCGATTTAGCCTCCGTATTCTCCGGTTCTCTCTGGTACTTGGTTTGGGAGTGATGTTCGGGTCGTGGGCTTATGCCGACAGCTACCGCATCACGGCAGTGAAGTACACGCAAAAGGATCACTTCGTTGCTGGAAACGATTACGGCGACTACGTAATCGACATCACCCAGGATGCGCTGGATAACCGTGTGAGTGGATGCGGCGGTCTCCAGGGGTGGACACAGTGCTTCCAGGCGCATTACGCGAGCAGCAATACGGACGTGATCTCAGCGATGCTCCCGCTGCTTGCCGTGGACCCGGCGCCGATTGCCGGGGACCTAACCTCGTGTAATGTTCCGCTGAGCTTTGGCGGGGGCGTGGCGAGGCTCTGCAACAACGGTCACATGCTGATCTCTGGGCTGTTCGGGAGCGGCAACTCGCTGCTGCGGGGTATCTGGGCTTTCAATTACCCACAAGTTGAGTTCCAAGGATGAAGCCGAGCTGGATGTCTGTGAGACGGGACAAGCCTCTCCACATGACGGTATTTCCTGGAGGCGGATCTTTTGCCCGCGCGAGATAGCCTCC
>JAABUZ0100004767.1_pt1 | contig 18419 bp, 16 predicted proteins | sample 5562091 | NCBI WGS metagenome assembly JAABUZ01 (sample SAMN12813069, study PRJNA571459) | rock metagenome | isolation source: Antarctica rocks | place: Antarctica: Victoria Land, Linnaeus Terrace sud | collected 2015-12-21 | reverse complement strand
CGTGCTGGCGGTGCCAATCACGGTTGTCGCGCCAAATCTGGCGGCTCAGGCTGGATCGTTTTCAGAAAGTCTACCCCAGCAGATCGAGGGACTCCGCCCCGTGGCACAGGGGTTACGCCCGGTGCCGGTGAGGGATGCGGCGCTCGATGCGATTGATCGCTTTGGCTCGACGATCCAACAGCCGGTCGCGCCCCGGAGCGACGCGATTGTGGCTGTGGGCGCCACTGCCGCTAAAACGCTGATCGACTTTCTGATGGTCTTTGTTCTGGCGTTCTACTGGCTGGTGGAGCGTGCTTTTTTCAAACGCAATTTGTTGCGGCTCGTACCACGCAGCCGCGCGAAGGATGTCAACACTGTCTGGGTGGAAGTGGAGGATAAGCTCGGGGGGTGGGTCCGTGGGCAACTCATCTGTATGATCGCTGTCGGCCTTGCTGCTGGCGCCGGCTTTTTCTTTATTGGCTTGCCCAATCCAATTTTGCTCGGTGTCATCGCCGGGCTGTGTGAGATCATACCAATTATCGGGCCGTTTCTGGCGTTTGCACCCGCGCTGATCGTGGCCCTGACGATGGGTCCGCAAACAGCGGTCATCGTTCTGGTCTATGCCATTGTCGTGCAGCAGCTCGAGGGGAATGTCCTGGTGCCGCGCGTGATGAGCCATGTGGTGGGGGTGAGTCCACTCACCGTCGTCATCGGAATTCTCTCAGGGGCGGCGATCTCCGGCGCCTGGGGCGCGCTGGTGGCCGTGCCGATCGCGGGCGCCATTCAGGTTGTCCTCAGCCACGCGCTCCACACCGACGACCCCGCCCTCCAGACAAAGTGAGGTCAGTGGCTGCTGAAACCCGGTCCTTCGGGCAGCGGGTAGCACCCGTCAATCAACGCGACGGGTGAGTTCACGGGGAGCAGGCCCGACTCCATAAAGATGCAGTTGGGCATCGCGGCGAGCAAGTGCAGATGCGCCCCCCCACCGTGCGAGGCGTAGGGCACGTTAAAGGCGTCGGCCATACTGCCGATCTCCAGGCATTCGGTGGCGCCTCCCGCACGCCGCAAGTCTGGCTGGACGATGTCTACAGCGCCCTGGGTGAACAGATCACGGAACTGACGCTTTCCGAAGTTGTTCTCGCCAGAGGCAATGGGAATGTCAAGCGTGGCGCAGAGTTCTGCAAGTCCGGCGGTGTCGTCGGCACGCAGTGGTTCTTCAAACCAATAGCAATCCATCTCTTCGTAGACCCGACCACGGCGGATGGCCTCAGCCAGGGAAAAGACCTGGTTGGCGTCGACCAGGATCAACGCCTGATCTCCCACGGCTGACCGGACGGTTTCAATTCGGGTGATGTCTTCTTCCAGGGTGGGAGCGCCGACCTTCATTTTCACGCCCCGGAATCCCTGTTCCATTGCCTGTGTACATACGCTGGCGAGTTTCGGAAGGTCGTAGTTGAGCCAGCCGACCATAGCATATGAGGGAACACGATCGCGGTGAGCGCCCAGGAGGCGCCATACCGGCTGGCGCAGTGCCATGCCCATAAGGTCCCACAGAGCGACATCGATCGCTGAGATGGCAAAGCAGGCCATGCCGGTGCTGCCGTGATAGTCCGTCAACGCCCAGAGACGGTCACGCACACGGCGAACCATGAATGGATCTTCACCAACGACCACCGGAGCGAGTTCTTCGTTAATCATGGCAGCGAGTACCGTCACCGCACCGCGAAGACGTCCGAACCCGGTGCTCGACGTGCCGATGACGCCATCGTCGGTCTCCACGCGCACACGCACTGTGCCACCGCCGTCAAGTACCTGGAGGGCATCGCGGATGGGGTCTGGCCCGGACGGGGCGATTTCGGCGGTGGCGACAACACTGGTGATACGCACGCGGGCATCCTTTCTTGATGTCTGGTCTTGATGTCTTTTCTTGACGTCCTGCGAGGTAGGAAGGGTACTGGACGATCCCGCACCCGGTTCTGTATTTTGTTTGATGATGCCACGTTTCGGTGGTCGCGCGGCCAGCGACTGAAGTCGCGCCTGACCCGGCAAAGTCCGCCTTCGCGGACTCCCCGAGTGGTTCCACGGGGATGGCATGCTTTTCAGCTCTCGGGGGTGCCCTCGCGGGGCATCGACGCTGCTCTGTGATGAAGCGATAGCCGATACTCAGGATTGACTGGTCAGGTTAGAGCAGGCGCAACCGGACTCGAATCTGCTCCAGCGTGTCCGTGGAGAGGTGCGCAACCACATCCAGTAACGTCGCCTCGTTGGCTGTCTGTAGCGCGGCCAGCAGGTCAGCGCTCAGCGGCCCAAAACGACCTTCCAGCGCAACGTGTGCCAGTCTTCGTTCACCTTGTTCGATCCCTTGTTCGATTCCATCTTCGCGAGCTATCCGCTCGACGCTCGTGATGTAGGGCATGTGATGTTCCTCCTCTAACGCACGCACCTCGGCCAGAAAGGCACGCTCTACCTCCGACGGCAACAGGAGCAGCCAGTCGATGAACCGGAAGAGGCGACGCACCTCCTCCGCCGCATAGCCCCGGCTCAACAGCCACGACACCAGTTCCCGCTTGGCCCGTGTACGACGGGTGGCATCGTTGCGTGTCTGCAACGCACGCAGATGGGCCATCACGATGCCAGCGAACGGGTTGCCGCTGGCCTCCAACTCTGGCCACCGCGTCTGAAAGTCGATGAGTTTGACCATCGGGAACCGGAAGACGAGTGCGCAGCCCCACAACTCGCTTCGCTGTTCCGCTGGCCGCCACGTCGGACGGTCATCCCCCAGAATCGCCACACTGACGATGGGCCGGAGGAAGTGGCCACGCAGGCGGATATGGTACTCCAGGGTCCGGGCGGCGAAGTCGCTGGTCTGCTGACTCTGGATCTCGACGTGCAGGAGGACCCACGTCTCCTCCCCCGACGTTCGCCACACCCGTACCAGTTTGTCCACCGTCCGTGGTCCACCCTCAGCACGGGGCACGATCTGCTGCAGTTCAGTGTCCAGGAAATCCGGCGAGCGCGACCAGTCGATCTGCGCATGGATGGTGGGGAACAGCAGCGCAAGACAGTCGGCCAGGTACTGCTCGACCGCCTCTTTCCAGGGGCCATCGTACTCTGCTTCGGGCATCACCTCGGCCACGGTTTGCCTCTCGGATTGCTCTGGTCCCTCCACTCTCAGATCACCCCAGTATACTCGCGCTATCGCTCGAAGACCATGGCGAACAGCGAGGCACTGTCTAGGGGACGCACCGTGGCCGTCGTCTGGCGTATACTGGGGTAGCGAACGACACCGTGGCTGGAAAGTGGAGAGACCCTTGCATTCATCAATCGAGCGCATTCAGGCAGAGATGGAACGACAGCAATACGTGACGGATCGGTCAATTGTCACGTCCGTTTTTCTCGCAGCCGAGTTGCGAAAGCCCTTGCTCATCGAAGGGCAGGCAGGGGTTGGCAAGACAGAAGTGGCCAAAGTGCTGGCCGCGGGCCTCGATACCGACCTGATCCGCCTCCAGTGCTATGAGGGGCTCGACGCGAACACGGCGCTCTACGAGTGGAACTATCCGAAGCAGTTACTGCATATCAAGCTGGATGAGCAGTCGTCACGGTCGGCTGAGGAGCGGGAAGCCACGATTTTCAGCCAGAGTTTCCTGCTCAAGCGTCCCCTCTTGCAGGCCATCACCCACCCAACCAAGGCACCCGTCCTCCTGATTGACGAAATCGACCGCGCAGACGAAGAGTTTGAGGCGTTTCTTCTGGAAATCCTGTCGGATTTTCAAGTCACGATTCCTGAACTGGGCACCATCGTGGCCAAGCACCGTCCATATGTCGTACTGACATCGAACCGCACTCGTGAACTCAGCGATGCGCTGCGGCGACGGTGCCTCTACCTGTGGATCGACTACCCCGACTTCGCCAAAGAAGTACGCATCATCGAGCGGAAGGTGCCGAACGTCGACACGGCACTCGCGGCGCAACTGACGGCTTTCATGCAGGTTGCGCGCGGACTCAAGATGGCGAAGGCGCCCGGTGTGGCTGAAAGCCTGGACTGGGCAGCGAGTCTGCTGGCGCTCCATCGCGACCATCTCGACCACGATGCGATGGTGGAGACCATTGGTACGATCTTCAAAGATCGTGACGACATCGAGCGCATTGCGGGACCGCGACTCGATGGCATTATCGCCACGATTACGTCGATGCCACCGGAGGAACTACCGACGGCCGCCGCGTCCATCCTCCGAGACCTGACAACCACGCGTTCCACATCCGGCCGCTAGCAGAGGCAGAAGGTGCAGCGCACAGAACAGTCGCGGAGCTTATCGGAAGAGTTATTGCTGTTCTGCCGGGGACTGCGCAACGAGGGCCTCGCGGTCACGACGTCCGAAGTCAACGACGCAATGCGCGCGGCATCGGCCATTGATGTCAGCGACCGCGACGACTTCTACTGGACGATGCGTACGGTGCTGACGACGCGGGAAGAAGATCTCGCCACCTTCGACCTGTATTTTTCGCTCTTCTGGGACGCAACGGCACGCCTCGAACGGCTGACCCAGCCGGTGCCGGGCGACGAAGGCGATGATCAGAAGGGACGCACCCAGGCCGCGCCGCAGCAACAGCAGTCGGGCCTTCAGCAGGCGCGCGCGACGACCGGTCCTGAGGCAGATGGAGGGGAGACGTCGGGCCAGTATAGCCCACGATCTGCGCTGACGCGGAAAGACTTCTCGACGTTCCAACCCGATGATATGTCGGAATTTGTCAAGATTCTGGTGATGCTGACGCGGCGGCTTTCCATGCGGCTGTCACGGCGCACGAAGCCCGCGCATCGGGGCAGCAAAATTAACCTTCGGCGGACGATTCGACGCAACTTGAAGTACGGCGACACCATCGTGGAGCTGGCGCGGCAGCGCCGGAAGCGCCGACGGTCGCGTCTGGTGCTGCTGTGCGATGTGAGTCGGTCTATGGATATCTACAGTCGCTTTCTGCTGCACTTCATCTACGCATTGCAGCGCGGCATCGCACGGGTCGAGTCGTTTGTCTTCAGCACCAGCCTCACCCGCGTCACGCCATACTTCCGCCAACGTGATGTCCGTGCCGCCCTGGACGAAGCGGCGGCAAATGTGCCTGACTGGTCCGGTGGAACCCGCATCGGGTACAGCTTGCGGACGTTCAACGAGGACTATTTGCACCGCGTCACCGACAAGCGCACGGTTGTGCTCTTCCTGAGCGACGGTCTAGACACGGGCGAGGTGGAACTCCTGGAGACGCAGATTGAGCGACTCAAAGAGCATGTGGGGCGGATTGTGTGGCTCAATCCACTGGCGGGCCACCCTGACTATCGCCCCGCGGCACAGGGGATGCAGGCTGCCTTGCGCCATGTGCATGTCTTCGCCCCGGCACACAATCTTGAAAGTCTCCGGCAGGTTGCCAGGCATCTGCTCTTTTAGCGCGGGCTCGTGGGGCGTCGAAGTCGGAGGACGGTGGCCTCGGGTCGACATCCAAACCGAAAGGGAATGGAGGAGCCGATGCCCGGGCTGACGTGCAGAGGGAAGCCGACATCTGGAATGAGGCCGCGCGCGTCTTTGAGTTGGACGCGGGTATGTGTCAGGATGGGCGGCAGGAGGGGCAGCCGTACCTGTCCCCCATGTGTGTGACCCGCGAGGAGCAACATGGGCGGGGCAGTGCGCAGAAGATCGGGCACGATGTCGTACGAGTGTGCCAGCATGAGCACGGGCATGTCCCGTGGAACGCACCGCAATGCTCGGGACAGGTCATCCCGGTCCTGATGCGGATCGTCAACCCCGACGATACAGAGGGAACCGCCAGCGATATCCAGCACCGTGCTCGTGTTTTGGAGCAGTGAAATGCCGTGCTGGCAAAGTGCGATGGCGATGCGCTCCATGGTATTCGCCACCGGGTCGCGCGATTGGATCTGCTTCCATGGAGCGGCAAGGATCTCTGCTACGACCACCTTGTATCGTTCCGTCCTGGGCTCGGGGCGGTCGAGCTTGCGGCTGTAGTCGTGATTACCAAAGACAGCCAGTGTGCCATAAGTACCGTGCACAGGCCCCAGAAGATCCAGGCAAGCATCGATATCAGCGTCGGTTTCAATGAAATCACCGGTGTAGCAGACCAGATCGGGCCGCATGTCCCGCGCCCAGTCACCAGTTCGGCGGAGAAGCGATGTGGAAATGCGGTGGCCACGACGGTAGTGCAGGTCGGAGAGGTGGAGGATGGTCAGCCCGTCGAGATAGTCTGGTAACGTGGGGATGTCAACCTGGAGGCGGCGTGTCCGGAGCCAGCGTGGTTCGAGGAAGTAGCCGTAGGCCAGAGACGCAGCGCCTGTCGCCGCTCCCAGTGCGACGACACCAGCCGCACGCCGGATCATTGTATGCGGGCCGTCTATGGCTGCACATCGAGCGCAGCGAGGGCACGCCGCAGCACATCTCGCTCGCCACGATAGCCTATGCTGGAAAGCGCGTGGGCAAGGGGGAACCACGCGACCGCCGTGACTTCGCCATCATGACGGGCCGTGTCCCCGCCCAGGCATTCCATTAAGTAGAAGTGGACGGTCTTGGACACCCGCACCGTTCGTCCGGCGGTATAGAACCAGTAGTGGGTCTGAATCAGCGGAGCGATAATGCGCCCTTCCAGGCCACTCTCCTCGCGTACTTCACGAAGCGCCGCCTCTTCAGGCGTTTCGCCGGGCTCGATCATCCCCTTCGGCAGCGTCCAGACCGTGCGATAGCGAGGCATGGTGAGAGCCACATCGAATGTTGGCCAGACGCCACGGTAGATTACGCCTCCCGCGGAAATCTCCGTCACGGTGCGAGCATGAATCGGGTACCGGTCGTCAGCACTTTTACTCATACCGTTAGTTTAACACCGACGGCACCGAGCCAAAGGGTTTTTGGCACGCGCGATGCGTTGGCACAGATTGTGATTAACCGGACGATATCTCTCAAGTGGAGGACCGCCCGTGACACAAGCGTAAGGACGATGAGATGGTTCCTAAGGATCAGGCGGGAACGGAGCCGGGTACAACCCTCAAGCCGTACTCGCCGCTGCAACTGTTGTTCCTGCTTCGACTGGTGCGTATGCTCCGGCTCAAGCAGAAGCATGATTCCCCGGAAGGCAGCGATGCCCGGCTGGTAGACTTGCTGAATAAGGCGATTTACTCCACGTTTTGCGATTGCCTCGAACAGGGTGTCGGGAGCGAGGCACGTTCGTTGATGGCGAAAAGTGTGGCACGACCCGAGGCGTAGGAACGGGTCCCGTCGTTGCCGCGCTGTGTTTCAGCCAGCCATGCCGCAGCAGCGCTTGTGCTTTTTTCCACTCCCGCACGAGCAGGGATCATTGCGGCCTACCTTCGGGTGGTCATAGCGGACCGTTCCCGTAATGGGTATTGTGCGTATCGGCGCGGCCATCAACTGTGTGATGTGTGAAAGGAGTTGCTGACCGATTTCTTCTTCAGCCTGCCGTTGCATCCGCATTGCGTCAGCACGGAAGTCACCGAGCAGTTCTTCACCGGTCCCAGCGTCTGTTGTTCCAACACTTCTCGTTACATACTGGGCAAGCGTGTGTAGTTCCCCATGAAAGCGTTGGACCGTTATATCAACAGTCGTGCTGACGAGGGCGTGGATGGCTTCTGACTGTTCTTGCCCAGCAGGTGATCGCATCCAGCCGTCCCAGTGCGTTCGCACCTGCGAGACAATGGTCTCCACCGTCTGCGCTCGTGACAGCCGACGCAGTTGTCGAAGATCAGGCACCGTCGGAGCCGGTAGATATTCCTTAAGGTGTTGCGTCAGTCGAGCGCGATCCCATTGATCCATGTGCAATTCCGGCAGATACACGCGCAGGATGCGCTCGAGTTCAGGGCGCGCGAGTTCCACCAGAAGATCGACCACCTCACGACTGGTGGCTATTCGCCTGCGGAGCGCGTTGACCGACTGAAGGTGCGCTGCTTGCACTGCGGCGACCTGCTGAGCCTGCGACAGGAACGCGTCCCGGTGAGGTGACGCCGTGAGTTCCCCCGCGTCATCAGGACTGCTGTGGTACCGATAGCTGCCTGGATGATCCAGTACCGTGGCAAGCGTCTGTGCGACGTCCGCCGTCACCCCACCGGGAAGCGCATCAGTGACCACCAGGAGTGCGACGGCGGCATTCTCGTCGGGAGGGGGGGTAGCGTACGCTCGGTGCAGCGGCGCCTGCGCGTCGTACACCCACAACATCGGTGGCGTACCGGGGGGCAGCACGCGGGCGGTCATCGTGCCCTCGTGGGGCGCCACATGCTCCACCATCGTATGCCGCATCTGACGCTCGTTAAGCAGATCGCTGACAGCACGTGCTCCTTGAACATCAGCGAACAGTCCCAGGACGGGACGGCGTTCACGGGCCGCCGCTTCGATCTCTACCGACATACTGAGAAACTTCCCGGGATCACCGGTATGTTCCCATCGGGGCAGTGCTCGCCCCGCGACCGTCTCGGCAGCGGGAGGCCGTGCCGACGGAGGAAAGCCGGGTGGCAGGGACAGACCCGTGTGCGTACCGCACAGTACGACTCCGGCACGGTGGTACTGCATAAGGAGAGCGGCTGGCGTGGCGGCGGCACCGATGGGTGTCACACTGGTGATTGCAAGTTTTTCTTTTCGCTGGAGTGCCTCGTGCAAGCCACGGCGAAATCGTCGGCCGTGTCGCAGGCAGCCAGTTTCGGCGTCAATCGGCACGATGTCGCCGTCAGCGACATCATAGTCGCGTCCTCGTTCATAGCCACCAGCAGCGAGCATCGCCTGGCTGAGTTGATAGACAAAGAGGGCAAAATGATCATCGGCTTCACGGTCGAGATTCATTCGTCGATCGACCACATGGATACCAGCATCGGTCAGCATCGCCATAGTGAGACGTCGGTCGACCGTGTAGTCACGTCCGCACTTCAGGTGTTCGGTCATCTTCGCGGCGCGTTCCACAACATCGTGGGGATGGGGAACTCCGGGATCAGCCGTGAGACTGGATGTGTTCGTAAGCAGGAAGCGACCGTCGGGCACCAGGACGAGCGCTGCATCGGGTGGTGAGGGCCATCCCACGCTCGGTTCCCACCAGCGGCCACTCAGGCGCGCCAGGATGTGCGACGGTGTGGTGATCAGCGTGGTCATGACAGCGGAAGGCGCGACGGCCGTCATATCCACCAGACGACGGTCGAGCACGTCATACAGGGGAGTCAGCGCGGTCAACAGCGGCGAAACGTCGGCCTCGGACTCCACCAGGAGATGCACCGGCTCGCCGGTGGCCATTGCAGCCACGGCAGCCATCCCACTCACGACAGCACTGTCTTCGCCAACTGGCAAGTGGGCGGTACGTCCGCCGAGTAACGCGGTTGCCGCTACACGTTGGACCGTGGTCGGCGCGTACCCATAGGCACGGCAAGCGGCTTCAGCGGCTATGGTGATGGCGGGGGAGACGCGTCCCGGAACAAACGTGGACGGCGACACGGAGGACTGTTGGCTCGCAAGCGTCCGAAGTTCGTAGTCCGTGAGTTCGGAGTATGACGGTTCAGGAGGAACGGGTGGAGCTGTGGCATGCGCGGCAGGGTCGAACGCTTCTTCGCTGGTGGGAAGGACGTGGATCGCTTGCTGAGCACGTGACAGGAGGGAGAACACACGTTCTAACATTCAGTCCTCCAGTTTCTTAAAGAGGGGTGTTGGTTCCCGCAAAGCCTGCCCGTCGGAAAGTGGCGTCTGCCCCCATCCCATGGCGCCCACATCGCCATCGCCGCCAAGCATGGCGTGGAGCCGCTGCGATGAAAAGGGAAGATAGGGCTGCGTCACCGTGCGAAGGGCTCCGATCATCTGAAGGCAGACGTGCAGTGTCGTGGCACACCGCGCACGGTCGGACTTAATTTGCCGCCACGGCGCCTGCTCGTCGAGATAGCGATTGCCGTGGGCCGCAAGGCCCATGATCAGCCGTAGTCCCTCCTTGAACTGGCACGACGCAATCGCCGTGCCGACGTCGTCGAAGATGCCCCGACATGCGGCCAGTGCTGTATCGTCGGCGGGTGTCGTGGCGCCCGCTGGTGGTACCACGCCTTCAAAGTTTCGCCAGACGAACGTCAACACACGGTGGACAAAGTTTCCATAGGTAGCCACCAGTTCGTCGTTGTTACGGCGCAGCAGTTCGTCTGGAGCAAAGCTAGCGTCGCGGGTCTCCGGCATGATGGCGGTGAACAGGTACCGCAACGCATCGGGGTCGTAGTAGTCGAGATACTCTGGCAGCAGCACACCCTGCGCCCGGCTCTTGGACATTTTGTCGCCGCGTTCGTCGTTGAGATAGGCATTCGCGGGGACGTCGTGTGGCATGTTCAGTCCGCCGTATGCCAGCAGTACCATCGGCCACATGATGGTATGGAAGAAGATATTGTCCTTGCCCAGAAAGTAGTAGGCCTTTGTCGAGGGATCGTGCCAGAACGGCTTCCATGCGTCGGGCTCGCCACGCTGTTCGGCCCACTCGATGCTGGCGGACCAGTAACCGATAAAGGCGTCAAACCAGACATAGATCCGCTTCTGCTCGTAGCCTGGTAACGGGATGGGAACCCCCCAGAGGATGTCTCGGGTGATCGGCCGGTCCTTCAAACCCTCACGGAGCATCCCCAGTGCCTGACCCAGCACCCCCGGTTTCCAGTGTGTCTGTGGCGCCAGCCACGCTTCGAGGCGCGATTGGAACGCCGTCAGCCGCAAGAAGAAGTGCTCGGTGGGGCGCATCTCGGGCCGCGTGCCACACAGCTTGCAGCGGGCGTCAGCCAGATCTACGGGATCAAGCGGCTTGGTGCAGTTGTCGCATTGATCGCCACGCGCCTGTGTATAGCCACAGTACGGGCAGGTGCCCTCGATATAACGGTCGGGCAGAAAGCGCTGATCCCGGGGGCAATACGCCGCATCGGTGGTTTGCGGGTAGATGTTGCCCTGTTCGTAGAGTTTGAGGAACATGTCCTGGACAACACGTTCGTGGTTCGCGGTGCCAGTGCGTGTGTACAGGTCGTACGATAGCCCGAGGCGGGCAAAATTGTCGACACAGAGGCCGTGATACAGATCGGCGATGGCGCCGGGCGTCGTGCCGTCGCGGTCGGCACGGATGGTCACCGGTGCGCCGTGTTCGTCGGAGCCAGACACCATCAGGACGCGGTTGCCCACGAGGCGATGGTACCGGGCGAAGATGTCGGCGGGCAGGTAGGCACCCGTTACCCCACCAATGTGGATCGGGCCGTTGACGTACGGCCAGGCGACGCCAATGAAAATCGTTTCAGGCACGACGCGTGGTGCTTTCCACTGGTGAAGGGGATTGCCTCTGGACTGCTCAGTCCTGCGCTACCAGGTGCATGGTACCACCGCGCCTTAGAGCGTCACAAGAACCCGCCGTTCCTTTGTCTCACGGGGGCGGCCATGCATGTGCCAGCGGGAACACCAGAGGAACCGCGACTACTTTTCGGCGATGCGCTTAAAACCGTAGTCGAGCAGTGCCGAGCCCTCATCAAAGTGCCGGTTCGTTGGCACGCCCATCTCGACGGTCACAATGGTATGACCGTCACGGGTGGCTGCCGCCACGAGGCAATAGTCGGCATTGTCCGTCAGACCCGGTTTCACCCCCCACGCACCGGGGTAATCCCACAGGAGGTTATTGAAGTTGATCGGCCCGAACCACCCATGTGTTTTGGTCGACTCGACGATCCATTTTTTCGTGGCGAAGACAACTTTGAGTTCGGGATGCCGCGTCACGGCATCCGTGGTCAGGATGACCAGGTCATACGCGCTACTGTAATGCTGGGGATCATCGAAGCCAGCAGGATTGGCAAAGTGCGTATCGCGCAAACCTAGTTGTGTTGCGCGGTCGTTCATCTTCTGCACAAAGGGGCCCGTTCCGCCCAGGCCATCGGTGATGGCATAGGCGGCATCGTTGCCGGAGTTCAGGATCAGGCCGTAGATGAGGTCTTCCAGGCGAAGTTCTTCATTGAGCTTGAGCCCCATATGATCTGGTTCTGTATCGATTGCCTCCTGGGTCACCTTGATCATTTTGTCGTACCCGGCAAGGTCGAGCGCGATGTCGGCGGTGGTGATCTTGGTTGTGCTTGCCTGTGCACGGCGTGCGTGCGCGTCGAGTGTGTAGAGCACCCTCCGGGTGTCGTAATCGACGATGATAGCCGATTTACCGGTGAGTTTCGGCGGATTGATGGCCGGGTGTTCCTCGAGCCAGCTGGTTGCATAGGTGTACGCGGCTGTCGGGGAAGGTGACGCGGTGGCGGTGGGCGCGACGGTTGGTACCGGGGCTACCGTCACAGGCGTGACGCCTGGCCGAACCACCGGTGCAATCGTGGGCACAACGGTCGGCACGGCCTCTATCGTGGCGGTTGCCGTGGGAAGGGGGACAGCCGATGCCGCCGCCGTTTTGACGCTGTGGGGGACCAGCCGGGTCCATGCCACAAGCACGATCATGGCGACAGCCAGAAAGACGAGCACGGGGTGTGGACCGCTCCTCCGCCGTCGATAACGGCGGAGCCGCACCGGACTCAAGGGGGGTGCTGATCGCTTGGGACGCGGATTATACACAGGACGGCTCACTACCGAAGACTACTGGCGCCAGCCATGGCGCTGACGCCAATTGTAGCCTGTGATGAAACGGCCAATCAAACGTTCTAGGAGTTTCGGGTGGGTCGGGACGGCGCCTGCTAGAACTGGGGATACGGCGCACGCTTGACGCCCGATCCCTTCGGGATGCCCTGGCAGCCCGCATACTTGCCACCTTCACCAAACAACGCCGCATGTTCGGCGAAACTCATCTTCGTGCATCCCTCAACCGCGAAATGGAACTGCAGTGCCTGGCGGCGGTCGTTGCTGCGGTTGGGTGGCGTGCCATGGTGGAGGAGACCGCTGAAAAAGAGACAGCCACCGGGAGCGAGGGGGAGCGCGATGGCGCGTTGCGTCTGCACACGCTCATCGGCCATCTGGCAGTCACGGGCATGATAGTGCGGCACGGGGCCGTCGAGATGGCTGCCGGGAATGACCTGCATGCAGCCGTTCTCCACGGTGGCCTGATCGAGCGCTAGCCAGCAACCGACGATACCTCCAAGGGGAAGCCAGTCAAAATAGGCGGTGTCCTGATGCCACGGCTTTTCAGATCCATGCCGGGGTGGCTTGAGCAACGCCATGTCCTGGATCATGGTGGATCCTGAACCGATGAGCTGTGACAGCAAGGTGCAGAGACGGGGATGGCGCGACGCCTGCATCAGCCGTGCGTCGGCCCTGACAAACCAGATCAGCTTGCGAATGCGCAACTCGCGCGCTTCCGCAGAACTGACCGTTTCGCCCGCCTCCGCGTAGTAGGGCTCTTCCTGGACGTAGAGCCCCTCGCAGGCGGGGGAGACGCCGTGGATGATGTCGCGCAGTGCCGCCTTGTATGCTTCAACTTCGGATGGGGAGTAAACGCCTTCGACAGCAAGCCACCCCTGCGCGTGGAACTGTTCCACGTCATCGGCCGAAAGCTGTTCGTGGTAAGAATGTGCCGACACCGCGCGGGTGGTGTACAGATCGTCGATACGGATTGCGGATGCGGTTGTCATCGGTGCAGGACCTCCCCGAACGTCTCACGCTGTCAGCATCAGCATACCACGAAGGAAGTGCCGCGCCCGTTGACCATCGACGCAGACCCCGGCAACGATCACCACTGGTAGCAGTCGCATTGATGGAGTACCCCATGCCTCCGGATGCCGACCCGATGTCGATGGAGCGGATCGACCTCCATACGCATACCACCTGGTCCAGTGGCTTCTGTGAACCAGATGAACTGGTGCGACGGGCAAGCCTCGGGGGCGTTCGCACCCTCGCCATCACAGATCATCACCAGGTTGCGGGGTATGCGGAGGCAGTGGCAACCGCGATGACGTACGGTGTCACGCTCATTCCGGCGGTGGAAATTGACTGTCGCTCCGAGGGACGGAACACCGACCTGCTGGGCTACTGGATCGATCCGTGTTCGGCCACGCTCCACGCCTTCCTCCAGGAGTGGCCCGACGCCTGGAGCATGCTGGTGGAGAACCCGCGGTGGTTAGCGCCCCTCGCGACGGTGCTGGACGTGCCACTCGATCTGGCACTGCTGCGTACCATCTCGGGAAACCGGCCTCCGACGATCCTGCACCTCATGCTGGCACTGGTTGCACTTGGATGGAGCCAGACGGTGGGCGACGCGTACACGCGATTCCAGGAGGTGCGGCAGCAACCGGGGTTCCCGCGACTCCACCGCGATCGTCCGTCCATCGAAGCAGGAGCGGCGGTCATCCGGGCAGCGGGTGGCGTCGTGACGCTCGCGCATCCGGGTCTCGTCCATGATGACGACCTGGTACGGCGGCTGGTGGCAACGCGCGTCGTTGATGCGATCGAGGCGCACTACGGCGGCTACTGGAAGGACGGAGACAGCGTCAACGGGCGCTATCAACGATTGGCACGCGAGCACCACATGTCAGTATCTGCAGGATCTGACTACCACGCACGGCCGTTCGACGACATCGCCCTTGGCGTCACGGTACCAGCGGACACCGTCGCACGGTTGCGACTCGTGAGGAAGCCGCACGCCTAACGACTGGCGAGTTCCTCGGCCACGAGGTGGGCGGCGATATCGATGGTCCGCTCGACGCCAAAGTGCGTCGGCAAGCCGGGAAGATGATCGGCGATGTCGTTCACGGAGTAGCCACGGCTATAGAGGTAGAGGATACGGGGCAGGCGATCCATGTACCGTTCAAGGCCGGCGAACTCGCGCCGCATGCGGTCACGCTCGATCATAGATGACAAGCGCCCCACCGCCATCTGGATGCGCAGATGCTCGGGACCATCCGGGAGGCGCTGGGTATCGCCGCGCATCACCTGCTTGATGCGCTCTGGGGCATAGGAGGACCGCTGAACTCGTTGAAAAAACATCGTACGTTCCCCGCGGTTGACGGCGTTGAGCAACGCCTCAACAGACCGCCTACGGGGTTAGCTGACGGGTTCGGGACGTCAAAGGTTCCCCGCTGCCCACAGAGGCAGTTCACCCCAGAATGATTGGTTCCCCCGCTTCGATGAACGAACTCGGCACGTTTCATTGTACCAGCATGATGCGGCGATCTTCCATTGGGAGTTGGCCACATGTCCAGGTGCTGTGGTGGAAATAGCAATCACCGTATGGTTGGTACGACGGCCAGCGACTGAAGTCGCGCCTGACACGGCAAAGTCCGCCTTCGCGGACTCCTCGCATGGTTCCACGGGGATGGCATGCTTTTCATTCTCGGTGGTGGCCCCCATGGCCGTGGTTACTGTGGTCGGGTGGACCATCTATGGCAGTTTTTATTCTCGGAGGTTGACCGCAGGGCCGTGATTACGGTGGTGGGAATCCTGGAGCGTTTCGCAGCGATCACGTCTTCTGCGCCACAACGCCAAAGGCTTCGTTCCTGCGCAACACGCGGGCAAAACCGGCGTCTTTGAGACGGCGGATGACGCCAGTGGAGACGCGGGCGCCATGCTGACTTTCCAGATTGCCAATGTAGTGGAAGAGGCGACCGCCCCTCTGGAGCACGCGAAACAGCTGTCGGTAGTAGTCGCCCGAGTAGAGGTCACCGGCGAGGCTCAGGGTTGGTGGATCGTGGATGGCCAGCGCGAAGCTCTGGTCATCGAACGTCTGGATGATGTCAAAGGTGTCGCCGATGATCTGGTGAATGTTCGGCGCCGCAAAGAGCTGGCGGGACCATGGGTTCAGCCGGGCAAGGTTGAGCACGAGCGGGTCCAGCTCCACCGTTACAACCTCGTTGGCTGTTTTCGCGGCTTCGATCGCGGTGTAGCCAAGGCCGGTCACGGTGTCGAGCACGCGGCCTCGAACGGGCGCGACCGCCCGGATTTTGCGCTGGGTATCCTCGTAGGGATCAATCCCCACGATACGGTGCATGGTGAAACCACCATTGACGAACGTTGGCGCTCTGGGCGTTGCCATGAGGCTGTAGGCTCTTCCCGTCGCCTCAGAAAAGACGGTGATTTTTCGCGCTTCGTTCTGCTCGATGGCAAAACAGGATGTTTCACCGTGTGCAACGTGTTCGACAACCGACCACGAAAGCGTTTGGCCATCCGGGAGCAGAGCGCCTTCAGTGTACAGCAGTACATCGCTGATCGTCAGGCCGAGATCGAGCGATACCCGCGCGGTTGGCGATCCATCGTTCCGCGCTCGCAAGAGCGCCTGTGCGCATGCTCCTGATATCACCGGTGGGTAGGTCACCGTCGCACGGCCCTATGGGCGGCAATGAGGGCGAGCCCAGTGGGAATGCCGATAAGCCCTGCGCCGATCAAGCCACCGCCGATACCGATACGCGCGGAGAGCAGTCCGATGAGCGGGGGATAGGCAATGGCGCCGACGGATGCCGCACCCGCCAGCCCGCCACTCAGGGTGGCCAGCCGATGGGGGTAGATCGTGCCCCCCATGGCCATGATCATGGGATAGACAGGCCCGAAGCCAAGCCCCGACAGCCCGTACAGGACCACGGCGAGGGGAAATGACGGCGTCACAATCGCCAGCACCAGTGCCGTAGACGCGACGGTGATGCAACTTACCGTGAAGACGAGGCCGTTGACACAGTCGGCAATCCGCGAGGAAAGTAACCGTCCCAATGCCAGGCCGCCTCCAAAGATCGAGAGCGCGCCCGTGGCCGATGCGACGGTGACGTCGGGCAGTGCCTTCACCAGCCAGCTTGCCACGGAAGCTTCAGCCGCGACATAGCCGCCGATGGCGAAGGCCAGCCCAGCGAACGGCAGCAACGACTGCTCGGTCGTTATATCGGGTGGCTGATCTGTTTGGATCGTCAGGACGCCATGGCGTCCTGAGGGCATCCTGGTCGTGGCGAGCAGGGCCGAGAGCGCAAGTGCAACGAGCGCGGGTGCGAGCACCAACACACGCCAGTGGACGCCAGTGGAGACGAACTGGCCAAGCGCGGCAGGTGCTACGAGCGCGCCGAGGCTATAGGCAAGGTGGAGCCGGTTCATCGCACCGCCGCGTTCATCGGAAAACAGCGCCAGGACCAGGCCATTCATACCGCCGTCGATGGCACCCGCACCCAGGCTGACGAACAACGCAGCGGCCAGCAATGCCGCCCAGGTGGGGGCCAACGATTCACCAGCCAGGCCGATCGCCATGAGGCAGGCGCTCCCAGCCAGTACGAGCCGCCGTCCGGCACGCTCGGTGAGGAAACCGCCGCCGAGGGAGCCACCGGTATACAGGACGGCTGAGACGAAGTAGAGCACACCAAACGCCGCGTCCGTCTGCTGAAAGTCGGCCTCCACGGAACGGATGAGTGACGGCAGGAGCACGACGGTCCAGCCGAGCAGCACAAAGCTTGCATAGGCCGCGAGCACGAGTGCGCCATTGCTCGTTTGCTGTGTGGCCGGTTGTTCAACGGTTACTGCCGCCACGGGTGTCTCATCGTGCCTCCCTTGCCAGGCGAACCAGGCGTCGCCCGGGCATTCGCGTCATCGTGCCCGCCACGACAGCGCCACAGAGCCTTGTGTGCATTTGGTCCTTCAATGAACGTCTCCTATCGGTAGCATCGGTCGTGACGATGCGTCAGCCAGCGATACGTGTCACAGGTCGTCAGCTCCGACATGGGCACGGTAGGTTGCCTTCTCGTAGCAGAGGGAGGCACGATGAGATCGTCCCAAGGATGCTAAATCCTTCCAGGGAAATTGTGCGTCGTCACGCCGCACGAGCGACGGCGGTGGAATCGGGGAGACCGGGGCTGCCGATGTGCTGGAGTGCCAGGGCAGGAGCACGGTCAAGGTGCTCGAAGAAGCGTTCGGTGTCGTGGTAGAGATCCCAGGGATCAGTGCGATGATGTGCATGGGTCACCAGGCGACGCAGACACTGCCAGAGCCGTTCGATGGGATTGGCTTCGGGATCGTACGGAGGCGTGAAGACGAGGCGGAGGGCATCACCGTGGCGCGCCAAGGTCTGACGGACGAGCTTGGAGCCAGCCGTGGTATGGATGCGGGCATTATCAGCGAGGACGAGCGCCATCCGCCCTCGCGCTTGGGACCGGGCGACCAGGTGGTCGAGCTGCTGACAGAACAGGTCGGCGGTGCGGGCGAGGCCGAAGCCGACGGAGGTCCAGCCATCCCGCCAATCGACCGCACCAAACGCAACGAAGCGAACATTCTGGCCGGGAGCCGGGATGAGGCATTGTCCCCGATGTCCTTTGCGACTCCAGAGGCGGGTCAGCGTCGGATGAAGATGGATGTCCACTTCATCTTGGATGTAGAGGTCTGCCCGTGGGAGCAGGGCCAGCAGGTCAGGCACATCCGGGGGCAGAAGGGATAGCAGGTCGTGATCGACCAGGCACTGTGGTGCAAACGCGAGGGAAGGCCCCGTCGATGAGGCAGGGGAGGAGACGGGTGAAGCGT
>JAABUZ0100004765.1_pt1 | contig 18422 bp, 20 predicted proteins | sample 5562091 | NCBI WGS metagenome assembly JAABUZ01 (sample SAMN12813069, study PRJNA571459) | rock metagenome | isolation source: Antarctica rocks | place: Antarctica: Victoria Land, Linnaeus Terrace sud | collected 2015-12-21 | reverse complement strand
TGAGGCTTCGACCCCGCCGGTTACCCGGCTGAGCCGCTCACAAGCTACCAGACCCTACCGATAACTGTCTGGGTGGATCTCTCATCCACTGGTGAACCACGCCCTTGGGGCGCACACGGAAAACCGGGTTAAGGCAACTCAAGATATACCGCTCCTGTCATGCCACTTCTTCGAGAGCGTCCGTAGAATTGCGAAGCGGCCGGAGTTCGCCGCGGCTAACTGCTTCGGGTACCGCGAACGCATAGCGTCCAAGAAGATTGATGTGCTCGAAAACCAGCGGAGAAAGTCTCGCAACATCGTCAGGATTGACCTGGTATCCCTCAGTGGTGAGCTGCTCGAGAACGGCGTTTAATGTAGAGCGTGTTCCACAGAATGATGGCGTTGATAACCACGATAACGCTGGCGTAGTTCATCCCCTTTTGCCATGGAACACGGCGCGAGCGAGCTTATGCCGATCCTCTCCTCGATTTAATTGGGTTAGGGTGCGGCGCCGTTTTGTTTCGTCGTCGATGAAAGTCAGGCGGTGAATGGTTTTATCGATCCGCCCAACTTCGGCGACAGGCAAGCGTTGGCGTCGATTAGGGTTTCGTTGCGAATGAAGTTTTGGTTGACCCAGGACAGTCGCGCGCGCCGGAGTGCCGGAACATCGCTCCGCGTAACCGCCCCTATAAATCTTCAAGCCCGCCCGTTGGCTGGCCCAGGCTGGCGCTTGGAATTAGCGCCTGGCTGGACCATTCGAGCTGGTTCTAAGACTGGAAATTTCGTCGTGACACCCGAGTAGTCGCTAGCGTAGAGGTAGACCTGAACGGTGCCTGCAGAGAATGCTTGAAGTGCGCTCAGCCAGGTTGCCATAATCGATTGCAGTGCCGATCCGCCCCGAGCTGCGAAAGTACTACGGTGCAGAATGGCGTCGATACCGCGAAACCCTACTAAAGCTCGCTGGTCACCGATGCGCGCAATGCGGAACACAGCACTCGCATTTGAATGCGGCACATGTCCATCACGATCCGCGCAACGGCCAGTTGATCACCATTCTCTGCCCTGCTTGCCACTCCCGTCACGATACGCCTCAGCGCTTGGCGATGACTCGGCGCACCCGCGCACGGCGCGTGGGCCAACTCTGGCTCTCGCCGGAGATCGAGTATGCGCCCTATGCATCGTGGATGATTCCCCGGCGCGTTCTTGAAGAGAGACAATCCTTGCTCTTCGGATAGGGAAGCGGTGTGGCTTCGGCAAAATGGAGTGCGGGAGGCCGTTCGGGTCGAGTAAGTTAGGCCTATGTCTCTTTCTCCCTCGGATGATTTAGCCCGCACCCGCATTTTGTTTGAACAATGGCGAGCCACGCGTCAAGGCCGCTCGAAAATTCCGGAGGAACTCTGGCAAGCAGTGGTGGCTTTGCACGATCGCTACTCGGCTTCCCAGTTGTGCCGCGAGTTGCATTTGAGTGCCGGGGCCTTGCGCTCCCATCTACCAGAAGCCGTCAAAGCCCAGCAGCCCTCCCCTCCGGTTTTTGTATCATTATCTTCCCCACCGTTGCCTGGACCGGCTCCGGCGGTCTTCACAGCCTCTGTCGAAGAGATCCGTCTGATCTGGGAGCGGACCGACGGCACGCGCTTACAGGTGTGCTTACCGGTCTCCCAAGCAGCACAGCTCGCTTCGCTCTGCATGGCCTTGGGGCGCTCCTGAGCTCATGCTGCAGCTGGTCCCGCAGTTACGCATTCTGCTGGCGGTGGAACCCGTTGATTTTCGCAAAGGCATTGACTCTCTGGCGGCGCTTTGCCGGAACCAATGGCAGCAGGATCCGTTCTCCGGCACCCTGTACGTCTTCCGCAATCGGGCGGCAACGGCTCTCAAACTGGTGGTGTATGACGGCAACGGGTTTTGGTTGTGCCTGCGCCGTTTCTCCGCCGGCAAACTCTTATGGTGGCCCGTAACGGAAGGCGTACCGCTGCATCCGCTCGCGGCGCCGCAGTTGATGGTTCTTCTCTATCAAGGACATCCCGAGCAAGCGCACTTCTCTCCTTTATGGCGTCCGCTGGGCTGATCCGGTCTGGCCCCTTCCGCTCGTCATCCTGTATTTATGTTGGCTGAGCCGTTGGCTGGACCGACGGATCGGTCCACGGCAGCCAGTCCGCGGGGTTTTCGCGCACCGCGCGGCGATTTCTCACCACCTTCACCAGATACTCCCCAGCCCGAATGCCATTCACACGGCAGGTTTCGATCACGCTCATGAGAATGTCACCGACCGCCGCCCCGTGCTCGGTGCGAAAGAAGAGCGCGTTTTTGCGATGGAGCACGACTCGTTTCAGCGCCCGTTCGACGGCGTTGGAATCCAGTGGTGCACGACCGTGCCGGAGAAACTCGGTGGTTGCATTATGCCTCTCTGTTGGATGAAGTATCACAAAAAGCGGATGGGTTCAACCGCCTTGGAGGTCGCGCGCGCTCCCGTAACGATCGGAGCTGTTCTTCGGTCAACACAATCCGCCACAGCATCGAACGTCCGGCGTGCTCGCCTTGGATCAGTCCCCGCTCGAGCCATCCGTGTACGGTTCCCTTGTTCACTCCCGTCGCCTCCACCACGCCCTGAATCGTATAGCGACCGTCAGTCCAGCGCAACCGGTCCGTCGTCAGACCAGCCTCTTTCGCGTTGGCGATGCCTTGCTGCTGGCGTAGATAGTGGATGTTTTTATACCGAAAGAGCTGGCCATAGGTGGTCCGGAACCCTTCGGCATTCAGTGCCTCGGCGATCTTCTGATCGGTTGCTCCTTGGGCATTCAGCTCGCGGAGGCGCTGCTCAATCCGCTCGCGATCGCCGTGCTCACCGTAGCTGATGCAGGTGCGCGTCATCAGTTGCTGTGTACTCGCTCCCGTCTGCCAATTGATCTGTATCCACACCTTGCCGCGCTCCCGCTTCTGATCGAGAATGACTTCTTTGATCACCAAGCGCAGCAGGTACTTGCGATCCGCTGCCGTTGTGGTGTCGGCCCGCCAGAGCCGCGGCAGATCTTCGCCCAGAGTCAGGATCTCCTGCCGCTCCGGCGCACTGATCTCCGTTCGATGCTGTTGTCGCCACTCCTGGTACTCCCGCTCGACTTGCTCGACCGCGCGCAACTTTTCTTCCCAGTGCTGTTCGAGAGTACGGGCTACCAGCCGGTTTTCGGGCTCGACCTCATCGTACTGCCGCCGGGCCCGCTGCGCCTCATAACGCACGCGTTCCAAGCGTAATTGCCACTGACGCTCGCGCGTGGCCAGTTCTAGCGACAGTTGGTCGAGGGCTTCCAGGGCTAGCGCCAACTGGTCCGGCTGCAAGGCTTCCAGTAACCGTCGCTCCACTTCCGCATCCACTCCCAGGGCTCGTACTTCCTGACAGGCCGGTCCGCCAAACTCCTGCGCATTCGCTTGGCAGTGGTAGACCGGAAAGGTTCCCTGCGGACCGCTGTAGCGCAGCATCATGTGTCGGCCGCACCGGCCACAGAGGGCAATCCCTTGCAGGAGTGCCTGGCCTTGGCGCACCACGCCGGGCCGGCCTTGGCCGTAGTCGTTGCGATTGGCCTGGAGTTGGGCTTGGTTGGCCAGATAAGTTTCCCAGGAGAGATACCCGGGATGGGCGTCCTGCAGACAGACGGCCCACTGCTCCCTCGGCCGTTGGACGAGGCCACTGTTGCGCCGCCCCGGTTGGCGGCGCGCCGGATCGGTCACGCGCCGGCCATAGACATAGGCACCGGCATAGGCCGGATTGTGCAGAATCCGGAGAATCGCCGCTTTTCGAGGCGGTTCCCAGATCGTATCCTGCGGCGCGGGTCCACGGGGAGGACGAGCGGGCACCAGCAATCGCTCGCGGCGCAGATACTCGCGTACCGCTCGGGCACTGCCCAGTTCGGTGAACTTCTCGAAGATCAACCGTAGCCGCGCTTGCACTTCCTGATCGGGATTGAGGATGACCGAGCCATCGCGCAACCGCGTGAGCCCCACGGGCAGGGGCAGTTGCAATTGGCCCCGCTCGGCTTTGTGGCGGGCGCCTGCTTGCAAGCGCATCTTGAGATGATGCAGTTCGGCTTCGCTCATCAGGCCCGAGAGTCCCAATACCAGCCGATCATGATACGCCCGTGGTTCATACAAACGTTCGCCGTCGGCAATCAGGGTGTCAAATAAGGAGCACAGGTCCAGCAGGCGATACCAATCCCCGTTGTTGCGCGCCAGGCGCGAGGCATCCAAGCTCATCACCAGACCGGCCCGCCCCAAGCCCACTTCGCTCATCAAGAACTGAAAGCCGGCGCGTTGCTCGGCGGAGGCGCCACTCTTGCCCAGGTCGTCGTCAATGACGTGAATGCGGTCGCGCGGCCAGCCCAGGCTCACCACTCGCTCCACCAGTTGATATTGCAGGTCGGTGCTTTCGGCATGCCGGATGACTTGCATGGGCGAGGACTGACGGACATAAACGTAGGCGAGTTTGGCCCGATGGGCGGCGGTTACTTTCGCGGCCGACAGAAAGTCAGTGGTCATCGTGCGTCTCCGGGCCGGCATGTTTCCGGCGCAGCAAGAGAGCCAGGCGTTGGGCAAACAGACGACGTCGTGGGAGGTCGAGGCGGTTCCAGAGCAGGGCCGGATCGGGAGACGGCAACGTCAAGGTCGGGGGCGGGATCGGTTCCGATTCCCGTGGGTGGGGCGGAACCACCAGGAGCGGAACGGAGCGTGGGGACATGGGAAGCTTCCTCCTGCGCTCGCGCCATCGAACGAAGACGCCGAGCAACAGAAAGTAGCGTGCGCGCCGAGACGGGCAAAAGTCCAGCGGCCGCAGAGGGGACGGGAGCCGTGGCCCAGTCAGTAGCAGCACGCGGCACCGAACGGGTATGGCCGTCAGGAAGACGGATCACGAGATAGGAACGGCCCCGGGAGGAGGTCCAGCGAACCAGCGGAAAGGATCTCCCGTAAAAGGGATGGGCGGGATCAACGACGGTGACAGAATGGACTACTTTGTCCGTCACTGTGGTAGTGTGCTGTGTGCGGTAATTGGGTCAGCCCTTCCCAATGGCGCTGGAGGTAAGCCAACGCTTTTCCCAAGACGCTGTTCGGTTCTACTTTTCGTTGTTGCAACTGTTCGTCGATCCAGCACCGCAATTGCTCCAGAACGGGTGCCGAGTACCGCTGATGGTGTGCCAGACGCTGTTCGGGCGTCATGGTCTTGGTCTCCGCTTCCTAGCGATATACCGTGGCCAAGGCGTCCCGTACCTGCCGACACTCCTGCGGAAATAAATCTTCAATGTCCGTAAACTGCCGCCGGGCATGGGCGAGGCACTTCACAGCGATTACGGGAACGGGATGACTCCAGTTCGCCGCCAAGGCATCGCCCACTGGCAAGGGAGGTGCCAGTTCGGCCGATCGTGAACGCAACAGATCGCTGACTTTCTCGCCCGCCTGCTTTCGCCCACTGGCGTAGAGCACCGTCGTGTGCGGCGGCTGCGAGCTTTCGGCAACGAGGCCGGTGGTGTGTAAGCCATGCCGTTCGTCTGCCGCCCGCTGCTGGTTTTCCTGTTCACAGGACAGGATCTGGACGCGCGTATCATCACTGATCAATACCTCGGCTTGCGCGGCCAGCATACGCAGGTGGAGGTAGACCGGAAACAGTGCATCCGCCACCGCTTCACACCGCTCCCACTGGACAGACTCTGACAAGGGCACGCCCCAGGCTTGTTGCATCTCGGCGAGACGGTGAAATGGCAAACCGGCGGCATACTTTGCCATCACCATGGCGACATCGGCCGTGGCATCGTACTTTTCCGCCGGTACGTCCTCAGGCAGCGGAGCTGTAAAGCGTTGCTGACAGCTGGAGCAGCGCAAAATGGATGGCTCGTACTGCGTGGCTCCCACCAGCGGCTGGCCGGTGAAGCGGAGAAAGACGGCCGGCTCCTGGGTGTCATAGAGCCGACCGCCACACGCACAACGATCTCCCGCTTGCCGCTGCGGATCGGTACAGCGAACGCGCACCGCACCGGAGTAGTCGGAACTGCTCCGGCGGCCATGGCCACGCCGCTGGTTTTCGGGCGGTGGGGCTGTCTCCTGGTCCGTGCGGACCGGAGAGGGCGAGGCCGGAAGCGGAGGGGCGGACGGTGGCTCCGGTGGGGAGCCGAACAACAGCCGTCTCAGTCGTGCCAGCGAAGCCTGTTTCTGCTCCAGGAGTCGCGCCACACTTAACAACAAACATAAAAGCCGCTCCAGCAAACCGAAATCCTGTTCGCTTCACTGCTGGTGCCGCACGCGCTCGAGCAGGCTTTCGACTTCAGCTGATTGAGGAGGCAGTCGTTCCTGACGCTCGGAACCCATACGTATCGCGCTATCTTATCAACCCGAAGAAGCACCCGCGATAACGTGTCAGCGAAGGAAAGCACAAATTTTCATTCATCGCACGCCGCTTTCCGGAAAGGACACTTCAGCGATCCTTTCGACGGTTCCAGCCGAGCCACGTTCAACGCCAGCCGTCGCAATAAGGCCAGGTTCTCCGGGCCGTGATCTTTCCGGTGACGGGCTTGATCCTCATTCATCGTTACGTCCAGCACCCAGTGCAGGCTGTTCTCAATGCCCCAGTGCTGGCGCACGACTTGGCCCAAGCGTTCCGCGGACAACGGCCTGCTCAGCACATAATAAGCTGTCTCGGTGCTGGTCTGTAAATTGATCTCACGCGTGCGCGTGATCTTACCAATGGCCGCCAGCCCCGGCCAGTCGTGCTGCTCCTGTAACCAAGCCATCTCTTCTGACACCACGCTGGTGCGGGTCTCAAGGCGGCCATGTTCCTTCTCCACGAGAGCGCCAGAAAGTCGGGGATGAATACTATAACCTGCTGGTTCAAAGTTACTTACGTTTTGAGCGATCTCTGAAAAAATCGGCGACTCCTGCGGCCCGGACCAGAAATGTGTTTGTGCCTTGACACTACAATGAATTGATTCCAGGCGTTGATCCCCGACTTTCTGGTGCTCTCCCAACTTTGTCTGCTGCCCTAGTCCGAGGAACCCGCATGGCCCCAATCCATGTTCCCCCTGCACTGCTTCACTCGCCAGAGACTCAGCCGCTCATGCAGCATGAAAGTCAGGAAAACAGCTTTTGAGGGGGCATTGACAAGTTACGGTGCAGACCGTGCGGTACAGGCCGGTTAGTCAGCAGCCTGGGTTGCATTGAGTGCGAGGTATCGCTCCCCTTCCTGTGATGTGGCAACGATCTTACGCCAAATTTGAAATCGTTTTTCTTGTTCGGCTCGGTAGGGAACTGCTAACGTGGCACCACAACTGATAACCATGGAGGAGTATCAGCTCCTTACAGCAATTTTTCTAGTGGTGATTTGGTGTTCCCTGGGAGTCTTGTAAGAAGCCGCAAGAGCAATCTAAATAACGTCAGTTCGGTATAAGCGTTAAAAAACTTTCGCCAGCAAATCGCACTCCTCCTCGGTGAGGTGGAGTGACGGTTTCTGCTCGTGCCAAGTATAAGCGGCCAAGGCGGCTAAAGTATGGACAGCCGCGTTGTTAACGCTGCGATGGCGCGTGTGGGCAATCTGGCAGACGTGTTTGAGCTGCTCACCCACGCTTTCGATCAACATTCGTTTCCGCAAGAGCCATCGATCGAGCAGCGGCATCAGCTTGTTTTTCATGTTTCGCTTGAGCTTCGTGATCAGTTGAACGCCTTGCTCTCGCAACTGCTCAAATAAGGAGTGGCTGATATAGCCACGATCCCCGAACAGCTTGCCCCAGAGTCCACCCGTTAAAACCGGTACCGGGGTACGGTCATCCACATTACCAGGAGTGAGTTGGAAGGCGAGCAAGACTCCCTGCTCATTGATGACAAAGTGCAGCTTGAAGCCATAAAACCAATCGACGCTGCTCCTGCCACGTTGCGCCAGGCCAGCAAACACCCGGTGCTGTCGAATGCGGCGGTTGTGGCAGACCGGCAAGGGCAGGCTGTCAATAAAAGCGATGCCATGAGTTTGCTCCAAGCGTGTCCGCAGGTAAGCGGCTAAGGGCACCAGCACCGAAGGCAGGCATTCGATCAAGCGCTGATAACTGATCAGTTGCGGAAACTCCGCCCGCCAGTAACGGCAGACTCGGTCCAAGTAAAAATGCTTAAAAAGTGCGGTAGTGCGAGGTGTGAAAGGCCACTAGTGTTCCGTCACGGCTGGATTACTGGGTAGAGTCGTTTGAGTTTGATCCGCGCATCTGCCGTGGTGAACTGCCAGTCGATGCTCTTACTGGCGGCATTGCGTTGCTGTGTCCAGGCCCGTGTCTCGTGCCGTAGTGTCGCGGCATCCCCGATGCGCCGGTTGAGGCATTGGCGGCTTAAGACACTGAATTCGATTTCGGCCATATTGAGCCAACTGCCATGTTTAGGGGTGTAGTGGAAATCGAATCGTCCGATCAAACGCCGCGCTTCTTCGGGCGCAAACGCCTCATAGAAAGAAGCTGGCCCGTGCGTATTCAAATTGTCCAACACCACCGTGATCCGTTCCGCTGCCGGATAGTGCCGATCGGACAACTCACGCATGGCGATCGCCCAATCGATGCGCGTGCGGCGTTCGGTAATCTGGACCTCGCGCCAGCCCGCGAGCGGCTCACAGAACAGAAACAGATTGGCCACACCATCTCGCTCATACTCGTAATTCTCACGGCGTGGCTGGCCCGGTACAGCGGGCAGGGTCAGACGTGTTTCGCCGACCAGTTGTTTGCTGGTCTCATCCATGCAGATCACCGGACGGGCTGAGTCCAGAGGACGCTGGTAAACCTCCAGCACGTCTTCCATCGCGGCGGCAAACTCGGCACTGTGCTCGGGCGGAATGGCCCAATATTCTTTCAAATGCGGCTGCAGTTGGTTTTTTTCAGCGTGCGGCGGACCGCCTCGTGCGAGATCGAAGGGACGTGCTGGAGTTCGACCAGCTTATCGGCCAGCAAGCGCGGAGTCCATTGCGCTTGGCCGGCCGGAGTGGGGCCGCACGCTAAGGCCAGCAACTGGGCTTCGGCGGCACCGTCGAGTTTGCGGGCGTACTGGCGTTTCGTCGGTCGGGGTCGCAAGGCGGCTTCCAGTCCTTCTTCCACAAATCGCTGGCGCAGGCGCGCCACCGTCGTTGCATGCACCTCCAACATTTCGCTGATGGCTTCGTCGCTCCCAGCCGGAGTGGTCGGATCGCTATCGGCCTTCAGCAGAATACGAGCATGCAAGAGAGTACGAGCAGCGGCCTTGCCGCTCCGAATCATCTGCGAAAGTGGGGTCTGTTCTTCGGGCGTTAAACGGACAATATACTTCTTCATGGCCATCGTCTTTACGGAGGTAAGGCACGCAGCGGTCGTTCTAAACGATCGTCTCACTTGGCCCAGCAAATTACCCGTGACGGAACACTAGTAAAGTCATCATCTCGCTGGCGCTGAAGTGGCAAGCGCGGCGGCGGTGCCGACCCGGGGCAGGCAGTAGATGTTTCTGCCAAGCGGGGGCAAACGCCTGATAAAAGTCGTCCAGATCGCAAAATAAAGTTACAATATCCACGGCAGGGCTCCCGAACAGGTATAGGATTAGACACCTGTAGGGTAGAACACCCCAGCTCCTGCACGGTGCCCTGCTTAAGCCGAACTGACGTTAAATAGATCCATAGAGAAGAGGAATTTTATGCCCACGAACCAAGATCCGCAAAGTCAACAGGAACAACAGACCAAGCAGGGCTACAAGGTCCGGCAAGTCACTCATTACCAGCCCTCCTGGCAGGAAAAACAGCGCGGGGAAGCCGGAAATTTTTACGTCCAATTGATTCTCGACCATGGCGTAGAAGAGTATGTGCTGGAACCGGATGTCGAAGACGCTGACGTATTGCTGAAGCTCTTGTCCCAAGGGGGCTACATCGGCTTCGACCGGGAGCGCAAGGTGCTGATGTTTCCGAACCTCCCCGTAAAGTAGGAGTGGAAACGCGTTTCAATTTTCAGTCCACAGTTCGCCGTAGTGGCGCTGAACGAAGGGGGAGGAATGTGCGTGGCACTTCCTTGCCCGACTTCACGATGAGGGAGGAATGCTATGACGATGACAGAGAACAGCCAGACACCCACGCCGGGGGTGAGCCCGGTTGCCATCATTGGCTGCGGCAATGTGGGGACGGCCAGCGCTTACGCGCTGCTGCACAGCCCCTCCGTCCGCGAACTGGTCCTCCTGGACCATCATCCGAAGAAAGCAGAAGGAGAGGCGATGGACTTGCAGCACGCCGTTCCTTTAGCTCCAATACCGTTCAGTTAAGCGTATAAAAATTCAGGGTGATACATGTTTATGCGTCAACTCGTTTTCTGACCTTTACAATTCAGCAAGATACCAAACTGAATCGGAAACCTCACTGAATAGGAATGACTATCTGAACAGTATTGCCTTTAGCTCGACTTTATCCATCAAGCGGCATAGCAAAGCGCTTCCGTTAAGTGTTGGAAGAAGAGGCGCGGGATTTTTATTGGGTCTCGTTTTTTCGGGGAGTGTGTAAAAGGCAGAGTGCTCCATAACTGTTGTCGTACGGCGGCCATGGTGTCGGAAAAGGTCGGTTGTGTCTTGCGGTACCAAGCCGATGACCGGAGTGGTAGCTTTCCCCGCCGGTGCAGATCGCTGGCCAGCAGAGTCACGCTTCGTGGTCTATTATTACTCCGCCGTTTATAGCGATTGTCCATCTCGGAAATGTCATCCCTGAACAGAATCAACCACTAAGCTGAGCTGAAGTAACAATGTTACATCGACGTTACGAACGTTACGTGAGGACCAAATGAAACATGCTTGAGTTTTCGGGCCATACGGGGGAAAGAACGCTAAGAAGCGAGCGGTCGTCGCGGTAGCGCGTAAGCTGGCCGTACTCCTCCATCATCTCTGGATGGCCGGTGAAGTGTATGAACCGCTACGTAATACACGAAAGGCCATGGCCGCGGTAGCGGCTTAGGAGACCACCGTCTGAAAAGTGAAGAAAGATGGAAATCGCCCCGTTCCGGGCGACTGCGAGCGAATCCATGACCGTCACCAAGGCTCAGAGCCGCACGGACAGGTCGCCGGTAAGAAAGCAGCGCCCACTCAATGTGAACCCCAAGCTGCACCGAAGCAAAATGCTTCCTCAGAGTGCGTAGGGAAGGATGGCGAGAACGTGGCGAGCAAATCTTTCGAAAAAATCTGTTGACAGTGGCTGGGTCTCATGGAAGGATTCGCGCCGGATTGTCACGGATTCGAGTCGACCGAGAGTCCTCGTCAGACAATTTCGGCACTCAGTCCCGGACACAGCCGAGCGCTAGATGTATAGTAACCTCTTTCCTGATCGAGAGATTGCCTCCGCTCCATCGGAATCCGTTCACCCCATAATCCGTGCGATCAATTGTAAAGGTCGCCTCAAATCCGGCTAGCGTCCCTACACCAGGAATTCTGTTGGTCCCGTTGATTCGCGCAGGTATTGTGATTCGTTTCGTCACACCATGGATTGTCAGTTCTCCCGAGACCTCGATTTCGTTGCCGCCTTTCGGTACAACTTTGTCGCTGACAAAATGCAGTGTGGTGTACTTTGCGATATCAAAGAAGTCGTCCGAGCGCAGAACAGAATCCCGCGTGGCGTTTCCGGTGTCGAGACTGGCCGCTTGAACAGTCATGTCTATTTGGGAGAGATCCGGCCGGCTAGAGTCGTAGACGATTTGCCCTTCAAAATCTCGGAAAATACCCTCTTCTTTCATGACCATCCACTTGTAAACCGAGAAGCCAACCGTGCTATATGCCTTGGTGATTCTGAAAACAGGGGGTTTCGGTGTGGTCGTTTCCTGTCCAGCACTTGCACCACCCAAAACCAGTAGCTCGGTTGCTATTACCAACCCAAAACGGAGGCCGAAGAAGCTCATTGAATACCTCGATTAGGACGTGACGATGTCGCGCCAATTCAGAAACCAGCTTTTTGCTTCACCAAGCCCCAGCTTTCTCCACCACTCATCGATTCCGTGTTGATTGGCTCCACGGACCACATCGGCGCGAGAGAGGTCAGGCGGCGGGGGAACGAACTCAGCCGCTCGATCAAAAACCGATCCTCTTTCGGATGGCTGAATTCGTCGCAGTAGGCTGAGGAGAGTAATCGCATCACGCTGCCGTGCTTCCGATAAAACGAGCTCAAGAGCTGCGATATTTTGATACCCGCTCTTTCCAAAATCCAGTTCTTCTAAGGCCCCTCGGAACCGGCTACCGGCATCCTCAAAAAACGGAGTTCCTGGACCGAAAGCAGGCCGGATCAAAACCATCGCGCCCGCTGGGACAATGGCTTGCCGATTATTTCGCTCGGACTCAACCCATCCTGAAGTGACATGCAACTCTCCGGAACCACGCTCTTCAACCCTCAAGGTGAAGGCGCATCCGAGATCAACGGCCGTCGCGGCGGGGGTGTCCACAAAAATGGTGAATGGCGGCGCCCAAACCCGTGCCTTGATCTCGCCGCTTTGTAAAGAAATGCGGTGGTGACCCGATCCGGTCGTGACGAAACGAATCTTTGTCGCTGGCCCCACCTCGATCTTCGCCATCAAACCCATACGAAGCATCGCGCTCGAATGGTCGTCGGTCTGGAGGAGCTCTCCGACGGATAATTGGCTCTTCGCCTGCATCGGCACATTGTTGATGAGGGGAACACCCGACACAGTAGTCACTTTCCAATCGCGGCCAGGCTGCCACGCAATCCGGAGGCCGGCAAATGCCAAAACGAGAAGACACGCAGCAGCCACTACCCAGCGGAACCATGGCACTCGCACTGACTTTTCTCTCGCGCGATCGGGCAATGACAACGTCCGCAGGCTTTCCGATTTGGCAGAAAATCCCGAGAGTCGTCTTTCCCAATGGAGCAGCTCTGGGTCAGGCTCACCGGTTTTATCCCAAATGTAAGACTGGCCGTCCTGTCCCACTATCATTGTTTTCCTTTCAGTTGCTCACGCAGAAGCTTGACGCCGCGGTGTAAATTGACTCGAACGGAGTCGGGGGTCAGGCCAGTAAGCACGGCAATTTCCGGTCCGGTGAGATCCTCTACAAAGCGCAAAATCAGTGTCTCGCGATACGCTTCGGGTAATCGGCGGATGGCATTCAACAAGAACCAGGACTCCTCGTCGACCACGCCGACACGCAGGTCGTCAGACAGCTGCTTCGTACCGTGAGCGTGGCGGAAATGATCGGCCGAACGACGGCGGGTGATCTGTGCTAACCATCCGCCAAAAGCTCTGTCATCACGCAATGTCTCCAGGTGTCCCCACGCCTGCAGGAAGACCTCTTGCGCTAGATCGTCGATCTCCGAAATTGGTATTCGCGACAACAAAATGCCGTGAACCATCTGAAAAAAGCGCTTGTACAGTTCATCAAATGCGCCACGATCTCCGTTGCGGGCAGCCTGTACCAATAAACGGGACTTCTCAGCTTCATCGGATATTGTTTCCTTCGGTACCGATCGCGTTCGATCTGCTCTCAGCGGAAGTTCGTCTCCGTCTGCATCTTCATTTTGTAGCGGCAATGGAGAACTCCGTCTTCTGTGTGCGTCAACGGGCGAATTGAACTAAATTCACCCTGCTCTGCCGCCTCTGCCAACATATATGCGGTGATAAAGGGGTCACCTGCAAACCGTAATTCTTCGACCCATTGTGGAGGATAGCCTCGACCCCAAATTGTGAAGTGAACATGTGCAGGCACGCGCATGCCAGGATAGTGGCCGGGACGAATGGTGTGCAGCTCAAAATGGCCGCCGGCATCGGTTTTCATCCAACCGTACAGGCGAGGAGGGTATTCTTTGTGGTCGCTGCCATAGTACCCTTCGGAATCCGTATTGTAGGCATAGACCGTGATGCCCTCCAGCGATGTTTGGCCGTCCGGGGCAACTACCTGCCCTTCCACGATTAGAGGCCGGCCCGGCTCACCATCGCGGACGATCTCAGTGTGGTGGGAGAGTAAAGCCGGTGCCGGGCGGTGAATCATGATCAGGCCGTTGCGTCTAGCGTTCCCCCAGACACTCTTCGGCAAAGAGTCAAATGCGTCTGCCTCGTCCTGGCCACGCGCTGTGAATATTGAAGAACACGTCCCAGCCCCCAGCCATGCGGCATCTTGAAGGAAACGACGACGGGATTTTGTCTCTCTTATGGAGAACATCAGAATTCCTCCTATCTTGAAGGACGTCTCGATGTAATTGGAGTATTAACGCAGGTTTCGAAATAGAACCGAACCGGCGCAATTGCGAGGTTCACGCTGGCCCACATCAGGTCATCTGATCTCGTGTGCCAAAAACGGGTTCTTTGTTTTACGCCGCCAAGTTGCTGGATTGATTCGCCTTACCGTGTAGCAATATGGGTGGGCAAAAACGACCGTTTTTGGCACACTAGGGTATGGCTTCTCGCCGCACTGCCGCCCGTCCTGTCGTGAAAGCGGCAATCTATGCGCGCGTGTCCTCCGACGACGGCCGGCAAACGACTGCGAATCAACTGCAACAGTTGCGCGAGCTGGCGACGGCGCGGCAATTTGAGATTGTTCGTGAGTATCTTGATGAGGAAACCGGCGCCAGCGCCAGCCGCCCTTCGTTTCTGGCCTTGTTACGGGAGGCGCGGCTGCGACACTTCCGTGTGCTGCTCATTACCGACCTGGACCGGCTGACTCGGGAAGGAGCCGCTGCCGGATTCGGGTACTTGGCCGAATTCGACCGATTCGGTGTTAGCGTGGTCAGTCTCGGCCAAAGCTGGCTTGATTATGATCCGGCCGTGGACGAAGACCCGGAATTGCGCGAGATGCGCAGTATTCAAACCGCCGTCGCTCTGACCTGGGCGGCGCTGGAGCGGCAGAAAATCTCGCGGCGCACGAAGGCCGGTCTCGAACGCGCCCGCACTCAGGGTAAGCGCTTGGGTCGCAAGCCGGTCGCGGCCACACCCGCGCAAGTGTCTCGTTTATTGGCCCAAGGACTCTCGCTGTCCCAGGTGGCGCTCAAACTTCAGATCAGTCGTCGAACGGCGTACCGGCTGCGGGATCGCCTTCCAACTCATCCTTAGTATGCCCGGCATCCGCGACACCGCCTATCCGCAACTGAAAGCGTCTCCCTCCGCCAAAGAGCTGGATGAAGTCTACACGCCCACGGTGGTGGAATTAGTCTGGGCGGAGGAGCGGACCCGCCAGGACGCGCCGCGAGTCGGACTGCTCGCCCTGCTCAAAACCTTTCAGCGTCTCGGCTACTTCGTTCCGCTCGCGGAAGTGCCCTTGCCCATCCTGGAGCATGTCTCGCAGCAGGCGGGTTGTTCCGTCCTGCCGCCCGATTTGGCCCGTTATGATGCCAGCTCGGCCCGGCGGCGGCAGATGCTGCTGGTGCGCGACTATGTGGGCGTCAAAGCCTGGGGCGAAGAAGCGCAACAAGCCTTGCGACAAGCCAGCCGCGAGGCGGCTCACACGTTGGAGGATCTGGCCGACATCATTAATTACACCCTGGAGCAGTTGGTCCGGCAACGGTTCGAGTTGCCCGGTTTTTCCTTGCTCCACCGGGCCGCTCAACAGGCGCGCGCCGCCATCAACCGCGAGTATCACGCGCTGGTCTGCCAACGCCTCGGAGGCCGATCCCGCCAACAATTAGAAACCTTGTTGACCCGCGTGGGAGAGGAGGCGACCAGTCCGTGGTACCGGCTCAAAAGCGAACCCAAACAGCCCACTGCGCAGAATAACCGCGACTTCTTGGAGCATCTCGACTGGCTGCGGGAACAAGCGATAGCCGCCGATCTGTTTGCCGGCATCCCCGACATCAAAGTCAAGCAGTTCGCCGCCGAAGCGCGCTCCCTTGATGTCGCCTCGATGAATGATTTGCGGGAACCGAAACGCCTCACCTTAGCAGCGGCGCTCGTGCTGGCCCAAACCGCGCGGGCGCTGGATGATGTGGCCGATATGTTTGTGCGGCTCGTGCAGCGGCTGCACAACCAAGCTTTTGTTGCCTTGCAGAAGCATCAGGACGAACACGTCGAGCGCACCGATCATCTGGTCGCCACGCTGCATGATGTGACCTTGGCTTACCAAAGCGAGGGCACGGCGGAAGAGCGCCTGTCCGCCATCGGTCTGGTGCTGGAGCCGGAGACCGAGCGCATTTTGGAAGAGTGTGAAGCGCATCAGGCCACGGCCGGACGGAAACACCTGCCGTTTCTCACGCGCTTCTATTCTCATCAGCGGGCCGCTCTGTTCCGCTTCCTGGAGAGCGTGCCGCTGGTTTCGACTTCGGCCGACACGAGTACCATTGACGCCGTGGCGTTTCTGCTCGCGCATAAGGGAAGCCGCCAAGAACAATTGCCCTTCCCGGTAGTCGAGGAGGAAGGAGGGAATCGGCCGCGACCCTTTCTGGATCTGTCGTTTGTCGGCGAACTGTGGTGGCCGCTGGTGGTGCCGGAGACGAGGCCCACAGAAACACCCACGCACATCGCGCGGCGTTGGTTCGAGCTGTGCGTCCTCACGCAAGTGATGCAGGAACTCAAGTCCGCCGATCTGTGCGTGCCCGGCAGCGACCGCTACAGCGACTATCGGGATCAGTTTGTGAGCGACGAAGAATACCGTCAAAGCTTGGCGACCTATGGCGAACGGGCCGGTGTGCCGACCGACCCGGCCGCTTTCGTTCGCACGCTGCAACAAAAACTGGATGAGGCCGCACGGAAAGCCGATGCCGGGTTCCCGGCCAACGAGTACTTGCGGATTGAAAACGGCGAAGCCCTCTTGAAACGCGTCCGACGCAAGCCCGATCCCGTGGGCCTGCGCGCTTTCGAACGTCACTTGAAGGACCGCATGACGCCCGTGGGCATTTTGGATGTCCTGGTCGATACCGAAGCGTGGCTGCACTGGACGCGGCACTTCGGCCCGATCTCGGGCCACGACACCAAGCTCGACAACCCAGTCGAACGCTATCTCGTCACCACCTTCTGCTACGGCTTCGACTTCGGCCCGACGCAAACCTCGCGCTCCATTCGCGGTCTGGACCGGCGGCAAGTGGCCTTTGTCAATCAGCGGCATGTCACCGAAGAGAACCTGAATGAGGCGATCACCACCGTGGTCAACGGCTACAACGAGTTCTCGTTGCCGAAGGTCTGGGGCTTGGGCAAGCATGCCTCGGCAGACGGCACCAAATGGGATCTGTACGCGCTGAATCTGGCGGCGGAGTATCATCTCCGCTATGGCGGCTACGGCGGGATCGGTTACTATCTGGTGTCCGATACGTATATTGCCCTCTTTTCGCGCTTTACCACCTGCGGCTCCTGGGAAGGCCATTATATTCTGGACTTCCTGCAGGAGAACCAGTCCGACATACAGCCGGACACCGTGCATGCCGACACGCAAGGCCAGAGCGCGGCCATCTTCGGCTTGGCTCATCTGCTCGGCATTCGCCTGCAGCCGCGCATCCGCAACTGGAAGGGACTGAACCTGTTCCGTCCCCACGCCCACAGCCGCTACGAGCACATCGACTGCTTATTCACCAAGCGCGTGGATTGGGAGCTGATCGAAACCATGCTGCCCGAAATGCTGCGCGTGGCGGTGTCGATCGGCGCAGGGAAGATCAAGCCCTCGACCGTGCTCCGGCGCTTGGCGACGTACTCGCGCAAGAATAAGCTGTATTTTGCCTTTCGCGAGCTGGGCTATGTCGTGCGCACCATGTTCCTGCTCGAATACCTGTCCGATGTCGAGCTGCGGCGGCTGATTCAGTCGGCCACCAACAAAAGCGAGCGGTTCAACCAGTTTGTACAGTGGGTCGCCTTCGGCGGTGGGGCGCTGGCGTCCGAAGGGGTGCGGGACGAGCAACGCAAGTTCATCAAGTACAACCATTTGGTCGCCAATCTGCTGATCTATCACAATGTGGTCACCATGACCAGGGCGTTGGAGCGGCTGGCGACGGACGGCTACACTTTTGATGAGGATTTTATCTCCCATATCAGCCCGTACCTGACCGAGCACATTAACCGGTTTGGGCGCTACTTGTTGAAACGCGACCGCGTGCCGGAACCGCTGGAGGGGGTGCGGGTTCTCCGCATGCCGCCCCGCTCGGAAGGCCTGGAACGGAGCGCTCGGGCCGTTGTGTGACAATCCGACGCGAATCCTTACCATAGGTGATTCTCGCCACCCTCTACGCCGCCGGTCTCCGCTCCAAGGAAGTGCGCCTGCTGAAGGTCAGCGACATCGACAGTCAACGCATGATCCTCCACGTTCGCAACGGAAAAGGCCAAGTGCCGCGCGACCTGGGCCTGTCGCCAGCTGTAAGCTACCACTTTATTTGCGAATGAACCTACCATACTATTGGCGAATGAGATGGGAGTGCCATGAATACGGACCCTCGGGTATCACGCCGGGGTATTTCCCCCGGGAATCTGTGGTGTTCTGGAATAGATCCCTTGGCACCGCCTGGCCACTCACGGTGGCAACTTACCGGCTGCGGCGGGGCG
>JAABUZ0100004758.1_pt1 | contig 18443 bp, 17 predicted proteins | sample 5562091 | NCBI WGS metagenome assembly JAABUZ01 (sample SAMN12813069, study PRJNA571459) | rock metagenome | isolation source: Antarctica rocks | place: Antarctica: Victoria Land, Linnaeus Terrace sud | collected 2015-12-21 | reverse complement strand
GCTGGCCTCCCAAATCCCCCAACACTCCCGCGCACCTGCTCTCCCCTGACCCCTTCCACCAGTTATTGAACAGATACGCCTTCGCGGACTCCCCGCGTGCTTCCAGGGGAATGGCATGCTTTTCATCCCTCGGGGGTGCCCCTGGGGGGCATCGACGCTGCCCGGGCAGGACGTGCACTCCGCGCCCCCATGCTCACACCTTCTTCAATGCTTCCTGCCAGTCGCTGCCACCGTCACTGCCATCAGTTAGGCCTCACCTGCCTGAGGAAGCGCGGCAAACCTACACAGGGACCCATCACGCAGAGGCCGAGAGTCATCTCACGCCGTCTGGTTGCAGTCACGGGCACCAGTCCGGCGATAAGCCCGTACGTGCCGGAGGCCGAGGGTCATCTCACGCCGTCTGGTTGTAGTTGGCGACCATGCAGCCATTAGGCACGAGTCGAGGCAGGTTAAGACCTCGCAACCTTCGCCTCCACATCGCGGTAGCACTGCCGCAAATACTGTTCAATCCGAATCCAGTCGCCGTTGACATCGGTGGATGTCCTGTTCGTGATCGCATCCACCGTGTTCGCGGCTTGTAGCCGCAGTTCCGCCGAGGAGCGCGCCTGCTCCTTGGTGAGGCCGAAAAGCGCGCAGTGCAGCTCGACCAGTGTTTCCAGAAGCTGGCTCTTGTCGTGCTGCCCCACCAGACTGCGGTGATCATCGTTGTATCGGGTCTCCAGAGTCGCCACCCTCACCGGGTCGAATGCGAGCTTCGAGTAGCGATGCGCGATCCGGTAGAACTTTTCGTAGTAGGCGATGACCCGGTAGATATTGTGGTCTACCGGAACCCATGCAATAGCCGCCCGTGTGACCGCGTACGCCGCCACAAGCGATCGGGGAAACGGAATGTGGAATTGCTCCTCGCACAGGGCAACGAGCAGCCGCAGCAGCCGCAGCCAGTTCCGCTCATAGTAAGCACGCCACCCGGCAGTCTCAAAATAGGCAACGCGATCCGGGCTGAAGACCGCTGTCGTCTGGTTGCGCCGTAGGAACATTACGTCAGTCCTGCTCCACTACCGCTCCAGGACGTTCAGCACCTTCATTTGCTGCAGCATACCCAGTCGATCCACCATGCCCCACCGTTCTACCAGCTTGCCGCCCTCAAGGCGATAGATATCGACCGCCGTCCACCGCACGGACTCCCCGGTCGCACGGGCGCCAAGATAGGGCCCAAGGTGGGTGCCCGTCACCAACGTGCGAACCGCTACCCGATCCGCCTCTGCAACGATCTGCTCGATGACCATCGTGGCATCCGGAAAGCCCCGCCAGAGTGCAGTCAACTCCCGCTTCATACCGTCGATACCGGGAGCGGTACCGGGAGCTATGCGGTGATCCACCGCGTCCGCCGCGACATAGGTATCCACCGCGTCTAGCTGCCGCTGCGACAACTCCTGCAGGAACTGTTGTACGACTGCCTTGTTCGCTTCTGAAACGGTGGGGTCTACCTGCGACATCTCTGCTCCTCAATTTTCTACCATGGCGCCACGCGTGGCTAACAGCGTACCATCATTGCTCCTGATGCCTACCCCTGCTCGGTGAGCCAGACAAGGAGTGCTTTCTGAGCATGCAGGCGGTTTTCTGCCTGATCCCATACGGCACTCCTGGGGCCATCAATCACCTCGTCGGTTACCTCTTCACCCCGCTTGGCGGGGAGGCAATGGAGGAAGATCGCCTCGGGCCTTGCCAGTGTGAGCAGCGTACGATCCACCTGGAATTCACAGAGCGCCCGCTTGTGTCGTTCCGCCTCGTGCTCGTGGCCCATGCTCACCCACACGTCGGTATAGATCGCGTCAACGTGCGACAGTTCGGCGTCCGCTACGTTGGAAGCAATGGAAATGCGGGCCCCTGGCTCCCGCCGCGCACGTTCGACCGACTCCGCCGACGGTTGATAGCCTGGTGGGCCAACGAGAGTCACCGCCACCCCCAGCCGTGCCGCGAGCAGCATCAACGAGATCGCGACGTTGTTCGAACTATCACCGATAAAAGCGATATGCGAATCGGACAGACCTCCCCTGCGCTCCTGAAGCGTCAACAGGTCGGCCAGGGCCTGGCACGGATGTTCCTGGTCCGAGAGGGCATTGATCACCGGAACCGACGATGTCCGTGCCATCGTTTCAAGGTCGCGGTGTTTAAAGACCCGTGCGACGATCATATGGACATAGCTCGACAGCACACGGCCCACATCGCCCACAGCCTCGCGCTTGCCAAGCCCCACTTCATCGGGTCCAAGATAGAGGGGGTGACCTCCCAGTTCATGGATGGCCACCTCGATGCTGACGCGCGTCCGCAGCGACGGCTTTTCAAAGAGCATTGCCACCGTCTTTCCTGCCAGTGATCGCGGCCCGACGCTCCTGCTGCGCTCGCCCTTCAGACGCATCGCGAGTGCCAGTACTTCGCGCGTCTCACCGGCGCTCAGATCCATGACCGAAAGATAGTCGCGCGACATAGAGTTCTCCTTGGAAGGATCGCCGCTTCTACGAGCGGTGTGACGATACGGCAGAGTTCGCGTTGCCATTGACGACCCGAGATTGTTGCTCATCCATGGCAACGCCCAACAACTGTCACAACGTCACCATGGTTAGGACGGCAGCGCGTAATGCACTTGCAGGCTCTCCACGGTCAGTTCTCCGGATCGGAGCGAGCGAATTGCCTGGACTGCAGCAGCCGCGGCACTCACCGTGGTAAGCAGCGCCACCCGGTGACGGAGCGCAGCCTGCCGGATGGACATGCCTTCTTCGAACGCCATCCGCCCCAACGGTGTATTGACCACCAGATGAATCGCGCCCTGGCTGATGAGATCGACCACGTGCGGCGATCCCTCGCGCACTTTGTTCACAGCGTGGACCTGCAAACCCGCGTCTGTCAGGACTGCCGCCGTCCCTTTTGTGGCAAACAACTCGAAGCCAAGCGCGGCAAGGTCGCGTGCGATCTTGACGATGCTGACCTTGTCGAACTCATTGACGCTCAACAGAGCCGACCCTTCCGTTGGTAATGGGTCGCCTGCGCCACTCTGACTCTTGGCGAAGGCCTGCCCGAAGGTTGGCGCGTGCCCCATCACCTCGCCCGTGCTGCGCATCTCAGGTCCCAGCACAGCATCACTCCCCGGGAGCTTTCGGAACGGCAACACCGCCTCTTTCACAAAAAATCCACGAACGGGCGGTTCGCGGAGCAAGCCCGCCTGCGCGAGCGACTGGCCCGCCACCACTTTCGCGGCGATCCGTGCCAGCGGCACCCCGGTCGCTTTGCTGATGAACGGCACCGTGCGGCTGGCTCGCGGGTTGGCCTCCAGCACGTAGACCTTGTCTCCCTGGATGGCGTACTGGACATTCAGCAGGCCCCGTACGCCCAGTCGCTTCCCGATACGGATGGTGTAGTCGCGGATGGTATCGATGTGATAGGTGGGCACCTTGTACGGTGGCAGGACGCACGCCGAGTCACCGGAATGCACACCCGCCTCCTCGATGTGTTCGAGCACGCCGCCGATGATCACGTCGGTTCCATCACCCACCGCATCCACATCGAGCTCCGTCGCGTCTTCAAGGTAGCTGTCGAGCAAGATGGGGCGCCCCTCGGCGGCGGCTGTGGCTTCGGCAACAAACGCCGCCAGATCGCCTTCGGAGAAGACGATGGCCATGGCGCGTCCGCCCAGGACATAGCTGGGACGCACCAGGATCGGATAGCCGATCTCAGCTGCCACCCTGCGCGCCTCTTCGATGCCCGTAGCGAAGCCGTGTGGTGGCTGCGGGATGCCCAGTTCGTCGAGGATGTTCCCAAATCGTTCGCGGTCTTCGGCCAGGTCGATCGCCTCCGGCGACGTGCCAAGGACGGGCACCCCTGCCCGTTCAAGATCACGCGCCAGCTTCAGTGGTGTCTGCCCACCAAACTGCAGCACCACGCCTACCGGCTTCTCGCGTTCCACAATGGCCAGGACATCTTCCAGCGTCAGCGGCTCAAAGTACAGGCGGTCACTGGTATCGTAGTCGGTGCTCACCGTCTCAGGATTGCAGTTGACCATGATGGTCTCAAAGCCAGCGTCGTGCAGCGCCTGTGCCGCGTGACAGCAGCAGTAGTCGAACTCGATCCCCTGCCCGATACGGTTCGGGCCGCTGCCCAGCACGATGACGGTCTGTTTTCCCGATGGCGGCGCATCTTCAACGTACGCGAACTGGCTGCCGTTCCCATCGAGCGTCTCCACCGGGTCCTCGTAGGTTGAGTACAGGTACGGGGTGCAGGCGGCAAACTCGGCGGCGCAGGTATCCACCTGCGCGTAGCTCGGACGGATCCCCTGCGATTTTCGATGTTCACGCACCGCCTGTTCGGTCGTGTCCGTGATCCGCGCAATTTGATGATCAGAGAAGCCCGCTCGTTTCGCCCGGCGTAACAACTCGCATGGGACACCCGCGGCGTTGCCCCGGTGGGACATCAGTTCGTGTTCGATCTCCGCGATACCGAGCAGTTGTGCGACGAACCAGGGGTCGTAGCCCGATGCCTTCGCAACCTCCGCTGGTGCGGTGCCGTCCAGCAGCGCGGCATAGATGGTGTACAGCCGCTGTGGGCCTGCGTCGTCCATCGGAAGGCTCGCGCCGGGCAGGGAAGGGTCGGGCCGCCCCAACCCGTCGCGGCCCGATTCCAACGACCGGACCGCTTTCTGTATGCTCTCCTGAAAGGTGCGGCCGATGGCCATGACTTCACCGATGCTCTTCATCTGTGGGCCCAGATGGACATTGCTACGGGGGAACTTCTCAAACCCCCACCGCGGGACCTTCGTCACCACGTAGTCAATACTGGGTTCATATGCCGCGACCGTCTGACCGGTGATGTCATTCTTGAGTTCATCGAGTGTGTGCCCGATGGCGACGAGTGCCGCGAGCTTGGCGATGGGGAAGCCGGTGGCTTTGCTGGCCAGTGCCGAGCTACGGCTCACCCGTGGATTCATCTCGATGATCAGCACCCGGCCATCGCTCGGATTGACGGCAAACTGGACGTTGGCGCCGCCGGTCTGCACACCCACCGTGAGCATCACCTTCCGTGCCATATCACGCAACCGCTGATACTCTTTGTCGGTCAGTGTCAGTGCCGGAGCGACGGTGATCGAGTCGCCCGTATGGATGCCCATCGGGTCGATATTCTCGATGGAACAGACCACCACGAAACTGCCCGCCCGGTCGCACATCACTTCGAGTTCATACTCTTTCCACCCCAGCACCGACTCCTCGATCAGCACCTGATGGACCGGGCTCTCCCGCAATCCGTGTCCCACGACCTGATCGAAGTCATCCCAGCCGGTAGCAATGCCACCGCCGGTGCCGCCGAGTGTGAAGGATGGCCGCACCAGGATCGGGAAGCCGAGAGTTGTCGCAAGCGCGCGAGCCTGCTCCAGATTTTCCGCGATGCCCCCCTGTGCCACCGGGAGTCCGACCTTTTCCATGGCCTCTTTAAACAACAGGCGGTCTTCCGCCAGATTAATGGCGGCGGGGGAGGCGCCGATCAGTCGTACCCCATACTTGTCGAGGATGCCCTGGTCGGCCAGCGCGAGCGACAGATTGAGGGCGGTCTGCCCGCCCACCGTTGGCAACAGCAGGTCGGGCCGTTCACGGGCGATGATGTGCTCGGCCACCTCGACCGTGAGCGGCTCGACATACGTGGCGTCTGCCAGTTCTGGATCGGTCATAATGGTTGCGGGGTTGGAGTTGACGAGGACGACACGTAGGCCTTCGGCGCGCAACGCTTTAATTGCCTGTGTTCCTGAGTAGTCGAACTCGCACGCCTGCCCCACGACAATTGGTCCGGAGCCGATCACCATGACCGTCTGTACAGGTTCAGCGGACATGTGTTACTCCAGCCAGTGTGGCCATGCGCTCTCGCACACGAGTTACGAACTGACTCAGGACGTCATCGCCATCGTGTGGTCCCGGCGATGCCTCCGGGTGATACTGCACCGACCACACATCTCTATCAGTCAGGCGCAGCGCTTCAACGGTCTGGTCATTCAGGTTCCACTCGGTCACTTCCGCGTTCGCGGGCAGACCTGCCGGATCGACCGCATAGTTATGATTTTGCGAGGTGATGCGCACGTGACCATGGTCGCCTTCCCGCACAGGCTGATTGGCGCCATGATGCCCGAACTTCAACTTGTACGTCTTTGCCCCGAGTGCCAACCCGATCAACTGGTGCCCCAGGCAGATACCCAGAACCGGCACATTGCCCTCCATCACGGACCGCGCCGCATCTACCGCATACGGCAACCCCTCAGGATCGCCCGGCCCGTTGCTCAACAGCACGCCATCAGGTCGCATAGCCATCACCTCGGCCGCCGCCATCGTCGCCGGGATCACCGTAACGGTGCAGCCCAGCGCCCGGAGTCGCCTCAGTATATTGTGCTTGACCCCAAAGTCGTACACCGCGATATGGGGTGCTGCGCCCGCCCCGGTCGCTTCGTCCAACCCCCATGTAGACGCGGTTGCCGTGTGCCACTGGTACGGCGCCTCGCAAGAAGCACCGCGCACGAGGTCGCGTCCGCCGATACCTTCCCACGCACGTGCCTGTGCAATGAGCGTGGCCGGGTCCGCCGCGTCACGGGTGGAGACAGCCCCTTTGAGCGCGCCATACGTGCGGAGGTGGAGTGTCAGTGCCCGTGTATTGATGCCAGTGACACCGGGGACACCGTGCTCCCGCAGGTACGCGGCCAGCGAGCCCTGACTGCGCCAGTTGCTCTCGGTTAGCGTGAGCTCACGCACCAGGAAGGCTTCGACCTGCGGTCCGGCGCCCTCACCATCCTCGGGCGTAATGCCGGTGTTGCCGATCTGCGTGGCCGTCATCACCACCATCTGACCCCGGTATGAAGGATCGGTCAGAATTTCCTGGTAGCCGGAGAGCGCGGTGTTGAACACCACCTCACCTACCCGCTGTGTGTCCGCTCCAAAGCCCGTGCCACGCCAGACGGTGCCGTCTTCCAGCGCCAGTATTGCCACGTCCGATCCGTCTCTCCCTTGTGATCACGGGGCGCACCGCCGTGCAACCTCCACGTGCGGACCTGCCGAAACGGGATTGTACCACCTGCGTACACACAGGTGAGTTATTCGTGCAGGGGTTAAATGTCACACCGCGTTGTGACGTTCCAGTTGCTCCCCAAAATCAGAACCCCGCCTCGTGCCCTCCACCATCCACCGTCATCGCTGTTTCCAGCAGTGAAGTCAGGGGCGGCAGGCAGCAGTGTTTTGAAATTAGAGCGTCGTGCTCGGTGGTGCTTCAGCCTCTTGAAGAAACGATGTGAGGATCTGGCGGTACGAGTCGGGCTCTTCCAGAAAAGGCAGATGGGCACTCTGCTCGAAGACGTGCAAGCGCGAACCGGGAATCCGTGTGTGGACGGTCTGGGAGAGGGCGGGGATGCACTGATCGTCACGACCGCAGACGACCAGTGTGGGCACGGAGATGTCTTGGAGACGTTCGGTCACATCCCAGTCCCCGTACGCACCGGTCGCCTGCAACCAGCGCGGCCCGTGCATCGTTGCGTAGACTTCCCCGCCCATTTTCTGAAAAGTACGCGCCAGGCCCGGGGTCATCGGGCCACGGAGCACATGGCGGCGAACAAAGTACGTCTGAAACGCCTCCTCCGCCTCCTGATCGTCGCGGATGCCTCGTTCCTGGTAGTCCAGAATCGTCTGTTGCACGACCGCTGGCAGGGGGGCCAGCAGGGAGTGCCAACCCGCGACCAGCGCCGGGACGCTCGAAAACGTGTCGGCGAGAGTCAGACTCAGCACGCCAGATGGTTGCGTGAGCATGTAGTTCAGGGCGGTCACCCCGCCGTACGAATGTGCATGCAGATGAACCCGTTCCAGGCCAAGGGCGTGACGTAGGGCCGCGAGTTCATCAACAAAGAGGTCAGGAGTGTACGCCGTGGGGTCATCAAGACGGTCGGAATTTCCACATCCCAATTGATCGTAGAAGATGACGCGACGTCCCGTGCTGGTCAGATCCGCCAGGGGCTCGAGGTAATCGTGAGGGAGCCCGGGACCGCCATGGATCAGCAGGAGCGGCACGACGTCTGGCATCTCCCCTGTACCCGCAATCCCATACCACATGCGATGTCCCTGCAGGTCAACGAACCCTTCACTGCTATACAGCACACCTCCCATATCGTCCATCATAGGCCCCTTTTGTGAACAGTAAGCAGCGCCATCATGCCGCGAGTGTACCCGTGACAGCCTCGCCATCGACAGGGGCACGTCCCGGCACACCGACGGTAGACGGGGTCGATACGCGGTGCATATGCGCGGTGCGGAGATGTCCAGTTTTGACTGGAGTACGGTGTTATAGTAGATGATGAAGCCTCGGACTGCTCTGGCCGTTCGTGTTCTACGGCCCATGCTCGCCACATGCCATCCGTACCTCCACTGAGGCGACAGACCGGATGCTTGCGGATGATCTCGAAGGACAGTACATGACCGATTCATTGCTTAGGCGCGTTGACACTCCCGGTGACGTGAAGGCACTTGATGAACACCAGCTTGATCAACTGGCCGAGGAGATTCGGCAGGAGTTGACCGGCACGCTCCGGCGCGTCGGTGGCCACCTGGGCTCAAATCTCGGCATCGTGGAGTTGACCATTGCCTTACATCGCGTGTTTGACTCCCCACGGGATCGCATTGTCTTCGACGTCGGGCATCAGTGCTACGTCCACAAGCTCTTTACCGGGCGTAAGGGACGCTTCGAGACTATCCGTCAGTTTGACGGGCTCAGCGGCTTCTGCTCACGCGACGAGAGCGAGCACGACAGCTTCGGGGCAGGACACGCGAGCACATCGATCTCGGCCGCGCTTGGGATGGCCATCGCACGCGATCTTATCCACGAAGACAACGCTGTCATCGCCGTCATCGGTGATGGCGCCTTGACGGGGGGCATGGCATACGAGGCACTGAACCACGCGGGTAATCTCGGCACCCGTCTCATCGTCATTTTGAATGACAACGAGATGTCTATTTCACCCAATGTCGGCGCCATTTCCAAATATCTCAATAAAATTCGGACGGACGAACGCTATTTTCACGTGAAGGAAGACGTCCAGGCGCTGCTCTCCAAGCTGCCGTTGGGTTCGGAAATGCTCCGGTTAAGTCGCCATGTCAAGAAGGGCGTGAAGGAGTTCTGGATCCCTCCGAGCACAATGTGGGAGGAAATGGGCTTCCTCTACATGGGCCCGATCGATGGTCACAACGTCCACGAATGCATTGATGCATTAGAACTGGCCCGGATGGTGAAGGGACCTACGCTGCTCCATGCCATCACAAGCAAGGGGAAAGGTGATGCCGCCGCCGAGGGCGACCCAGTGAAGCTCCACAGCGTCTCCGGTGGCAGCAAACCGAAGGGCGGGACTGGCACAAAGGTGCTGACCTATCCCCAGGCGTTTGCACGTTCACTGATGCGTGAGGCGGCGCGCGATGAGCGGATCGTGGCAATTACCCCCGCCATGCTTGAAGGATCGGGCCTGGTCGAGTTCGCTGAACAGTATCCCGAGCGCACCTTCGACGTTGGCATCGCCGAACAACATAGCGTCACCTTTGCGGCTGGTCTGGCCGCCGCGGGTATGCGGCCGGTGGTGGCCGTCTACAGCACGTTTCTGCAGCGCGCCTACGATCAGGTCATCCACGATGTCTGCATCCAGCAATTACCGGTCGTCTTTGCCATCGACCGGGCGGGGCTGGTGGGCGAAGACGGCCGCACGCACCACGGAATGTTTGACGTCTCCTACCTGCGTTGCATACCGAATCTGGTGCTCGCGGCCCCGAAGGATGAAGGCGAACTGGCCCGGTTGCTGCATACCGGTCTGTTGCACGACGGACCTTTCGCATTTCGCTATCCCCGTGGCAACGGAGCCGGTGTAGAACTGCCTGAACATCCCGAGCCCATCACCATCGGCTCGTCGGAACTCCTTCGCGAGGGTCACGATGCTGCTCTCCTCGCCCTGGGCACGATGGTGGCCCCCTGCCTGGAAGTTGCCGAACGCTTGCAGGCCCGTGGCATTGACGTCGCCGTGCTCAATGCACGCTTTGTGAAACCACTCGATGAGCAGGTAATACTCGGCCTTGCGCGAACAACCGGCTCACTCTTTACGGTCGAGGAGCAGGTGGTCAGTGGTGGATTCGGCAGTGCCGTCCTGGAGTTGCTGGCACGCTACCCCGAGGTCGAGGCGCAGGTGACCTGCCACGGTCTGGATGACCAGTTTGTGGAGCACGGAAGCGTGCCGCTGCTGCGGAACTTGAAGGGTCTCTCAGTCGATGGCATCGAACAGGCATTCCTGGCCGCGTTCCCGGGTCTGGCTCACCGCGCCGCACGCCTCGTCAGCGCGTAAGCGATTCGTCTTCCTCGTCGGCTTCGATCGTTGGCATCGGCAGGCGAACCGTCACCACCGTGCCGGAGCCCTGCTCACTATCCACGGTGAGCGTGCCACCGTGTAACTGCACGATCTGGCGGGCCCCACCGAGGCCAATACCGGTTCCGCTGATCTTTCCGATGACATTCGCTGCCCGGTGAAAGCGCTCGAAGATGTGGGGAAGGTCGTCGGGCGGGATGCCGATGCCGTGGTCCTGCACCGTGAGGACCGCCCAGAACGTGCCTGCGTCCATCGCTGACGCTGTCTTCACCGTGATGGCGCCCCCGTTCGGGCTGTACTTGATCGCATTCGAGAGCAGGTTGTCGATGACACGGGCCAGACGCGGACCGTCCCAGTTTCCCCACAGTTCTGGAGCCTCGGTGGTGAACGTGATGAGATGGCGATCGGTGACCTGTTGATACCGTTCGACCGCCTGCCAGACGAGCGGCACCACATCGGTTGGTTCTGGACGGAGCCGGAGCGGACGTCCCATTTGCAGGCGACCCGCGTCGACAAGGTCTTCCAATAGCGATACCGTCAGCGTGGTGGTGGTGTCGATGCTGGTTGCCGCCGCGATGACCCGTTCCGGGTCCACACTGCCAGAGCGGGTCACCTGCCGACGGAGCAGTTGCGCGGTTCCCTTAATTGAGGCAAGGGGGTTCTTGAGGTCGTGCGAGAGCGACGAGAAGAATTCATCACGCTGGCGCTCCTGCTCCAGCATGCGGGAGATGTCCTGAAAGATCATGACCGCGCCCGTAAATGCACCGGTATGATCTCGAAGGGGTGTGCTGTTGGCCAGGATCGGCGTCTGCTTACCGGTGACCGCATGGCGGACGACCAGTTGCTCGCCGAGGATCGTCTCGCCGGTGTGCAACGACCGCCGCAAGGGAAACTCATCCATGGTATACGCAGTACCGTCGGTGCGGCAGGCCCCAAACGTCTCCGCACTATCGGCACCGCGCTGCGTACCATCGAGTCTTACGCCAAGAATGGCGCCAGCGACACCGTTGCCTCCGTTGACCACACCGCGCCTGTCAACAGTCAGTATGGCCTCTGGTAACACATCCAGAACCTGCTGCAACGCGGTGGGTTCAGCCTCATCCGTGGAGGCCTGCGAGTCATCCATCAGCGTGCCCTCGTGACGGTGTGTCGCGGAACACCTTCATCGATATCGACGACATCACGAAATTTGTCGAGTGTGACCAACCGCAAACACTCCTTGCGTCTGTGCAGACACTCACGCCGGGCACATGCTTGGCCTATTCTACCTGCCTGAAACGGAAGGTGGCACGTACCCTTGTCATCACAGGCATCCGGTCGTCCTCGCCGGGTGCAAGGATCGACGTGTACGCGTGTCACATCTGTTTGTACGACCATATCATGACTTCCGATGCAGAATGGTAATGTAATCGATTATTGTTAACCAGATGGTGGTGCGTGGAGTAACTGACTGGACACAGTGACGAGAACCGATTACGCTTGCCTCATCAATTCCATAGAAGTAAGTCGGCCCCGAGGGAAGGTGCATCGAATACACCGGGTGTGACACATATCACCGTTCTTTGAGCGGCGCGACCAGGGATGAGGAATCACAGCTATGACGTCGATGGCCCGTGTCCTCGTGGTTGATGACGATGAAAGTATTCGCTTATTCGTATCGATGGCACTCCAGGAGGAGGGATATGACGTCATCAGTGCCGCTGACGGCGCTGCGGCACTTCAGGTCGTTGAGCAGACGCCGCCTGATGTCATTCTCCTGGATATGCGGATGCCCGTGATGGACGGCTGGCAGTTTGCCGCGGCGTACCACCAGCGCCCGGGTCCGCACGCCCCGACCATTGTCATGACCGCAGCGCGGGACGCCGCCGCACGAGCCGCCCAGATCCATGCGGATGCGTATCTCGCGAAACCGTTTGACCTTGATGAACTGATCAGACGCGTTGACCAGTACGCGAGTCGCGCGTAAACTGCGTCCGATCCTTCCGTTTGCGGGAGACATCTTCCGATCTTTGTGTAGGTAGGAGGCGGCATGGCAGACCCCTTTGGCGTGGCGGTGTTCGGCTGCGGTGGTGTATCCACCGGTCACTTCAGTGCCTACATCGCAAATCCAAGAGCACGGCTGGTAGCGGCTGTTGATACCCGGCCTGAACTGGCACAGGCGGCCGCTCAGAAGTGGGGCGCACAGCACTGGTACGCATCCGTGGAAGAGGCACTTGCCAACCCCGACGTTCAGATAGCCGATCTCTGCCTCCCGCATCACCTCCACGCCCCGGTGGCGATCAAAGCAGCCAATGCCGGGAAACACGTCTTCGTGGAGAAGCCCATCGCCAATACGCTCGATGAGGCCGACGCCATGATCGCCGCGTGCCGTCGGAACGGCGTGCTGCTGATGGTGGATCAGACAAAGCGGTACCAGAACCGTCACCGCAAGATTAAGGAGTTGCTCGACGCCGACTACGTGGGCGAGCCTGTTCTCGTCAAAGCGGCCTACCCACAGGACATCACGTACGCATGGCAGCACATGGAACCAAAGCGCCGTGAGACCTACTGGAAGCACGACGGGGTGATATCCGGTATTGGCATCCATTCGCTCGATATGTTGCGCTGGCTCATCGGTGATGTTGCTGAAGTGCAGGCCGTCGCATCGATGAGCGGTATGATCGATCCTGACCGCAAAACTGAAGACAGTGGCATCGTGCTCCTGCGCTTCGAAAATGGCTGCATCGGCGAATCGACCGTCTCGTACGTCCTGCGGCACCCACAGATGGCGTCGGGCTGGGATCTGATGCCCATGCAGATCTACGGTCGCCGTGGCTCGCTGCAGATGGACATGGATGACAACATCACCATCGTATCTGATCGGTTGCCCGATCACGCCGGACCTGGCATGCTCCACCTGCACGCCAGGCCACCCGTTGGCGCGGCACGGCTGCCCATCGAGGGTATGGCGGGTGCCATTGACCACCTGTTTGATTGCCTCACGCAGGGAAGAGAGCCGCTGACCAATGGCGAGGACGCGCGAAAGTCGCTGGAATTGGTCGAGGCGGCGTATCGTTCCCTCCAGGAGCACCGCGCGGTAACACTACCGCTGCCGCCCACACCCGTCACACCTGGACAGGAGCCATCACGATGAAGATCTGCCTGCGCACCCACATGGTTTCTGATAATCCTGCCGTGCGCGAGGAGTATTGTCGACAGGTCGGCATTACCGCCGTGCAAGAGTCAGCCAAGTCAATTCCTGCAGCGCTTGAGCGTGGCTGGCCTACGGCAGCAGAGTTACGCACCTATCGCACCCGTTTTGACGACGCGGGGATCGAGGTCATCGGCCTCGAACCGGTGAAAGAACCGGTCCGATCATGGGTCGAAGCGTCGCCAGAGGGCACCGAAAGCTATGAACAGTTCGCTCGCCACCTGGACGCCGCCGGTGAAGCGGGCATTCCATGCGTGACCCTGCATCCGCCACTGGACGACGCTCGGACGCCAGCCGAAGCGGCGGACCAGTTCCAGCTCAACTGTGCGTTCTATGCGCGCGCCTCCGAGCGCGCACGGCAGGCAGGCACGAAACTGGCCACCCATTCGCCGTGGCCACCCGCAAAGGGCCTGTGGGGCGGCAAGGAGTATGCCTCTCTTTTTGAGGCCGTACCCGACGCCGAAAACGGCATGATCTTCTGTTTCGGCTGCATGGCCATGAGTGGCTACGATGTTCGCGATGTCATCCCCCGATTCATCGACCGGACGTGGATGGTGCATGTGCGCGACGTGGTGATCCATCCGGGCGGAGAGGTAGATGAAGTGTTCCCGGGTACAGGGCAGGTGCGTCCCGACACCGCCATCACGCTGCTGCACGACCTGGGGTACCGTGGAGCCATTGCACCCGAACACCTCCCGCGTGTGTTCGGGGAGCACAAGAACGAAATTTCGATGGCATGGGCCACGGGCTACTGCCGCGCCGTGTTAGAGAGTTTCACCTAGCAGTCTGTCGGAAAGAACCGGATTCCTTCTTTGTCGGCACCCTCGGGCGCGTCTCGATATCGCATACCCGCCCTATGCTGCCCAGGGGGAATAACCTCTGCCGCAAACATAGAAAATTGCCCGTCGGATTTTCTCTCCGCCAAACCGCTCAGGTCGATACCGTGACGCTCACCTACGGGTGAAGGTGCAGACGCGTTTTGGATAGACGATTATGCGCCGTGCCCTTCGAACGCGATCGTTAGGATGACCACCGAATTCTCCAGCGCTTCGACCTCGTGCTCGATTCGAGGTTGAAGCGCGAGTAGACATGAGGGTCCTGCTTCCTGGACGATGTCACCGGCACGAAGGACCACCCGACCCGAGAGCGGTAACAAGGTAATCGGGCCATCTGCGTGTGGTACGTGCATCTTTCGACCCGTTTGCATTGCTTCCAGGACAACGCGCAGCCGGGGGGCCTTAAGAAGCGTGACTGCGTTGTGGCCGTGCTCTGACCAGCGTGCTTCCCCGTGTAGACGTTGTGCTTCGTCGGTGAGGTCAAAGGAAAGCACGGCCGCATCGCGAATGCGCTCTTCTCGTCCAGAGGTTCCAGTATCTGTGGGCAAATCCGCTTACTCCTTATACCTGGCGATCGGGAACGTAGACCGTGCCCAAGTCTGCAGACTTTACCGCACATGCTCTCATAAGCCAAAGCCTCAACGCAAGGCTGATGCTTGGTTGGCTTCGCCATATCGGATGCCTGGCGAGCAGCGGCCCATTCTTGAGGACCTGGCGATACGTTCCACGAAGGCCGCGGTCAGACGAGCCGTATGCACTCAGAATCGTCCGTGTTCCCACATACGAGAATAGTATCGGCCAAAAGGTCAACAGAGGCCAGCATGAATTCATGACGGTGTTCTTTCACCGTGCCTCCGTTCCTTCCGCTTCATCCCCACTCCTCGCTCCCCGGTATGTCAGACGACAGCCAGGGAAGGACACGGTGCATTCTAAATCCTTCCACCGAACTTTAGCGTCGTGATTGAGGGCGTTCTGTGGCATACCTGCCGTGCTGTCTCGACGCAGTTGATTACAGGAAAGATTTAGGTACTATCGTGCCGTATAGGGCAATATGGCGCAACGGAACGTGCTGGAAGCGGCAGACCATCACCCACTATTGCCTTGCCACACTGACTGCAAGGGGGCACCCTCCTCATACCGGACTCGACTGCTACCATGATGTCCACGAACGAACTGATGAAAGAAGTGAAAGAAGTGATAGATGAGCCAGGTCGATCAGAGTTTCACACATAAGCACCTGCGGGATCTCGCACGGTTGCGACCCACGGTACGACACGACCGGAAAGCGATTCGTAATGTCAACCAGGTGATCGAGGAACACCTGACGCTTGGTCAGCGAGCAGCCGACACCGTCGCTCACGGGATGGGGAGCTGGCGTTTCATCATTATTCAATCGGTCTTGCTGGTCACGTGGATCACGCTGAATATCGTGGCCTTCATTGCACACTGGGATCCCTATCCCTTCATCCTCCTGAATCTGGTCATGAGCTTTCAGGCGGCGTATGCAGCACCGATTATTATGATGAGCCAGAATCGGCAGGTCCACAAAGACCGCATCGCCGCTGAGCACGATTACCAGATTAATGTCACCGCTGAAGCAGAGATCACCACGATCTTGCAGCATCTGGAGTATCAGGACGACCTGATCCTCCAGATCCTCCACCGAATGGAGCTTGAGGCCATGCCTCTCGACGAAGCGGCGACTATGAGGAAAAAGAACGCGGGCATAGACGACGTAGCTATCGGCCATGGTCAGAAGGCACAGGTCTGACCACCGTCCGAAGATGAATAGGTGAGGGGCAGGGCCGCATCACGAGCGGTTCTACCGTCCGGACAGTGTATTGCGTTCGCGCAACGAGGGAACGGGTCTGAGTCTGCCCATCGCACCGGCCCTGGTGGAACTGCACGGGGGGCGTCTGTGGGTCGAGAGTAGCCTCGGCGCGGGCACTGCCCGACTTCGCGGCGGGAGTTGCACGCGAGTGGTTCCGCCTAGCGTGACACACGAGGGGCCGCGAGCGTGTGCTCGCGGCACTCTGAACAAAGCGTCTTCGCGCTCAGGCAGTCATCGCCGTGTGCTTGCGTGTCTCCACAGGAGGTCTGGTGCCAGTGAAAAGCGTGCCACCCGCGCCGGGCACGCCCAGCAGCGGCAGGGCGACGTAGTCGAGGCCGACGTGGCCCGCCACTTTCCAGGCCAGGACCAACCAGGTTGCCAGGATGAACAGCATCGGGTTGGTGCTGACGGCTCCCGCGGGCAAGTAGTTCGCATTCATGAGCCCGCCCGAGAACGCGTCGAGGCCGGTGAAGAGTCCAAAGATCAGCCCGAGGCCGACGAGCGTCTCACCACAGGCATAGCGCCAGACCAGAACACCGCATGCGGCACGACGACCGTCCGCAGATACCACGCGTAAAATGGCAGGACCGCAGAGTGTGCGCCGGTGGTCTGCTTCAACGCGCCATTGGCGAAACCGGTGACGGTGCCGCCTGCTCCTATCTCTATCCAGGCGCACATGGATACATGTGTAGCGCCAGTACCCTGCCCCGGAGTGATGCGAGGCGCCAGTGCGTGGTCGTTTACCCGCGCTTCACGTACGACAAGGGGGATGTTTACCTTCAGGTCGGATGCTGACGATGTCGCGCGGCACGATGCCGCACCAGCCCGAATGGAACAGGAGATCGTAATGACGACATTGTTTGACCAGGTCACCGTACCGATGGGTCGCCAGCTTGGCCGACGACGCGTGATGAGCGGCATCCTTGGCGCATCTGCCGTGGCCCTCACGGCGTGCGGATCAAGCGCGGTGACGGCACCGCTCGCCGCACCTGCAGACGTGCTGAAAGTAACGATGACCGTCATGGGGAGCGTGAAGTTAGGCCCAGACGGCAAGATGCACGACGCCTTTACTCCCGCCGACTTCACGGCTACACAGAACTGGCCGGTACAGGTCACGGTGTATAGCTACGACGATGCGCCGCATTCCGTCACCGCGCCAGAGCTACAACTCAATGCCACGATTGAGCCGTCAACCAGCAAGGGAGTTCCGGCCGTGACGACCTTCACCTTCACGCCAACGGCGATTGGCAAGTTCCTCTGGACCTGTGTTCTGCCCTGCGACGGCGATGCCAATGGTTGGGCCATGGCGAATCCTGGCTTCCAGTCTGGCTATATTACCATTGTGCCTGCGTAGCTGCGTGATCAGGTAACGGCCGTCGGCGCGCTGGCAGCTGGAAAGGAGACACAAGAATGCAAGCGATTGAGATTTTGCGGGCGGAGCACGATGGCGTGCTGGTCGTGCTGACGGAGTTGGAGCGGGCCGCTACCGCAGTGGAGCGAGGGGCGCGGGTACCCCCGGATATCTTCACCGACATCCAGGAGTTCTTACGGTGTTCGTGGACCGCTGTCATCACGGCAAAGAGGAGGCCGAGATCTTCTACCGACTGGACAAGGGGACGGAGGCAGCGATCGTCCAGGCGCTCGCCCATGAGCACGACCGTGGGCGGCAACGAGCTGCCGCCTATGCCGCAGCGGTGCGCCGTTATGTGCCGAGCGATCACTGGTCCGGCGCTCGGCTCGCTCGGGCATCAGGTGACTATGCCAAACTCCTCCGCGTCCATATCGAGCGAGAGACGCAGGAACTCTTCCCGGCAATGGAAGGGTCTCTGGCGGCCGAGGACGACCGCTTGGTCGCGGCGTTCGAGCGGATTGAGAACGAGCAGATCGGCGTAGGCACCCACGAGCGTTTACACGCGATGATTGCTACCCTGCCGGCACGGATCTCTCCCTGGGTTCGGACGCCGGTGCTCACCAACTGAAGGGCGTCCCCGCCTGCGGCAATGCGGGCGCTACGCCTGTTCCGTCAGCATCGGCCACACGTGGCTGGTGAAGACACCGATGGCCAGGAGGGCACAGATCCCCGACAGCCCGAAAGCGATATTCACGGCGGGGGACGTGGCGCCTGCCGCCCGAGCAAGGGGCGGTAGCACGCGCAAGAGCGCGGCCAGATTACCGGCA
>JAABUZ0100004757.1_pt1 | contig 18443 bp, 18 predicted proteins | sample 5562091 | NCBI WGS metagenome assembly JAABUZ01 (sample SAMN12813069, study PRJNA571459) | rock metagenome | isolation source: Antarctica rocks | place: Antarctica: Victoria Land, Linnaeus Terrace sud | collected 2015-12-21 | reverse complement strand
GGGGTAAGGTCGTCGGCGAATGCCATCAGCGGCACCGGCATCAGGAGTTTCTGAAATTTCTGCGCCGTCTTGACCAGGAGTTTCCCGGCACTGTTCCACTGCATTTGATCATGGATAACTACGGTACGCACAAGCACGAGAATGTTACGGCATGGCTTAGCCGCCATCCCCGCTTTATCCCTCACTTCGTCCCTACCAGTTCCAGTTGGATGAACCTTGTCGAGCGGTGGTTCGGTCACCTCGACCACAAAGCAATTAAGCGCGGAGTCTTTCTCAGCGTTGCCGATCTCCGAGCATCCATTGCCGCTTTTCTTAATGCTTGGAATGAAAACCCTCAGCCCTTTATCTGGACCGCAACGGTCGAATCGATTCAGGAAAAGCTCTCCCGCTGCCGCCGAACCCTCGAACAGATCCAGCCCGGCTGCACCAGCCCCAAACCCAGAAAACGGAAGAAAGTAGCTGTCTAGTTATTTCGTGGACAGTACACTAGCATCGTCACAACCTCGATGTGAACTGGAAACCAAGGACCCCCATAGAGATTAAGGATTTGATCAGGGGTAAAGTACCGTAAGATCGAAGAAGTTGACCAACAATGTTCCTGACAACTGTCTGAAACAGAGAATCCCCTCATGCGCGTGTTTCTACTTGCTCTGTTGACGTTATCACGCGCTATGGGAACTACCCAACAACCGCGCCACGCTTTGCACTTCTACACGTGTTATAAGTAGAAGCGCAAGGTGATGGTCTCTCCCAAATCCGACCTCCCTCAAGGGACACTCGACCTGCTGATCCTCAAGGTTGTGGCTGTTGGCCCAATCCACGGTTATGCGCTAGCTCAACGGCTGCAACAGGTCTCGCATGATGTGGTCCAGGTCCCGCAAGGATCGCTTTACCCTGCGCTGCATCGGCTGGAAAACCGCGGTCTGCTCGCCGCCGACTGGAAACAGACCGACTCGGGACGCGAGGCGAAATTCTATCGCCTGACGAAAAAAGGCCGTGCCCGCCTGGAAGCGGATTCCGCGAGTTGGCAGCGCTTGTCCGAAGCCATCGGTCTGATCCTCAGCATGGCCGAAAGAGGTGTGCAGTGAACTGGCTCCAACGTCTGTGGCGACAAAAGCAAATGGAAGAGCAACTCGAAAAGGAAGTGCGTTTCCACCTCGACCAACAGACAGCCGATCTAATCGAGCGCGGCAATGATCCGCGCGAGGCCCACCGTCAGGCCAGGCTGGCTTTTGGTGGACCGGAGCAAGTGAAACAGGAGTGCCGCGATGCGCGTGGGACACGCTGGCTGGAGGACCTGCTGCAGGATTTCCGTTATGCGCTTCGTATGTTGCGGCAGCGGCCTGGCTTTGCGGCCGTCGCGCTGTTGACTCTTGCCGTCGGCACAGGTGCAACGACGGTCATGTTCACCGTTGTAAATAGCGTTTTATTAAAACCATTGTCTTATCCACAGCCGGAACGCCTGATCGCCCTGCATGAACAGACGGAAAAGTATGGCTTACAGTCGTCTTTTGCTTATTTCAATTTTCTCGATTGTCAGCGTGAGAGCCGCTCGCTAGCCCCGATGGCGGCGTGGCGCTTTGCAGGTGGCACCGTCAGCGAGCCGGGTGAGGCCGAGTTCGTCGGAGCCCGAGAGATTTCTGCCGATCTCTTTTCCGTTCTGGGTATTCCTCTTCTACGCGGGCGTGCCTTCCAGCCCGAAGAAGACCGGCCGGGCGCAACGCCCGTAATCATCATCAGCTATCGCCTATGGCAGCGCCGCTTCGGCGGAGATCCCGGCGCGATCGGGCGGCAACTTGTTTTTGCTGGTAAACCCTATACGGTGGTAGGCATAGCCCCCGCGGGCTTTCGATTATCAGGAGATGCGGATGTGTTCACGCCGGTCGGCCAGGACACTGGGCCGACGATGCGGAATCGTGAAATGCATCCCGGCATCCACGTCGTGGCTCGCCTCCGGCCCGGAGTTACTCTGGCACAGGCAGGGGCCGAACTCGCGCTGATTGGCAGGCATTTGGCCGACCAGTACCCGAAATCCAATGCGGGCCGCGGCATCACAGCGCAGCCGCTCCGGCAGGAGTTTGTCGGAGACGTGCGGTCCACGTTATTGCTGCTGCTGGGTGCCGTAAGCCTCGTTCTGCTGATTGCGTGTGTCAACGTGGCCAGCTTGTTGCTGGCCCGCGCCGTTGCGCGCGAGCGGGAACTTGCGATGCGGGTTGCACTCGGCGCGAGTCGTGGCCGCCTGGTGCGCCAGTGTCTAACCGAGAGCGCCGTGTTGGCTCTTTCCGGAGGCCTGATCGGTACATTGCTGGCGGCAGTCGGCACGCGCCCATTTCTGCTTTTCTGGCCAGGCGGTTTGCCGCGTAGCGAGGAAGTCCACTTCGATTGGCGCGTCTTACTGTTTGCTCTCGGGATTTCGCTGTTGACGGGTTTCCTCTTCGGTCTAGCACCAGCACTGCGCACCCCAAATCGCGAATTAGAAAAAGCGCTCCGAGCGGGCGCGCGGACTGTTGCAGATGGTTCTCGCCGACTTCACAGCAGTTTTGTCGTGGCCGAGATTGCGTTAGCGCTGGTGTTGCTGATTTCGGCCGGACTGCTCGGGCGCATGGTGCTAAGAATCTTATCGGTTGATCCGGGAATTGACGCCCGGAATGTATTGGTGGCTCGCGTCGCGCTCTCTCCTACCGTGCTGGAGGGACCCGCGCGCATACGCGCTGCGTGGCGAGACGTGGTCGATCGCGTTCGCGGAGTTCCCGGCGTGGAGTCGGTCGCGATCGCCGACATTATCCCCATGAGCGCCGAAGCGGACGAAATAGGTTACTGGACAACTGCGGCTGCACCGCCCGCGAATGAGATGCCGATGTCCCAAATGAATTTGGTCACGCCGGATTATCTACGTGTCATGGGCATTACGCTGCGCCGAGGCCGATTCTTTACGGAGCAAGACCGCAGTGGCAACGAACCCGTTATCGTGATTGACGAGATTCTGGCGCAACGTGCTTTTCATGGGCGGGAATCGGTCGGCAATCGGCTCTGGCTACAATTTCTTGGTGCCGCACGGGTTGTCGGCGTAGTGGGACACGTGCGCCACCGAGGGCTGGATGCCGACGATGAAGCCAAGATTCGTGAGCAGATTTATCTTCCGTTTGCGCAACTGCCGGAGGAATTTTTGCGGCTTACGGCCACGGCCATGCACTTGGTCGTACGGACCACAATCGACCCCTTAAGAACCGTCGAATCCATACAACGGCAGGTGCGCGGGACCAGCCGGGATCAGGCTCTCTATGAGGTGAGCACCATGGAGCAGGTCCTGCGCGGTACGCTCGCCCGGCAACGGTTCTTGTTGGTGTTGTTCAGCATTTTTGCAAGTTTGTCTCTGCTTTTAGCCTGCGTCGGAATCTATGGTGTGCTCGCATATCTGACGAGCCAGCGCGTGCCTGAGATGGGGCTGCGTATGGCGCTCGGAGCCACTGCTGGTGATGTGGTCCGGCTCATATTGCGGCAGAGCCTTGCGATGACTTTCATTGGGGTCGGTTTGGGTCTGGCCGGTGCTGTAGCGGCAACGCAACTACTGGGACGGCTGGTTACAGGAGTCCGGGCGGCGGACCCGCTTACCATTGCGCTTATGATTTTTCTCCTTGTGATAGCCGCCCTGTTTGCCAGTTACCTGCCGGCGCGCCGAGCGAGTCGGGTAGATCCCATGACCGCGCTCCGCCAGGAATAATTGAAAACCAGCAGCGCACCCGCGCGCGAGCAACATCTTGTGCTTCGCGACTCAGTTCTCTTACGTTAGTCACACACGCGTTCGCCCGCGCTTTGCGCGTCGGAGCCAAGCATTAGTATACTTGTTATCGGTAACCGAGACTACGACGTGAGCAAACCTGTTGACCTTGTCCAGGGCACCCTGGACCTACTGCTGCTGAAAATTCTCGCGCTGGAGCCGCTTCATGGCTGGGCAGTCAGCCAACGCCTGAGACAAGTTTCGGGCGATCTGCTGCACGTCAGCGACGGCTCACTGTACCCGGCGCTGCACAAGCTGGAACAGGAAGGTTGGATCACGGCCGAGTGGAAAACGAGCGAACTTGGCCGCCGTGCGAAGTTCTATTCGCTCACACGGCTGGGCCGCCGACACTTGGAGAAAGAGGCCGCCAACTGGGAGCGGCTCTCGGGCGCGATCAGCGCTGTAGTGCGCTTAACGGAGGCCTGAACAGCATGCGCCCGGAACATTGGCTGTACACAATTCCACTGCGGCTCCGATCCCTGTTCCGACACGACCGTGTTGAGCAAGAACTCGATGACGAACTGCGGTTTCACCTGGAGCGCCAGATTCAGGAAGACATAGCGAACGGCCTCACGCGAGAAGAGGCACGTTATGCCGCAATACGTGCTCTCGATGGCATGGAGCAAAGAAAGGAAGAATGTCGCGATATGAGACATACGGCCACCATCGAACAATTCGCTCAGGATCTGAAGTATGCCGTTCGAACACTCAGGCGATATCCCGGATTCGCAGCGGCGACGGTGTTTACGCTCATGCTCGGCATTGGGATGACCACGGCGCTCTTCAGCGTGGTGGAGGCTGTGATCCTGCGTCCGTTGCCCTATTTCGATGCTCACCAGCTCGTCATTCTGTGGACTCACGATCAGGTTCATCACATTTCAGAAAGTCTCGTTTCGTACCCCAATTACGAAGACTGGCGCAAGCAGAACCGCGTATTTACAGATTTAGCTCTTTGTACCCGCAGCAGTCCTGTGACGCTCACCGGCGGTACAGCAGAACCGGAGCGCCTGGAGGGCGCTGCTGCCTCCGCCAACCTACTTTCAGTCCTGGGCGTAAGCCCTCTCCTTGGTCGAACGTACTCCACCGGAGAAGCAAAGCAAGGTGGTGAATCGGTTGTATTGGTGAGTCATAGCTTTTGGCAGCGTCGTTTCGCAGGATCAAAGGACATTTTGGGCCGGACCTTAGATTTGGACGGGCGGCCGACGACCATCATCGGCGTAATGCCGTCCTGGTTTCAATTCCCGTCACCCGATGTGCAACTCTGGATACCGCTACGCCCCAGCGCGTCTCGTGAGCGACCCGTGGGACTCGTTGTGGCGCGGCTCAAATCCGGAACGAACGTTGAGCAGGCCCGGTCCCAGATGAACGTTATCGGGAACCGCCTCGCAGAACAATATCCGGAGTTGGCCCACAATCCGGATTTCGCCGGGTTTCACGTCAATGTAGTCCCGCTCGATCAACAGATGATCGGCAAGCCAGTTCGAATAGCCCTTTGGACTTTGCTCGGTGCAGTGGTCTGTATCCTGCTCATCGCCTGTAGCAATGCGGCCAATCTTCTGCTCGCGCGCGGCAGTGCGCGGCAACGCGAGTTGGCAGTACGCACCGCCCTCGGAGCAAGCCGCATGCGTCTGGTCCGCCAATTACTTGCCGAAAGCATCGCACTCTCGCTGATCGCGGGAATGTTCGGGATCGTTCTCTCCGCTCTCACCGTCCGTGCGTTCGTGGCGCTTGCTCCCGCGAATGTGCCGCGTTTAGAAACCGTCGCAATAGATGGAATCGTCCTGGTGTTCACTATCGTTACCTCCATCGCTAGCGGCATCGGGTTCGGCGTTCTGCCGGCATGGCAAGCATCAGAAACTGATCCTCAGGAGGCCTTAAAAGCCGGCGGCCGGGGACAGTCCGGGAATGCGCGTGGCCGTCGCAGGTACAACTGGCTGGTTGCCTGTGAATTCGCGATCGCGGTCGTTCTGGTGTGCGGATCTGGCCTCTTCATTCGTAGTTTCCTGCGGGTTGAACAAACGACTCTCGGTTTCAATCCACAAAACATTCTGGTTTTTCGCGTCGTTCTTCCGAATGGCAAAACCAGCTCTCAGCAGGCCGCCTTCTACCAGGGGGCACTGGCGCAATTACGAGCATTGCCTGGAGTTTTGCAAGCGGGCGCAATCAGTAACCTCTTTCTGAGCTCGAACCCAGATACGACGATTATTGTCGAAGGCAAGCCCGAGACCGCTCGATTAGGTACTCAAATCATGGACGACGCCGCCAGCCCGGACCTCTTCCCAACTTTAGGTGTTCCGTTAAAACGAGGGCGGTTCATCACCGAACAAGATCGGTCGCCACATCCTCCGGTCGCCATTATCAACGAAAGCTTGGCGCGACAATTTTGGCACGATGAGGATGCCGTAGGCAAACGATTCCAATTCGCTGACGGGCGGTTTGGGCCTGCGTGGGTGACTGTCGTGGGTATCGTCGGCGATATGCGGCGAGCTGGTTTGGAGCACAACCCGCTTCCGCAGGTTTTTCTGCCGATGGCACAGCTTCCTAGTCGAGGAACAGATCTGGTGGTGCGCACGAAAGCCGACCCTCTCAGCCTCGCGCCATCAGTGCGACGCGAAATCGCGGCACTCGAACCCACCGTTCCGGTATACCGTTTATCTACCCTAGACCAGCTTCTGGACGCCATGGTCACGCCGCGACGATTCCAAACCGCCCTTCTAGCCGCTTTTGGCATCGTTGCGCTTCTGTTGGCGGCAGTCGGCATTTACGGCGTGATGCACTATCTTGTCACGCAGCGGACCTCAGAAATAGGCATTCGTCTGGCGCTGGGGGCAACTCGTGGTGACGTGCTCGCATTAATACTTCGCCAGGGGCTGGCGGTCGCTGCGGTCGGACTCGGAATCGGAATTTGTGTCGCAGTGCTGTTTGCGCGCGCCGTGAGCAGCTCGCTGTACGGAGTGACTCCCACTGATCCGGAGACTTTTATTGTTGCGGCGGTAATTTTGATGGCCGTTGCAACCCTTGCTTGCCTTCAGCCAGCATGGTCAGCCACACGGGTGGACCCACACTCCGCCCTGCAATATCAATAGACACACAATCAGTTTCAGGGGGTCCAATTACCCTTTGATTCTTAGGGTAAAGATGTGCAATACTTCCCCTATGGTTCTTAAGGGAGAGAAATGTGGAACGGCCGGCACTCGATCTCATCCGCGGCACGCTCGATGTACTAGTTCTGAAGTGCCTGACTTGGGGTGCGTTACACGGGTATGCCATTGCAAATGCTATCCGCCAGCAGACTGAAGACGCCCTGTTGGTCGAGGAAGGCGCCCTCTACCCGGCACTCTATCGTATGGAAGCCAAGGGATGGATTGAGGCGGAGTGGGGCGTTTCTGAAAACAACCGGCGGGCGAAATATTATCAGCTCACGCGGAAGGGACGCCAGCATTTACGGTCCCAGATGCAAACGTGGCAGGCTTATGCCGCTGCTGTCGGCAAGGTGCTGAACGCAAGCCAGCCACCTCTTTTGCAGGAGCCTTGATGACTCGGACTCCGATTTGGCGACGCTACTTGCGCTTCTTCGGCCCTGACGTAGAAGCCGATGTGGATGACGAGTTGCGGTTTCACCTTGATACCCAAGTGGACGAGCTGATCGCAGAAGGGTGGACACCGGAAGCGGCCCGCGCCGAAGCGCAGCGACGGTTCGGAAACGTGGTTTCTGTGCGAGAAATCTGTCAACGCGTCGCAAATCAACGAGAGAAGAAAATGAATTACGCGGAATGGATTGCTACTTGCTGGCAGGACGTGAAGTATGCCGCTCGCCAGTTGCGGCGGCATGGCCCAGGAAGCACGCTGTTCGCCATGCTGACGCTCGGCGTCGGAATCGGGGCAGTAACTTCGGTCTTCAGCATCGTTTACGCCGTTTTGCTTCGTCCGCTCCCCTTTCCAGCCCCAGAGCGGCTCGTGACTGTCTGGTCCACACGCGAAGGAACGGATGATGTTGTCACGCCCCGGAATTTCGATTCATGGCGGCGGGAAAGTCATTCCTTCAGCCGATTGGGCGCCCTGCAGCGGAGTACTTTCACCCTCTCGGAGGCCGGGCGAGCCATGCAGGTGCCGGGCGCGTTCGCGTCGGCGGACTTCTTCCGCGTGTTTGGCCTCTCGCCCGAGTTGGGCCGGACATTCACAGATGACGAGGATCGCAGGCCGCGGCCGCATCTGGTCATCTTGAGCCATCGTCTGTGGCAGGCTCGCTTTGGCGGAAACCGGCAAATCTTAGACGCTCAGATTCGCCTGAATCGAGAACCATATACGGTGATCGGCATCATGCCGCCTGGCTTTTCGCTGCGAGCCGATTCCGAGCAGCTCTGGGTTCCCTTGGCCCTGAGTGGTCAGGAAATGAGCTGGATGGGCGGCGTTTTGAGTGTCGTAGGGCGGCTACAACCTGACGTCACCCGCAAGCAGGCTCAGGCAGAGATGAAGGTGCTTGCACGGAATTTAGAGGTCCGGTACCCGGAGATGAACCGTGGACGCGGCATTCGGATCGGAGATTACGCGGCTGATCTCATCGGCGATTATCGCCAGAAGCTGCTTGTTCTCCTGGGCGCGGTCGGCTTTGTCCTGCTAATCGCATGTTCCAATGTGGCGAATCTGTTATTGGCGCGAGGCGCTGGTCGCACGCAGGAGCTGGGAGTGCGAACGGCGTTGGGGGCCACCAGGGTTCGCATTATTCGCCAACTCCTTACCGAGAGTCTGCTCGTTGCCCTATTTGGTGCTGGGCTCGGTCTTGTTTCTGCCGAATGTCTTGCCAGCACAGTTCGAACGCTAGGGACGGACGCGATTCCACGGCTGGACGAGGCGCGGGTGAACAGTGTGGTCTTTCTTTTCGCGCTCACTCTGGCGGTCCTCAGCACCCTGCTCTCCGGCGTGTTGCCGGCAATACGCGCGGCTCAGGTGGACATTCAAACTGTATTGCGGCAAGGCGGGCGCGGGACGGCTGGTCTGGTTCGTGATCATGCCCGAAGTGCTTATATCACTGCCCAGGTCGCCCTCGCGCTGGTCCTCTTGGTGGGCGCTGGATTGCTGATCCGCACGGCGGTAGCGGCAGCGCGCGTGCGGCCAGGTTTTTCTCCACAGCATGTTTTGACCGGGCGTACTGCCTTACCTTCCAGCACCTACAAAACAGCCGAGCAAGTGGTTCTTGCCTATGAACACATTCTTGAGGCGGCACGGAACCAGTCAGGCGTGGTTTCCGCAGCTCTCGCGTCAAAGATACCTTTGGGGACCAGCACGGTGGGCCTGGCCTTGAAGCCCGGCAGCGTCTCTGGGACGTTGAAGGAAGATTTCGCGACTGAATTGCGGTACATCAGTGCTGGCTACTTCTCCACGATGGAGATTCCGCTACGTCGAGGCCGCGAGTTTACACCGCATGACCGGGCCGGATCGATGCAAGTCGCGATCATCAACGAAACCTTGGCACGGCGATTGTGGTCGCGTCGAGATCCGATAGGTCAACCGCTGCGGCTGCCAGAGCTTGACACCGGAAACGCAGTTTGGGAAGTGATCGGCGTCGCTGCGGACGTGCGGGACAATGGCCTGATGACGGAGCCGCCGCCTGCGCTTTACCTGCCTTTCGCTCAGGTGTCCATCAATCCATGGCATTGGGTCGAGCAATCGCTTTATGTCGTAGCCCGGACGCGCACCGATCCCTCTGGTGTGTCTGACCCGCTACGGGCAGCGTTACGAACGGTGGACTCAGAGCTGCCACTGGGTGATGTGCGCACGATGGAAGAGCGGCTGTCGCAGTCCATCTCAGTGGCGAGGTTTTACGCCCTGTTGCTGACCACATTAGGACTGTGCGGTTTGCTGTTGACGGCGGCGGGAATTTACGGGGTCGTCGCTTATTTCGTAAGCCGACAGCGCTCGGAGATCGGCGTGCGCCTGGCGCTGGGGTCAACGCCCGGACGGGTATTGCTGCTCGTCGTGCGCCAAGGTATGCGACCTGTGACGATCGGAATCGCGCTCGGGTTGCTTGGGGCTTTGACTATTGGTAGATTGATGGCCAACCAATTGTATGGTGTCACTCCGGCCGATCCCACGACACTCGCGGCAGTAGCAGGCGTGCTGGTTGGCGTGGCTGCGTTGGCTTGTTATCTTCCCGCGCGGCAAGCGGCCCAGCTCGACCCTATGATCGCTCTACGGAGCGAATAGGCGGAGCCGCTCGCGGGTGTCAGCTACCACTTTATTTGCGAATGAACCTACCATGCTATTGGCGAATGAGATGGGAGTGCAATGAATACGGACCCTCGGGTATCCCGCCGGGGTATTTCCCCCGGGAATCTGTGGTGTTCTGGAATAGATCCCTTGGCACCGCCTGGCCACTCACGGTGGCAACTTACCGGCTGCGGCGGGGCGTGAAACGTAGTGTCAACACGGGTCCTAGCAATTCATTCGCCGATAGCGTGGTAGCGCCATTCGCACGTAAAGTGATTGAAAGTCGCTCTATTCGCAAATAAAGTGGTAGCTAACATCTGGAACACGAACTGCGGTCCCTGCCGTCAAGAGATGCCGAAACTGAAAGACCTCTATGAGAAGTTGCCGCGTTCCCGCTTCGACATCCTTGGCATCAGCAATGATGAATCCGAGGAGGTGCTGAAGAAGTACCTCGCCGAGTTCGCGATCGCCTGGCCGGAATGCCGCGAGCCCGACGAAGGCCCCGTTCATCGCCTCATGCGCATCGAGGGCTACCCTACATATTTCCTGCTGTCCAAAGACGGGGAAATCCTCGATCAGTGGACCGGCGCTGGCTCTGCCGTTGCCAAAATCGAAGAGGCGCTCAAGTCACGCGGTCATTAAAGGCGGACACGACAAATTAGGTGCCGCGTTCTATGGCAGCGGTCGCTTGTGAGTAGGCAATAGTATTTAGTCGAGTAACGCGCCAAGGTTCAATGGGCTTGGCTGGATCTCGGGAGGATGGTCGGCAACCCGGAAGTTGAGACTTATCACAGTGTTGATGGAAAGGAGTTCAGAAAAGCGCCTCCGGCTTTGGGCAGAGTAAGATTCCCTTGCGGTTTCCAGCACTCTTTGTTCCCTGTCCTTGTTTTCGAGAGCGTGTGTTTACCGGACGCGGGTGAAGGTTCTGAGTTCCATGTCGAGTTCGCCGAGCAGCACCGGGCCAAAATACACTTCATAGCGACCCTCCTCAATGGACCGCAGTCCGACCAGTTCGTGGCACAACATTTCGCTGATAAAGATGAGGCCGCCCTGCCACTTGATGTGCCCGACGTTTCGCACACGGCGTACCGCAAAGCTGTCCTCATAGCTCGGCTCCGGGATCGAGGTCGGGTAACGTCGCGTGCTGGCCACGGAGACGGAAGCCGGGGTAGCAAAGGCTAATGCTTCCTGCGGGCGCTCTTCGTTGAAACAGCGTTGGAACGGATCAAACCGATCCTGCTGCTCGCGCAGGGAAAAGGCAGGCGGCGTGGCCGTGTCTCGCTTCAGGGTGCGGTGCATCCGCTCATGCCTCCCGTTTGGTTGCGGCTCTCCGGGCTCAATCCGTTCGTGGGTAATGCCCAGCCTCATCCACTTGATCGATAACCGGCTGAGACCCCGCACGCTGGTGGTGGCAAACGGGGTGCCGTTGTCGGTGCGGATGCGCTCCGGCAACCCGTACTCCCGCATGGCCGCATCACAGATCGCATCGACATGCTCGAAATCTAACTTCGGCACCGCTTGACAGCGGATCAGGTAACGGCTGTACGCGTCGGTGATGGTGAAGGGATCACAACGCTCTCGATTGCCACAACGGAAGAAGCCTTTGAAGTCCATGCACCAGAGCTGATTCGGTGCGGTGATCTCTCCCAGGGGTGAGATGCCAGGTGTTACCTTTCGCTTGCGCTTTTTGGTGTGGAGCAACCCGGCACGGCGCAGAATGCCATTAATGGTGCTGGCGGCGGGCCAGTCGGTGTCACCTCTCGTTTGCTCTCAGCGTGCCTGCAGCTTGCGCGCACCCCAAGTGGGATGCTGGAAGCGCAGCTTCAGGATTTCCTGCACCATGGGCTCTGGCGTGGCGTGCGCACAACTTTGTGGCCGGTGTCCGAGGTCTTCCAGTCCGGCGGGTCCGGCTTGCTGGAAGCGCTCCCTCCACTTGTAGCCGGTTTTGCGGGAGATGGCGTAGCGCAGGCAGAGTTGTGTGATGCTTTCCTCGCCTTTGAGCACGGCGGCGATAAACTTCACTCGTTCGTTCACAAGGCGACTCTCTTTCCAAGGCATAGCAGTGATTGTTTCGCTGGGCCTTTGTGATTTTGGGAGCCACCGAACTGTTACCCCTCTCCCCGGTCTGTTTTGTTACCTCTCAGTCCGGTCTATACACGCACCCCTTCCGTTTGAGATTCACCGGCGGTGAGCAAAAAGCAAAAGGCCAGCGTGGTCCATCGCGTAGGCTATCGAGAAACTGGGCAGCACAGCCAGTCATCGGAACCCACGCTGGCTGCGCCGCGCGTTCCCGAGGGGGTGTTTCGAGGTGGCTCTTTCTCCTTTCCCCTCGCCACTCTCTGTTCCGGGGTATTCCGAAGCAAGGCCCCGGCCCTGCGGGTTTGCCGTATCCAAAAATTCTTGGCAAACCCGGCCAACAATTTTCGGAGCCTCGGCCAAAAAACCGGCAAGCCAGTTTCCAAAACCTTGCTTCGGAAACACCCTCCACAGGGCCGCTGGCTAGGAAAGGTGAAGGCAGCCATAAGGCGGCTGATCCTAACTAACTAATCCGAGGTGACGACATGACACTGATTTTCGCTGTTGCTGAATCCGGCTACAAGATCTTTGCCCCCCCCCATATCGAAGAACCAAAAACCGAGTTCCCCGTGGAGTTCGATTTCTTGGGGCGGAGCCATATTCTCCGCTTTGTGCCGGGAACCCGTTGGGTGCGGGTGTGGGCGCAAACCGAAGCAGGCGCTTTACAGATTGCCGCCTATCACTACTTCAGGACAGGACGCAACTTCCGGCTCAAGCCGAAAGTAGCAATCACCAAAGTTCCGCTGGCGGGCTTACTGCTTTTTCGGCCAGCGCGCCTGATTCGCTTTCATCGCGCGGGCTTTTCTTTCTTCCGCGCTGAGTGAGTCCCACCATTTTTTGGCCAGCTTGCGCCGCGCCTCTACGAAGTGCCCGGCCAGTTCCTCCGGGAGAACCTGGGCGGTGGGAGTGCTCTGCCGCTCTTGCGCTTTCAGGTAGTAGCGCACCGCATCGGTGACTAACTTGGTCCGGCTGACTCCTAGTTTTAAAGAGCCCTCCGTCAGCAAGCGGTAAAAGCTGGCCGGAAAGGCCGGAGGGAGAGACATGTCTTCGTTCGAGTTTCCCTTCTTTGGTTCACTACTTTTTTTCTTGCCGCCCAGGTGTCACCCGCCGCTGTTCAGGATTTTTTCTTAACTATAAATGCTACCAGCACTATGAGTTACCTACAAAACAGATACGAGCAGGTTGCAACAAACTTGACACTACAATTAACTCGTAGTAATTGTAGTGTCAAGTTTGTTGGCTCTACAAGACCGAAGCAGCCAAGCGATAGAGCAAATCACCCATGCGGACTCCGACGGAAAACGTGAAGCCATGATCAAACTCAGCCCGCGGGAGCGGGAAGTCTTGGCCTTGTATATCGCCGAAGGGCAGTTAAAGCGAGTGGCGGAGGTGATGGGCCGTTCACTCTACACCATTCGCCATCAACACGAGTCGGTGATGCGGAAGCTCGGCGCCCGCAATGCCGTGGAGTTAACCATTTTGGCGCTCCAGAAAGGACTGGTGAAGCCATGAGCGATCTCAATTTATTGCTCTTGAACGGGTATGAGTATTGCCCAAAATGTTTATCTCAGATACGCGAAGGATTATTGTCTTGTCCGAATTGTCTGGCTTTGAAAGGCGAGTACCAGCAGCAGGAAGACAACAAGCCAAATTCACCACCAGCACCAAAGCAGACAAGCTTGTTCAATTTAACGGAATATCCCGTATGAACTTGATTGTTCCCTTTCTAAGGCCCATCGAACATTTGCTGGAAGATGCAACCGTGTCAGAAATTATGGTCAACGGTAACGGGCTCGTCTTTATTGAGCGCCACGGCTTGCTTGAAGAATGTCCTGGCATTGTCTTTGAGCCACAGAAGCTACTCACGGGCATCAAAAACATAGCCAGGTGTCTTGGCGAAGACTTTAGTAAAGATCGTCCCACTCTCGATTCTCGCTTACCCAATGGCTCCCGTATTTGTGCTGTGTGGCCGACCATTGCTTTAGGTGGACTGCCAACACTCAACATCCGCAAATTCCAAGGCTGGAGAAGTCTTGACGAATTAGTGAAGATGGGCAGTCTTCCTATTGAAGTTCTGAACCATTTGCAAAGTGTCATTGCGAATCGTCGCAACATTCTTATCAGCGGTGGAGTCGGAACTGGCAAGACTAGTTTGCTCAGAGCGCTGGTCACATTGATCGATCCGTCACAACGCATCATCACGATTGAAGACACAGCAGAACTAAACATTGACAGTCACCGTAACGTTGTTGCCCTGGAAGGAAAAATTGAACAACGGGATACCGAAGGAAAAGTTCTTTCTCCTGGCGTCAATGCAAGATCCCTGGTTAAGTTAGCGATGAGGCAACGGGGTGATCGATTAATTCTCGGAGAAGTCAGAGGGGCTGAAGCGTTTGATTTGCTGAAAGCCTTAAATTCCGGTTCCTCTGGTTCCTTTTCCTCTATTCACGCCGACACTTCAGAACTCTCCTTAGAAAAGCTGGCGATGTATGTTTTGGAATCCAATACCGGAATGCCTTTAGATGCCATCTATCGCAACATCGCTATGGCGGTTCATTATGTGCTGCAGCAAGCTCGATTTGCGGATGGTTTCCGTGGTGTCAGTGAATTGATCGAAATTCACAGTCACGATGGCGTTTCGTTTTCAACCACCCTGCTTTATAAGCGGCGAAATCAAAAAGTCCCGCTTATTTTAGAACGGTTTGTCAATGACGAACCGTTCAACCCTATAACCCAATAACCGAATCGGAGAATTTCAACTCATGAAGAATCGAATATGTAACGCAGCCAGAACATCTGCTCCCATCCTACTGCTATTTGCTATCAGCACAGTCGCGTTTGCGCAAACGGGGAACGCAGGTTTAGATCGAGCAACAACCTTTGCGCAAACCCTTTTAACATGGCTCAGAAATGTCGCGCTGATTGTTTTTGTGGGCTCTCTTGTCTGGGGATGTATTGAATGTGCTGCCGAATCTTGGAGAGAGGGTAGAGGGAAAGTGTTCACCTCTATAGCGTGCGGAATCATCGCGGGAGTCGCACAGGCTGTCATCAGCGGCGTTTATTCAAACAACGGCTAAAGCAATGGAACCAAAAAAAGTGGTGAAGGAAATGGGTAAACAGCAATTGATACCAGTCGTTGGTTTACCCCCTCTGGTTACGATTCTTTCGCTAGGAATAGCGATCATGTTGGCACTTTTATATTCCTGGATTGCCTCGCTTGTTCTCTTCACCACTGTGGTTTTTTGTGGTCGTTGGGTGTTCAATACTGATCCCAAATTCATTGACTTGCTGTTTCTTTCATTGACAACGGGTACGGAATACGATCCAGCCCTACAGGAGGATATGGATGACTATCCCAGCACTGATTAAGAAGCTACGTCACAAATTGCAGCGGAAGAATATTCGATCTTTCCGTCGGGTTGTTCCGATGAAAGCCTTCATCGATAACACCACGTTCATTACAGCGAATGGCAGTGCTGGGATTTGTTTACGTCATATCGGAATCGATGATGAATGCTTAACTGACGAAACTCGTGAGAGTATTTCCAACCGATTTCTATCAGCCCAAAAAAGCTTTGATGAAAATGACCGTCTGTATCAATATGCCATTCGAAGATCCAATTGCCCGATTGTCCATAAAGCCTTATACGAGAACCCGAAGGTTCAGGAAATCAATGACGATCGACATAGACATCTGAACGAGTCTGCTCATTTCGGATCGATTGAGCTGTACTCGGTTGCTTTGCGAAAGGGCCCTTACAAAGGTAAAAAATCGACGGGAGGAATGATTACCGAGCGCCAAAAAGTGTGCTCCACTATTGCTTCCAAAGCACAATCCTTCGCAGCAGAAACCGCCGATCTTTTTGAGTCCTCCATTTTAAACAAAGAGGAAGCATTCCTTTTCCTTCGCAAGCTCCTCAACTTTGACTTATCCGTATCAGAATCCTTACGACTGAAGCGAGATACGAGTGTTGACTATCAGTTGACGGGAACGACTTTGACCTGGGATGAAACAACTCATCATTTGCGCCTGGGCAATAAACACGTCAGAGTCTTAAGCCTCAAAGAAGCTGGTTTAAAAAACGACTCAGGTTTGCCCGTTCACACGATACCGAACTTATTGAAGGAAGTTCTAGCGGTCGATGCTGACATGATCATTTGCCAGCAGTGGCATCGTGAAAACAATCCAGCCGTCAAGAAAGAAGTCGCTTCCCAGAAAAAACATATTTCTGATTTTGAAAGGCACGGAGCATTCGCGCCCGAGAATGAAGACAAAAAAGTAGACGAACTTTTAGCGGATCAATCGGCCGACACTGCCTTAATAAGACTGGGATCAGTTCTAAAAGAGATCACGAATCAAGGTTACGTTTACGGCAAATTCTCTTACACCATCATCTTGCATGGTGAAGAGAACAGCAAACTTGATGCTGCTATCACCAAGATCAATCGTGTTTTTGGAAACTTTGATGGCGCTTTGTTTGAAGAGGATCGGGGAGCATTAGCAGCTTTCTTATCGATCCTGCCAGGCAACACCAAATATTCTGTCAGAGAACAATGGATAGGCAATCATCACTTTGCTGACTTGTCACTTTGTTACGCGCCCTATACCGGAAAACTCATAACCAGTGAATTAGCAGAGGGCACCGAATATTTGGCAGTTTACGAAACCCGTGATTTAACGCCGCACTCTTGGGACCCTTTCGTCGGCGGATCTTTCGGTCTGTTAGGAACCGGAATGAGAGGACGAGGAAAAACGATGAACGGGAATTTCATCGTCGCCAGTTGCCAGAAATACAATGGCTACACTTGCGTACTTGATTTAGGCGGGTCGTATACGGAGAACATTAAGTTTTTCGGAGGAACCATTGTTTCGTTACGGCTAGGGACAAGATCTTTTCAGATCAATCCATTCGCTCTCCCGTTCAACGAAGACAATCATCAATTCCTGTATCAATTTTTAGAACTCTTGATAGAAAGCGACCGTAGGGAGCCACTTTCACCGGAGCAGGAAAAAGAATTGTTCGAGCAGATTGGAAGCATGTACCAATATGATCTTCCGAACAGAACCCTTTCCACGTTTTATAAAAACGCACCGAGCTATTACAAACACGACCTTTCGAAATGGGTGCGGGGCGGTCAGTTCGGCTGGGTCTTCGACAACGTTGACGATAACGTATCTCTCTCCCGTATTACCTGCTTTGAGTTTGAAGGCGTAGAAGACTACAAGGAACTCATGGAACCGTTGGTGATGTGGATTCTAGGCCGGATGCGAGCCAAGTTTTTCGATCCTGCCATCGTCAATGTGTTCAAGCTCGTGAATTGTGACGAAACCTGGAAATATCTGAAATCACCCAAAGTCATCGCCTGGCTATCCGAAATGCTGAAGACAGGACGAAAACATTTAGTGGCGTGCGCGTTATGGACACAATCGGCTGAAGACCTTGGCGCTGCTACACGACTCGTGATTGACAATTGCGAAACGATTGCTTTTCTTGGCAACCCGAATTTTGATCGCGAACTGTACGCCAAATCCTTCAGCTTCAACGCCCGTGAATTAGAAATCGCCGCCAGTTTAAAGCCGCGGGAATTTCTGCTGAAGACGCAGGAGTACTCCAAGGTGCTGCGGTTAAACGTAGATCCGAAATCGTATTGGAGGTTCACAACAAGACCAAAAGAACGCCATCAACGGCAAGAAGCCATGGCTTTACACGGGGAAGAAGCGATTCAAGTTTTAGCAGCAACAGGAAGGAAGTAATCATCATGAACAAATTCAAACTCACACTCGGCTTTTTAGCTCTCGGTATCGCCAATGCGGCTGACACTTCAAAAACCAGTGAAGCAACAAAGTTACCGAACATCGCGAAACAAGCGAGAACCATCATTGTGCACGCCAAAGACGTCATTGAAATTGATTGTCGCGTGAATGTACCCACAATGATTGCTTTGCCGGAAGGCGAGGAAGCCATGGTTGTCCAAGGGGGAGATGCTTCACCGGATGGCACCTGGTTATATCAAACCGCATCTGGTGGGCCAGCGAGAAGATATGTGGCGGTCAAACCATCGGTCATAGGAAGTTCAGCAGCGTTGCATATCATTTCTTCTCACAACATTCCTTACACCTTTATGGTTCGAGAAGTTTCTAATGTTCCGGCCATTGCTGCTGATGTTTCCGTCTTTATTTCGGCGGGTGAAGACTTAGAAGGCAAAGTCAATCAGGCACCCAGCATCGTTTCCGCTGAGGAAGCTAACCAATATAAACTGTTCCGGTTCAGCTGGAAATGGAGAGAGCGTTCCGCCGTTAAGATAACGGAGAGAACGCGTGAAGAAAGAACGGAAGCACTACACGCCGGAAGAAAAGGTTACCATCCTGCGAAGGCATCTG
>JAABUZ0100004755.1_pt1 | contig 18448 bp, 18 predicted proteins | sample 5562091 | NCBI WGS metagenome assembly JAABUZ01 (sample SAMN12813069, study PRJNA571459) | rock metagenome | isolation source: Antarctica rocks | place: Antarctica: Victoria Land, Linnaeus Terrace sud | collected 2015-12-21 | reverse complement strand
CACACCTGGCGTCAGCCGCCTGTGGACATGTAGTAACACGACCCCCACCCGCCGTTTCGGCAAACCTGCAGGTCACACGGCAGATTCACGTCGCCGTGTGCTCATGATCTTCGGAAGTCCGGCCAGGGTGCCGGCAGCCCAGCGCAGGCAGCCCAGTGCAGGCGGCCCCAAGCACGCAGCTCACTGCAACCGGACGCCGAGCAGCACCTCCAGCTCGGCGATCGTGCTGGCGGGGTCGGTGTGCAGCACCCCCACCATCCCCACCGCGGCGGCTCCCCGGACGTTCGGGGGCAGGTCGTCGACGAAGACGCACTCGGCCGGCTCGACGCCCAGCCGTCGCGCGGTCAGCAGGTAGATCTCGGGGTCGGGCTTGCGCAGGCCCACCTCACCGCTGATGACCACCTGGTCGAACAGCTCGGCCCACGCCTCGCGGGGATAGTCGTTGTCCCAGCTGTTGCTGAGCAGCGCGGTGAGCAGCCCGGCGGTCTTGGCCCGGCGCAGCACGCCCACCATGGCCGGCTCCTCGGCGAATCCGGCGAACATTCTGGCCAGCAGCCCCTCCGCCGGCACGGGCGCGCCGTCACGGGTGCGCAGCCGGGCCGCCAGCGCCTGCTCGAAGTCCCGGCCGCCGAGCGCACCCGTCTCCAGCTCGTGCACCGGGTTGACGGCGGCACCCGGGGTCAGCCACTCGCGCATGAGGTCGCTGAATGCCGCCGGGTCCACTCCATCGGCCGCCACCCATGCCCCCATCGAGTCGGCCAACGGCGAGGTCAGCACCCCGCCGTAATCGACGACCAGCGCGCGCGGGGTGACCGGCTCAGGCACCGCACACCGCCCTGGCCCGGGCCAGCAGGGCCGGCACGCCGATCTGCAGGGTGGCGAAGAACGGGTCGTCGGTGGTCCCCGCGAGGTGGCGGTGGTAGCTGGCCTCCAGCAGCACCGCGAGCTTCCAGATCGCCAGCGTCTCGTAGAACACGACGTCGGACAGGCGCCGCCCCGTCCGCTCGGCGTAGCGCTCCACCAGGTCGCCGCGCGAGGGAAAGCCGGGCGCGGTGACGACGCCGCCGCCGAGTGCGCGCGACAGCGCCGCCTCCGCGCCGTCCTGTCCGGGCTCCGGCCAGAACGACAGCAGGTATCCCAAGTCGGCCAGCGGGTCGCCGACCGTGGCCATCTCCCAGTCCACGATCGCCACCACCCGGCGGCTGGCCGGCGACAGGAGCACGTTGTCCAGCTTGTAGTCGCCGTGCACCACGGCCGGCCCTTGCTCCCGCAGCCGGGGCAGCCGGGCCCGCAGCCAGTCCCGCACGGCGTCGTAGTCCGGCAGCTCCCGCGCCGCGCCGCCGGCAGCCGCGACGGCCGCCTGGATCCCCTCACGCTGGCCGGCCCACCGGCGTAGCTGCCGCTCGAGATAGCCCGACGGCCGACCGATGCCGTGCTCGACGAACACCTCGTACGGCGCGGCGTGCAGCTCGGCGAGCGCGTCGACCAGGTCGAGCCCGAGCGCGCGCCGGTCTGCCGGCTCGCCCAGCCAGTCGGGCAGGGCGTCCCGCACGACCACGCCGGGGATCCGCTCCATCAGATAGAACGGCGCGCCCAGCACCGTGTCGTCGGGGCACGCCAGCGCGACCAGCGGCACCCGCACCCCCGCGTCGGCAGCCGCGAGCAGCTGCAGCACCGTCGCCTCACGGATGACGTCGTGTGCCGTGGGCAGCAGCGAACCGAGCGGCGGGCGGCGCAGGATCCAGGCGGTCGGTGTGCCGGCCCGGGTCACGGTGAAGGTCAGGTTGCTGTGACCCTCGGCCAGCCGCTCGACCTGCAGCGGGCCGGAGCCGGGCAGCATGCCGCCGGCGTACGCGGTCAGGGCCCGCGGATCCACCAGCTGGGGCTGAGCTGTCACGGCGGTCACACTAGGAGGACACTCTCGGCGTGGACTTCGCCCTCTCGCCTGCCGCCCAGGACCACCACGACCGACTGTCGGCGTTTCTGCACGAGCGCATCGTGCCGGCCGAGCACCTCTACGAGGAATACCGCAGGGAGAAGGGGTACGGCGACCACACCCTGCCGCCGGTCGTGGAGGAGCTCAAGGCCGAGGCGCGCGAGCGGGGGCTGTGGAACCTGTTCCTGCCCAGCGAGTCCGGGCTGTCGAATCTGGACTACGCGCCGCTGGCCGAACTGACCGGCTGGTCCATCGAGATCGCCCCCGAGGCGCTGAACTGTGCGGCGCCGGACACCGGGAACATGGAGGTGCTGCACATGTTCGGCACCCCGGAGCAGAAGTCGACGTGGCTGCAGCCGCTGCTCGACGGCCAGATCCGGTCGGCGTTCGCCATGACCGAGCCCGATGTGGCCAGCAGCGACGCGACGAACATCGAGACCTCGATCCGCCGAGACGGCGACGAGTGGGTCATCAACGGCCGCAAGTGGTGGATCACCGGCGCTGCCGACCCGCGCTGCGCCGTGATGATCGTCATGGGCAAGACCGATCCCGAGGCGCACCGGCTGGTGCAGCAGTCGATGGTGCTGGTGCCGACCGACACGCCGGGGGTCCAGGTCGTGCGGGCGCTGCCGGTCTTCGGCTATCAGGACCAGCACGGGCACTGTGAGATCCGCTTCACCGACGTGCGGGTGCCGGCGGGCAACCTCGTGGGCGAGGTGGGGGGTGGCTTCGCGATCGCCCAGGCGCGCCTCGGCCCTGGTCGCATCCACCACTGCATGCGCTCGATCGGGGTGGCCGAGCGCGCCCTCGCCCTGATGGTCGACCGGGCCAAGCACCGCGTGGCCTTCGGCAAGCCGCTGGCCGCGCAGGGGGTCGTCCAGCAGCAGATCGCCGAGTCGCGCATGGAGATCGAGCAGGCCCGGCTGCTGACCTACAAGGCCGCCTGGATGATCGACAAGTTCGGCGCGAAGGCGGCGCGCACCGAGATTGCCGCGATCAAGGTGGTGGCCCCGCGGGTGGCGCTCGCGGTGATCGACCGCGCCATCCAGGTGCACGGCGGCGGCGGTGTCAGCGACGACTTCCCGCTCGCCGGGATGTACGCCGGGATGCGCACGTTGCGGATCGCCGACGGCCCCGACGAGGTGCACGTGCGCACCGTCGCCCGTGCCGAGATCGGTGACCGGGTCTGACCCTCGCCCCACGGCCCTCGGCCTGAGCGGGTGAGCGGCCGCCAGGGTGAGAGGCTGCACGGGTGAGCGAGGCCGGCGCCACCCAGGCGCGGGAGTCCCAGGCGCGGGAGTCCCAGGCGCGCGAGTACCGGATCGACGACCTCGCCCGTGCGGCCGGCGTCACCGTGCGCAACCTGCGCGTCTACCAGGACCGTGGACTGCTGCCGCCGCCGCGGCGGGTGGGCCGGGTCGGAATCTACGCCGAGGCGCACCTGGCCCGGTTGCGGTTGATCTCACGGTTGCTGGAGCGCGGCTATTCCTTCGCCCAGATCGGTGAGCTGGTGTCGGCGTGGGAGCGGGGCCGCGACCTCGCCGACCTGCTCGGCCTCGAGGCGGCGCTGACCAGCCCGTGGACCGACGAGCCGGCGCGAGTGGTGAGCGCGCTGGAGCTGCGTCGGCTGCTGGGTCGGCAGGCGACCAGGGCTGCGCTGGACCGCGCGGTGCACATCGGGCTGCTCCGTCGCGAGGGTGCGTCGTTCCGGCTGCCGAGCCCGACCCTGCTCGACGCCGGCGTGGAGCTCGTGCGGGCCGGCGTGCCGCTGGCCACCGTGCTCGACCTCGCCGAGGCGCTGTCGCGCGACCTGGACGTGGTGGCGCGCCGCTTCGCCGAAGTGGTGCAGCGCCAGGTGCTGCCGGCCGCCGGCGTCGAGGGCCTGCCCGCCGGCACCGACCTGGCCGCGGTGGCCGCGCTGGTGACGCGGTTGCGACCACTGGCCCGCCGCGCCGTCGACGCCAGCTTCGCCGCCGCGATGGAGCGCCAGGTCAGCACCGTGCTGGGTGAGGCGGTCAGCGCCGCCGTCGCTCGCGCCAGGACGCAGGCACAGGCCGACGCACAGGCACCGTCGGCCTGACGCTCCCACCTCTGCTGGTCAGCCGGCGGGCCGTCGGTCCACCAGCCCCGCGCGCTCCCACAGCCGGCGGGTCGGGCCGCCGATGAGGCCGGCCTCGGTGAGCACGCGCACCAGCCTCCTGGTCAGCCGGTAGCCGGTCGCGCGGCGCGCCGGGTTGCGCGCCGCGGCCCGCACGGCCTCGGCGGGGTCCAGACCCACGGCGGCGTAGACCCGCCGGTCGACCATCGCGTCCTGGATGACCCGGCCGCTGAGCAGCGTGACGAGACGCGACCACTCCCGCCGCAGCGGTCCCATCGCCGCGACCCGGCGGGCCAGCTCGTCGCGGGCATAGGACACGTGCCGGGCCTCCTCGGTGACGTGGATCCGGCACAGCTCGCGGAACAGCGGCTCGCAGGTCGGCTCGCGCACCACCTCGCGCTGCCCGGCATCGAGGATCTCCTCGGCGATCAGTGCCGCGGCGAAGCCCTCGCCGCCGCGGGCCAGCGTCTTGAGCAGCCAGCCCCACCGGCGGCCGCGCCGGTCGAAGCCGTAGTCACCGGCGCCGCCCATCTTCGCCACCATCCGCATGAACATCAGCGAGTGGCGGGTCTCGTCGCCGACCTCGGTCAGCGCGAACCGCGCATGGGCGCTCGCCGGGTCCTCCCGCCAGAGGTGGCGGACCAGGATCTGGTCGAGGATGAGCTCGAACCAGTAGCCGGCGCAGAGCATGCTCACGGCCTCGTGCCGGGACAGCTCCTTGCGCTGCGTCTCGCTCATGCGATCCCACAGTGGCGTGCCGTAGAGGCTGACCAGCCGTTCCGGCACGAACCACGACCCCTCGAAGGGCTCGTCCCAGGCGATGTCCACCTGCGGGTCGAACGACAGCTTCAGCGAGCTCTCGATCAGCCGCTCGGCCACGCGCTCCCGGTCCGGGGCAGCGTCGGCACGTGCGGTGGGGACTGGCAGGACGTCGGTCACGATGACCTCCTCGACGGGGTGGTGCCACCAGTCGACTGCACATCCACAAGTGTGTCAAGGAGCGATGGCACAGTTCCGAGAGGTACGACGACGGAGGCAGCCGTCAGCGGCGCATCCGGCGGCCCCTTGCGGGTGCCGGGGCGCCCAGACTGTGAGCGGCGAGGGTGGCGAGCGCCAGCCGGGCCGGCGACGTCGGTGCGACCTCGCGCAACGGGCGCCCGGCCGCGACCCCGGCGTCGTGGCCCGCCACGTCCATCGGCACCAGCGCGACCGGCACGAGCCCGGTGTGGCGGTGCAGCGCGGCGGCGACCTCCCGCTCCGGGTCACCGGGAAACACACCACGACGGACCCGGTTGAGCACCACCTGGGGAGGGACCACGCCGGGGACCGCCTCCCGCAGCGCCGTCAGGCCGCGGACGAGGCGGTGCAGCCCCACCGGATCGGCCGAGCCGACGGCCAGCACGGTGTCCGCGCGCGCCAGCACCTCCAGGGTGGCGCCGTTGCGGCGCGGCGCGAGAGTGTCGTAGGACAGCTCCTCGTCGGCCTCGAGACAGAAGCCGATGTCGACGATGGTGACCGCGGCGAGCCGCCGGGCGAGGTCAAGCACCACCTCAACCGATCCGGGGCGCAGCTCGGGCCAGCGATCCGGCCGGGCGATCCCCGGCAGCACGCGCAGCCCCCCACCCAGGTCGCGGGCCAGGCCGGCCAGCGCAGCCACGTCGAGCGCGCCGTTGTTCGCTGCCCGGCAGGCCGCGGCGAGGCCCGGCGCCTCCTCGAGCAGGCCTAGCAGCTGCGCGACCGACCCGCCGTAGGAGTCCGCGTCGATCAGCAACGTGGACACGCCGAGCGCGGCGCTCTCCGCGGCCAGCGCCAGCGCGGTGCTGGTGCGGCCGGGGCGCCGGTCGGCCCCCAGACCGCCACCAGGCTGCCGCGACTGGCAGGCGGCGACGGCGGTGGGTCGTCCAGGTCGTCCAGGTCGTCCAGGTCGTCCAGGTCGATGGGGGGCAGGTCGGGCAGGGCGCCGGAGGGGTCGCCGTAGGCAAGCGAGAGCCGTTCCCTGGCGTCGGCGCGGCCGAGCCCAGCCACCGCCTGCAGCACGGCGGCACCCACGGCGTCCGCGCCGGCATCGGCCGGCAACACCCGCTCGACCCCGAGCTGGCGCAGCCGGCGCTCGGCGTCCTCGTCCCCCGGAGGCGCGAGTCCGACCACCGCGAGACCCGCGGCGGCCAGCCGGGTGAGCGCCTCGCGGTCCAGCCGGCGCAGGTCTGCCGACAGCAGCACCGCGCGCGCGGCACCGGTCGCCGCCGCCGCGAGCAGGTCGGCGAGGTCGACGCAGCGCCGCACCACCTCCACCCCGAGGTCCCGGCGCTCGAAGGCCGCGACCAGTCCGGCTTCCCAGGTGGGGTCGCTGACCGCCGTGAGGACGGCCACGGTCGCCATCGGCTGGCTACTTCCCGCCGCAGCTGGTCGTCGTGAACGAGCCCAGTCCCTGCACGGCCGCCGTGCCGGTGTCGCCCTGCTGGTCCCCGACGGGCAGGTGCCTGGTGACGTCGAGCGCCGCGGTCTCGCTGGCGTGCACCAGCGTGCCGGCGAGCCGCGGGTCGACCCGCAGCAGCACGGTGGTGGTCCCGCTGGCGACGGTGGCGTCGACGTCGGCGGCGATCTCGACGTCGGCGGCGACCACCTGCGTGGTGCACTGCTCCGCCCCGCCGGCCGAGGGCTTGAGCAGCCCAGTGGCATAGACATCGACGTGGTCGCCGGCCGACAGCCCCGGCAGCCGCCCCGCTGCCACCGTCACCGGCACCAGCCGCTGAGGCGTAGCCGCCGCCACCTGGCCGATCGCCCCGACCGCGAGCAGCTCGCCGGCCCCGGCCCCCCGCCCGAGCGGACGCCCGGCGACCTGGTCGAGCTGGGCGCCCCCGACGTACTGCCCCGCCGTCCTGCCGTCGAGCCGGACGCGCACGACCCGCAGGTCACCGGCGGCGAGCACGTGGCCGGCCGGCAGGTCGCGGGCGAGCGCGACCACCGGGGCGGTGGCGCCGCCGGTGCTGAGGACGCGGGCGCCGACGACCACCGAGACGAGCAGGAGCAACACTCCCGCCAGCAGCCGCCCGTCGCGCCAGCGGGGCGGCTCCAGCCGGCGGGCCGGCGGCGAGGCCGACAGCCGCTCAGCCGCGCCGGCCGAGGCGGCGGGCGCCGTTCCGACGTCGCTCACGGGCCCGGACGCTACCGGCGTCGGCGCCCGTGGGGACGGTTGTCCACAGCTGCCGCCCGGACGGCGCAGCGCCGGCGGGGCCGGGTGCAGACTGCGCCGCATGGGTGAGCGGTTCCTGCAGCTGTCGGAGGTCGCCGAGGTGCTCGACGTGTCGGCCAGTCAGGTCTATGCCCTGGTGCGCCACGGCGAGCTGGCCGCGATCAAGGTCGGCGGACGCGGCCAGTGGCGGGTCGAGCGCACCGCTCTGGAGGACTACATCGCCAAGGCCTACGCCGAGACCCAGGCGTTCGTCGCGGCCAACCCGTTGGGCCGCGAGGAGCTGGCCGCCGACGCGGAGTGACCGGGGGCCTCCTCAGTGCCGACGCAGGACGGCCAGGGCGCTGAGCGGGACGGCCCGGACCGCCCGCACGTCGCCGCGGCGGCGCTCCTCACCGGGGGCGGTCACCGCCAGCTCCGCTTGGTCGGTGCCGACCCGGTCCAGCACGCCGGTGAGCAGCTGACCGTCACGCAGCAGGAGGCCCAGCTGCGCGCGGTCGCGCACCAGGCCCCGCAGCGCGCTGGCCAGCCCCAGCCGGGCGGCAACCCGGCCCTCGGAGCCGGGGACCGCGCTGGCGGCGGGCATCCCCTGCAGCCACGACACGGCGCCCAGGGCAACGAGCGCCTCGCCGCCCTCCTCGGCCAGGAGCAGCCAGTCCGGACCGACCGCCCGGGCCTGACCCGAGGCCGTCCGCCCCGGCCCGACGCTGAGCGTCAGCTGGTGACCCAGGGCCGGCCGCAGCCGGTCCACGAGGCGCAGCCGGGCCAGGTCGGCGCGGCTGCGCTCGGCGACCTCGCTGGCGAGCTCGGCGGCCTCGAGCGCGTCGGCCTGTGACTCCAGCTCCGCGAAGAGCCCCTCCCAGCGCACCCGCTCAGTGTGCGCGCCCTCAACGATTGACGGAACTGGTCGGAGGCAGTAGGAAGCAAACATAAGCAAACGCAAGACGGAGGGGGCGATATGATCTACGCTGGGGGCAGGAGCGCGGCCGGCACCGTCGCGGGCTGCTGCGCGGCGGTGCTGGCGGTGGCCGGCGCCCAGCCGGACCGACTCGTCGACCTCGAGGGGTGGTCGCAGCGGATCGCGGCGGACCCCACCCAGGCCGTTGCCCTCGCGGCCGGTTCGCTCGCCTGGCTGCTGCTCGGGTGGCTTGCCCTCGGCGTGGCGCTGTCGGCGGCGGCGGGGCTTCCCGGGCTGCTCGGCCGGGTGGGTGGCCGGGTGGCGGCGCGACTGGTCCCAGGGGTGCTGCGCCACGTCGTCGAGCTCACCCTCGGCCTGACGGTGACGGTGACGGGCGCCGCCGGTCTTGCCGTCCCCGCCGCGGCGTCGGCAGCCCACGCCGCCCCCGCCTCCGCCTCCGCGGCCGCCCCGTCCCTCCGGCTGCAGCTGCCGGACCCCGGCGAGCCCGTCACCCCCGTCCGACCAGCACCCGGTCGCGCGGCCGCGACGACGCCGACGCGTGCGGCAGCGTCGACGGCCGGCACCGGCCAGCTTCCCGACCCGACGCCTCCCGCCAGGGCCCCGGACCCCGAGGGCGCCGTCGTGGTCCACGCCGGGGACTGCCTGTGGGACCTGGCTCGCTCACAGCTGGCCGCCGGCCACCCCGGGCACACGCCGACCGACGCCGAGGTGGCCGCGGAGTGGCCGCGCTGGTGGCAGGCGAACGCCGCCGTGGTCGGCCACGACCCCGACCTCCTCCTCCCCGGTCAACGCCTCACGCCGCCGCACTGAGTTCCCCCACCAAGCGCCGCCCACCAAGCGCCGCCCACCAAGCGCCACCCGACACCCGCCGCCCGCCGCCCGCACAGACAACGGAGACCCTGATGACGCTCACCCTGGTCAGCTTCCCGCCCCATTCGAGCCGCGCCCCACGCCTGGACCCGCCCTACGACGACGAGGCGCCCGGCTCGCCCGCGACCGACGGCAGCCTCGCGCTCGCCCTGGCCCTGCCGCTGCAGCTCCCGGCGCGGCCGGCACTGCATCTCGTGCCGCCCATGCCCGACGCAGTGATCGGTCCTGCACCGGGTGCGGCGGTCGAGGACGCCGCGGACGACCCGCTTTGGGGGTACGCCGTGACGCCGCGCTCGGAGCTCCCCGACCCACGTCCGCGGGCCGCGCAGCTCGTGCGCGCTGTGCTCGAGGTGCTGGCCGGGGACCGCCCCCTGCAGCACCTCATGCGGGTGACGGCGACCCCGGTGCAGGGTGAGCTGGACACCTTGCCCCCGCCGGTGGCGGGACGCCGGCCGTGGGCCCGGTCGGTGCGCAGCGTGCACGTCAGCGAGCCGACCGACGGCGTGGCGGAGGTGACGGCCGTGGTCGACCGCGGCTCCCGCTGCGCGGCCCTCGCGCTCCGGATGCAGGGCCTGGACGGACGGTGGCTGATCACCGCCCTGGACCTGGTCGGGTAGGTGCAGCATGGTCGTCGTGACCGTCGACACTGGACTGACCCCCGACTCAGAGCTGCTCGCCGTCACCGCCGGCCAACGGCTGCTGCTGGAGCACACCGGACCGTGGACCGTCGAGGACTGGTGGTCGCTGCCGGCGATGACCCACGGGCGGCGCTACGAGGTCGTGCAGGGGACGCTCGTGATCTCCTCCACGCCTGACCTCGACCATGCCTGGGCGGTGCACACGTTGCGCAGGATCCTCGAGAGGGCTGCCCCGACGTTGATGGCCGTCGAGGTGGTCGGGTTCACGACCGAGGACAGTGCGCTGGTGCCGGATCTGCAGCTCGTGTCGCAAACGCTCGTCCGGACCAGCTCCGCCCGCTCGTTGACGGGCGACGACGTCGCCCTGGTCGTGGAGGTGCAGAGCCGCAGCTCGCGTGGCTACGACCGGCTGGTGAAGGCCGAGGTCTACGCCGAGGCAGGCGTGCCGCGCTATTGGCATGTCGACCCGCAAGGGCCGACGGTGCATGCCGGAGTGCTGCGCGACGGGGCCTACGTCGAGGAGGCCGAAGCCGACCCCGACGGCGTGCTCCGCGTGGACCTGGAGCACGGGGGGGAGCGCTGGCGGGTCGAGCTGCACCTCGCCGACCTGGTGCGGATCGGCTGACGCACCCGGCGTGCACCGATAGGCCGGTGCCGCGGCTGGCGTCGTTCGCCGCTACCGGCGGCCCTTGCCCTTCTTGCCCTTCTTGGAGGAGTTCCGCGACGGGCCGGCCTGCGGCTTGCGGGGGGTGACCCCGGCGTCGTCGGTGGTGCGCTGCACGCCGCCCGCGCCGTCGACCGTAGGCGCGCTATAGGTCAGCCCCGGCGCCCGATTCACTGCAAACGCCGGCAGCACCTGGGCTCCCGGTGCCAGCGGGGAAGGGGTGGACGGCGCCGACTGCCCACCGACCGGGTCGACGTGATGCGGCGCCTGCGGGTCGTCCGGGTCGACGTCGTGCCCCCGTTCGAAGGCCACCGGGGCGGCGCTCGGCACCGGGTCCACCGGCGCCTGCCCGTCCCCTGCCGGCACCGGCGGCGCGGCCGGTGCGTCCGAGCCCAGCCCGAGCAGCTCAGCCGGCATCTCGGTGAGCATCCCCTCGGCAGGCGCGCCCGCCTGGGCCTCGGACTGGGCCTCCGACTGGACCTCCGACTGGACCTCGAGGTTGAACAGGAACCCGACGGACTCCTCCTTGATGGCCTCCATCATCTGCACGAACAGGTCGTAACCCTCGCGCTGGTATTCCACCAGCGGGTCACGCTGGCCGTACCCGCGCAGCCCGATGCCCTCCTGCAGGTAGTCCATCTCGTAGAGGTGCTCGCGCCACTTGCGGTCGAGCACCGACAGCACGACCCGGCGCTCGAGCTCGCGCAAGCTCTCCTCACCCACCGTCTCCTCGCGATGGGCGTAGGCCTCGCGGGCGTCGGTCTGCAGGTCCTCCAGCAGGATCTCCGCGGTGAGCGACTCGCGGCCCTCGTCGTAGGTCGAGGCGGGGTAGCTCACCGGCCAGAGCTGGGACAGCCCCGTCCACAGCAGGTCCAGATCCCACTCCTCGGCGTACCCCTCAGCCGTTGCCCCGGCGACGTAGGCCGCCGTGGTGTCCTCGATCATCCCGCGAACCTGGTCGCCGAGGTCCTCGCCGTTGAGCACCCGGCGCCGCTCGGCGTAGATCGTCTCGCGTTGTCGGTTGATCACGTCGTCGTACTTGAGCACGTTCTTACGGATCTCGAAGTTCTGCTGCTCGACCTGGGTCTGGGCGCTGCGGATGGCGCGGGTGACCAGCTTGCTCTCGATCGGGACGTCCTCGGGGATGTTCAGGCGGGTCATGATGCCCTCGACCGCGGCGGCGTTGAACAGCTTCATCAGGTCGTCGCCGAGGGACAGGTAGAAGCGGGACTCCCCCGGGTCGCCCTGGCGCCCGGACCGGCCGCGGAGCTGGTTGTCGATGCGGCGCGACTCGTGCCGCTCGGTGCCGAGGACATAGAGCCCGCCGGAGCCGACGACCTCCTCGTGCTCGGCGTCGTAGACCTTCTTGGCCTTCTCCAGCGCGTCCGGCCAGGCCGCCTCGTAGGACTCGGCGTCCGACTGCGGGTCCAGGCCGCGGGCCCGCAGCTCGCCGGCGGCCGCGAACTCCGGGTTGCCGCCGAGCATGATGTCGGTGCCGCGGCCGGCCATGTTGGTCGCCACCGTGACGGCGCCCTTGCGGCCGGCCTGGGCGATGATCGTGGCCTCGCGCTCGTGGTACTTGGCGTTGAGCACCTCGTGCGGCACGCCCTTGCGCAGCAGCAGCGCCGAGAGCCGCTCGCTCTTCTCCACGCTGGTGGTGCCCACCAGGACGGGCTGGCCGGCCTCGTGCCGCTCGGCGATGTCCTCCACGACCGCGTCGAACTTGGCGTCCTCGGTCTTGTAGACGACGTCGCGCTCGTCCAGCCGGATCATGTCCTGGTTGGTCGGGATCTGGATGACGCCCAGCTTGTAGATCTGGTCGAACTCCGATGCCTCGGTCATGGCCGTGCCAGTCATCCCGGAGAGCCTGGCGTAGAGCCGGAAGTAGTTCTGCAACGTGATGGTGGCCAGCGTCTGGTTCTCGTCCTTGATCTCCACCCCCTCCTTGGCCTCGATGGCCTGGTGCATGCCCTCGGAGTAGCGCCGGCCGGCCAGCACCCGCCCGGTGAACTCGTCGACGATCAGGACCTCGCCGGCGTTGACGATGTAGTCCTTGTCGCGCTTGTAGAGCTCCTTGGCCTTGAGGCTGTTGTTGAGGTAGCCCACCAGCGGGGTGTTGACGCTCTCGTAGAGGTTGTCAACACCGAGCTGGTCCTCGACCCGCTCGACGCCCTTCTCGTTGATCGCGACGGTGCGCTTGGACAGGTCGACCTCGTAGTCGCGCTCGGGCTGCAGCCGCGCCGCGATCTTGGCGAACGTCGTGTACCACTGCGCGCTCTGCTCGGCCGGCCCGCTGATGATCAGCGGCGTGCGCGCCTCGTCGACGAGGATCGAGTCCACCTCGTCGACGACGGCGAACCCGTGCCCGCGCTGCACCAGCTCGTCCTTGGCCCAGGCCATGTTGTCGCGCAGGTAGTCGAAGCCGAACTCGTTGTTGGTGCCGTAGGTGATGTCACAGGCGTACGCCGGCTGGCGCTGCTCCGGGCGCATCGTCGGCTCGATCACCCCGACCGTCAGGCCGAGGAAGCGGTGCACCCGCCCCATCAGCTCGGCGTCGCGCCGGGCCAGGTAGTCGTTGGTGGTCACCACGTGCACCGGCTCGCCGGACAGTGCGTTGAGGTACGCCGGCAGGGTGCTGACCAGCGTCTTGCCCTCGCCGGTCTTCATCTCGGCGATGTTGCCGAGGTGCAGGGCCGCTCCGCCCATCAGCTGCACGTCGAAGTGGCGCATCCCGAGCACCCGGGTCGCCGCCTCCCGGACGGTCGCGAACGCCTCGGGCAACAGGTCGTCGAGCGACTCGCCGTCGGCCAGCCGGGACCGGAACTCCGGGGTCAGCGCCTGCAGCTCGGCGTCGGTCAGGCCGGTGAAGTCATCCTCGATCGCGTTGACCTGGTCGGCGAGGCCCTTGAGCTTGCGCAGGGTGCGCCCCTCGCCCGCGCGCAGGATCCTGTCGAGTACCACATCACTCCTGGGCTGTCGCTCGTGCCGTCCGGTCCCCCCGATGCTAGGTGTCGCGGAACGGGCCCGTGGCGGGGCAGCCGCGGGAGGCTGGCGGGGTGGACGGGCTGCCGGCGTACGACGACCTGCCACCGCTGCTGCCGACCGACCGGGAGCTGCGGCTCCGGCCGTGGGAGCCCGCTGACGTGCCGGCGGTGCTCGCCGCCTGCCTGGAGCCGTCGACGCAGCGGTGGATCGATGCGTTCAGGGGCTACGACGAGGGATCCGCCCGGCGCTACGTGCTGGGGGCGCCCGATGCGTGGGCGCGGCGGCGGCACCTGCGGCTGTGCCTGACGGACGGCTCCGACACCGTGCTCGGGGCGGCCGACCTCGACGACCTGTCGGAGTGGCATAAGTCGGCCGACCTGGGCTGGTGGGTCGCGCCGGCGGCCCGCGGGCGGGGGGCCGGGGTGCGCGGCGGCCGGCTGCTGGTGGCGCTGGGGCTCGGCCGCCTCGGGCTCGCCCGGCTGACCGCCCAGATCCTGACGCCCAACACCTCGTCGCGGTGGGTCGCTGCCGGCGCCGGGCTGCACCTGGAGTCGGTGGCCGCGTCGGCGGATGTCGACGCCGGGGGCGGCAAACGCAGCGACCGGGAGACCTGGCGACTGCTGGCGTCGGAGGCCCGGCTCGACCCGCAGCCCGACCTGACCGCAGGGCGGCTGCACCTGCGCCCGCTCGTGCCGTCGGACGCCGCGGCGGTGCACGCGGCCTGCCAGGACCCCGAGGTGGCGAGGTGGACGACGGTGCCTTCGCCGTACACGCCGGCCGACGCCGAGGACTTCTGCGGGCGCCGGACGCTGGGCGAATGGGCGGCCGGGACGGGTGCGACGTGGGCGGCCGTGGACGCCGTCGACGGGCGCCTGCTCGCCATCGTCGGCCTGCGGCTGCACGGGATGGGGGTGGCAGAGGTCGGCTTCTGGGCGGTCGCGGCCGAGCGTGGCGGGGGGGTGACGACGGACGCGGTGCGGGCGGTGTGCGGGTGGGCGCTCGGGACCGGGTGGTGCTGCGTGGTCGAGTGGCGGGCGCTGCCTGGCAACGCCGCCTCGCTGCGGGTGGCGCAGAAGTGCGGCTTCACCGTCGAGGGAACGCTGCGGTCGCGCCTGGTCGTGCGGGACGGGCCCCGGCAGGACGTCGTGGTGGCCGCGCTGCTGCCCGGCGAGCTCCGCTGACGCCGGGTCGAGACGCCGGGATTACTGGATCTCGAGGATCTTCTCGCGCAACGCGTAGGCAACGGCCTGGATGCGCGAGTGCAGCTGGAGCTTCTCCAGGATGTTGCGGATGTGATTCTTCACGGTGTTCTCGCTGATGTAGAGCTGCTTGCCGATGTCGCGGTTGGCGAGGCCCTTGGCGACGAGCTTGAGCACCTCGAGCTCGCGGTCGGTGAGCCGGGGGGCCGGCACGCTCGCGCGCTCGTCGCCGCGCCGCATCGAGGCGAACTCGCTGATCAGCTTGGACGCCATCGACGGGCTGATCAGCGACTGGCCGCCGTAGACGGCCCGGATCGAGGAGGCGACCTCCTCGATGGAGATCTCCTTCAGCAGATATCCCATCGCGCCAGCCTTGATCGCGTCATAGAGGTCGCCCTCCTCGTCGCTGATGGTGAGCATGATGATCTTCGCGGAAGGGACGATCTCCTTGATGGCCGAGCAGGCGTCGATGCCGCCGCGGCGTGGCATCCGCACGTCCATCAGCACGATGTCTGGCATCGTCTCTGCGGCCCGGTCCACTGCCTCCGTCCCGTCGCCTGCCTCCCCGACGACGTCGATGTCGGGCTCCTGCTCGAGCACCATCTGCAGGCCGCGCCGGAACAGCGCGTGGTCGTCGACGACGAGCACGCGGATGGCCTCGCCGTCGTCCACCGACACGCCGGGCTGCTCGACCCGGCTCGGGTCGCCAGCCTCCTCGTGCCGCGTGCTCACGGGCGACATCCTCACACGCCGCGCCCGCGCGGCCGGGCACGATGCGTCAGGCGGAGACCGCCGTGCGGGTGCTCGCCGCGGTGGTGAGCCGCAGGACGCCGTAGTCGTATCCCCGGCGCCGGTAGACCACAGAAGGCTGGCCGGTCTCGGCGTCGCAGAACAGGTAGAAGTCGTGCCCGACGAGCTCCATCCGGTGCAGCGCCTCGTCCAGGCGCAGCGGCTCGGCGTCGTGCTGCTTCTCCCGCACGATCAGCCCCGGCACCAGCTCGGCCGTCCCGTCGCCCACCGCCTCGGCCCCGTCGTCAGCCGCGGCCTCGGGCCCGGCCGGGCTCGGTCCGGCGGGTGGCAGGTGCGCGTGGTGGCTGTGCGAGTGCGAGGCGGTGCGGCGGGTGGCGGCCCGACGCATCCGCTCCTCGATCTTGGCAAACGCCGCCTCGAACGCCGCGTAGCAGTCGTCGTCCGCTGCCTCGGCGCGGACCACCGGGCCGCGGGAGCGGACGGTGATCTCCACCCGCTCGCACTCGCCCGCGCGCCGCGGATTCGGTTCGTGGCTGAGCTCCACGTCCAGGCGGCGCAACCGGTGGTCGAACTTCTCCAGGCGGGACAGCTTGCCCCTGCAGTGATCCCGGAAGCTCTCGCCGACGTCCTGGGAGAGGTGCCGACCCTTGATCACGATCTCCATGCGCGACCTCCGCTGTCGAGTGCGTGTGCGGAGGCTAGACCCGCTGACCCGCCTCCGGGGGGGCGCCCGCGACGCGCCGTGGCGGCGACGACGGCACAGCCGTGCACGGGCAGGCCGGCTGCGTGCAGCGCCCGCGCCGCCTCGGCGAGCGTCGCGCCCGTGGTGAGCACGTCGTCGACGAGGAGCAGGCGCGACCCCGGCACCAGCAGGGTCCCGGGCCGAGCGGCCAGGGCGCCGGCGAGGTTGGCGGCCCGGGCGCGGGCCGACAGGCCGGCCTGGTCGGCGGGGGTGCGGACCAGCACGAGGGCGTCGAGCACGCGGGCACCCGGCACGGTGGCGGTCACCGCGGCAACAACCCGACGCAGCGGGTCGTCCCCATGACGACGGCGGCGGGCCACGCGGGAGCTGGGCACGGGCACCAGCGCGAGGGCGTCAACGTCCTGGCCGGCGGCGTCCTGGCCGGCGGCGTCCTGGCCGGCGGCGTCCTGGCCGGCGGCGTCCTGGCCGGCGGCAGCCAGCACGGCCGCGGCCAGCGCCCGTGCCAGCACGGGTGCCGCGGCCCTCCTGCCGCGGTCCTTGTGCGCCACGATCAGGCGGCGCAGCACCCCGGCGTACTCCCCCGCGGCGGTCGTCGGCGGCAGACCGGGCGGACAGGGGGTCGGCACCACCGGGTGCGGGCGGGGCGCGGTGGCCGCACGACAGGAAGGGCAGACCGCACACCCCCTCGAGCCGCAGCCGGCGCAGGCCAGCGGCAGGACGAGGTCGAGCAGCCCGGCGAGCACCCGCCGAGACTCGCCTGCCGCCGGACCCGCCGCCGCCGGGGCGGCCTTGCTGGGGACGACGACGGTGCGCGTCCACACCGGTCAGCCGAGCGGCCAGGTCGGGAACCGGCCGACGCCGACCGGTGCCCACGTCTGCCCCTCCAGCCGGCGCACGGTGCCGTCGGGGCAGCCGACGAGAGGGGCCTCGCGCGGGCGCCCGGTGACAGCCGCGGCCTGCGCCCGGGGGCAGGGCACGGGCAGCGCCCGCACGTCCCCCACCAGGTCGCCGCCGTCGGGATCGGGGGCGTCCACGGACACCCGCGCGGCACTGCCGGTCCCCCTGCCAGGGGCGTCGCCGTCCGCCCCGTCGCGCAGGACCACCACGTCGCCGTCGGAGCTGTCGAAGGCCACGTCCACCGCGTCCCGGACGGCCGGCGCTACCGGCCGCAGGGCGAGCACCGCCGGCCGGCCCGGCTGCGGCAGCCCCACCACGCCGGCGACGAGCCCGCTGTCGGCGGTGATGCCGACGGCGTGCACCCCGTCGGGCGCAATCACCAGTCGCCGCAAAGCGACCGGGGTCCGCACCGGTTGGAGGGTCCCATCCCGGGGGCGCTCGAGCACCTGCCCCCCACGGACGAGCCAGAGCGAGGAGTCCCGACCGAAGGCGACCGAGGTCCAGGGTCCAGCGCCGGCAAGCTCGGAGGGCGAGGTGGCGTCGGGGGTCTGCAGCAGCTGCGGGTCGACCCCGCCGGCGGTGGTCTGCAGGCGGGCCGTGCGCCTGCCATCGGCGTCGACCGCGAGCCCCTCCAGGGTGCCACCGGGCGCCTGGTCGGCCGGAGCCTGACCGGCCGGAGCGCGACCGGCCGGATCAATGGGCCCGAGCGAGCCCTTGGCCCCGAGCGCCAGCGGAGCCAGCCCCGGCGCGGGGACGTCGGGGTCGTACGCCGCGGCGTCGGTGCCGGTCACCGGCGTGTCCCCCGCTCGACCCGGGAGCAGCAGCGGCTGGCCCTGCACCCGCAGCACGACAGAGCCGACGTTCGGCAGGCTCTGCAGCGTCGCCGCGATCTGGGCCCGCACCAGCGCGGTAGCGCTGGGCGGGATCGACAGGGCGGTGGCATCGAGGTCGACGGACAGGGTGCCGCCCTCGAGGGCGACCCGGACGGCCTTGGTCAGGGGCGGGATGCGGGTGGTGACCCCCACCTGGGTCAGTCGTCGTGGTGGTCCCTGCAGCAACGCGCCGACGACCGCGGAGGGCAGGTCGTCGTCGGGCACCGGCAGCAGGACGGAGTCGCGCACGAGGTGCTCGTCGGGTCCCAGCCAGCCCAGCACGACGCGGCGGCGGGCCTGCTGCAGGTCGGTGTCCCGCACGAGCAGGACATCGGGCGGGACGGCCACCCGCCAGTCCCCTGCGCTGTCGCGGGTCAGCGCCAGCTCCACCACGGGGCGGGGGGACCGGAGGGCCGGGCTGGTCGAGCCGTCGGTGGCGATGTCGAGCAGCGCGTCGACGGCCACCCGCGCGAGCTGCCGGCCCGGCGCACCCGCGACGGGCGCTGCCCGTGGCAGCGGCAGCGTCCCCGTGAAGACCACGGTGGGCAGCGTCTCCGGATCCCAGCTGCTGCCAGGAGCCAGGAACTGCTTGGCCACGTCAGGGGCCGCCCCGGCGCGCAGAAAGGCGGCGGCGACCTCCGCCGGGGACTGCCCGCTCTGCGGCCCGGCCGGGATCCGGCGGAAGACCGGTTCGTCGCGGGGCTCGTTGGGCGCGACCGTGCGCACC